>MWSE01000012.1_pt1 | contig 70674 bp, 76 predicted proteins | sample 1021931 | NCBI WGS metagenome assembly MWSE01 (sample SAMN06338154, study PRJNA374545) | mollusc metagenome | biome: marine bay; material: sediment; isolation source: gill 28 cm from animal B | host: Kuphus polythalamius | place: Philippines: Mindanao | collected 2011-09-12 | reverse complement strand
TGGTCGACGGCGGCATCGAAGCGCTCTTCACGCGCGCGCTGAAGGCGGCACGCGACCGCTCCATCGAACTCTCGACTGATTTGGGGAACACATAATGGGTGGTGGTTACCTTGAAACACCTGCTGTCTTCTTAGTTCAGGTCATTTTCGGCCTCTACACGACGCTGGTGATGCTGCGTTTTCTGTTGCAACTGATGCGAGCAGATTTTTATAACCCCCTGTCGCAGTTCATCGTCAAAGCCACCAAGCCCGCGCTTAATCCGATGCGTCGCATCATCCCGTCCGTGGGCGGCTTGGATACGGCATCGCTTGTCCTGGCCTGGATTGTCGCCACCATCGAATGGTTGATCATTCTCGCTATTATGGGGAAAGGCTTTGCGCCGACGGTCGCTATGCTTTACGCGGTCGCCAGCCTTGTAGAGTTGGTGATATTCATCTTTCTGTTCGCGATCGCGGTCCAAGCGATTGTCAGCTGGATCAACCCTGGCGCCGTCAATCCCATACTCGGCTTGATGCACAGCCTTACAGAGCCGCTGGTTGCACCGGTGCGCCGTCGCATGCCAGACACTGGTGGTATCGATTTCTCGCCAATGATTGTCTTTATCGGATTGATCGTGTTGGCAATGTTGGTAGTCCCGCCGATTAGAGGCTTGATAGGGTAACTTGCTTGCACGACGGGCTCTGGTATCACTGGGACGGCGACGACCTGGTGCTCAAGCTGAAGCTGCAGCCCAAGTCCAGCCGCGATCAATTCGCGGATATCCAGAACGACCGTCTGCGCGTGCGTATCACGGCGCCACCGGTCGACGGCAAGGCCAACACGCACCTGATCGCATGGCTGGCGCGTCAATTCGGTGTCGCCAAGTCGGCGGTCGCGATTGAGAACGGTCACACCAGCCAGCTTAAACGCCTACGGATCAGCGCGCCGAAACGATTACCTAATATCGTTAAACGCTGATAATCGCGACGACCAAGAAACCAACAATAGGTCGCGATCCAGTTCGTGCTTGAATTGACTGGTTCGACATAAAGTCGGCGCGCGGCTGGTCTATAGTCAGTAGAAACCAAACAACGACAACAATATCGATCCGGAGGAAGATGCAATGACTAGGTTGGTCCATTCCCTGAGCGTATTGATGTTCATGCTGTTGCCGCTGGCCGTAGCGGCCGAGAACAGCACCCGCGCAGGCGAATACACAATTCACCACAACGCCTTGACCACCGACAGCCTGCCGGCGGAGGTGGCGAGCGCCTACGGCATTCAACGCAGCACCAGCCGCGGGCTGCTCAATGTCAGTGTGATACGCGGCAAGCCCGGCATGCTCGGCGAGCCCGTGCACGCCAAGATCAATGTCACGGCCAAGAATCTGTACGGCCAGATCAAACCGGTCGAGTTGCGCGAGATCGTCGAAGACAAAGCGATCTATTACATCGCCGACTTCCCGGTGGCGCACCGCGAGATGCTGCACTTCCAGATGGAGGTGTTGCCCGAAGGTGAGAACTATCCGGTACAGGCGCAGATGACTCAGGAGTTCTATACCGATTGATCGCCCAGGCGACCGGCGAGCGTTTCAAGACCAGGCGGACTGCGCGCGATCCCTGTGCGCGCAGCCGCGTCAAGTCACCCAGGCCTGAATCAGCAGCCAGACCCCGAACAACATAACCATTGCGCCGGCGATCGAGCGGACCACCGGTTTACGCACCCAATGGTTGAGCTGCGCGGCGGCCACACCCATCAGCAACAGGTTGGGCAATGTGCCCAGGCCGAATGCCAGCATCAACAGGGCGCCTTCGAGCGCACCGCCCGCGGACACGGTCCAGATCAAGGCACTGTAGACCAGGCCGCACGGCAACCATCCCCATAGCGCGCCGAGTAGCAACGCCTGCCTGACATGCCTTACCGGCAACAAGCCGCGCCCGAGCGGTTCGATGCGCTTCCACAGCTTGCCGCCGACGCTTTCGACGCGCGCCAACAGGTTCCACCAGCCGGCAAGATACAGCCCCATCAGGATCAGGAATACGCCGGCAACGCTCAGCAACACGTGCTGCGCGGTCTGCACCGGCAAAAGCCCTGAAAAATAGAAACCGAGCGCCCCCATGATAGCCCCGGCCAGGGTGTAACTGCCGATGCGGCCGAGGTTGTAGGCCAGCAGCAACGGCCATTGTGAACGACCGGCAGGCAGGCCCAGCGATAGGGCACCGACGATGCCGCCGCACATACCTGCGCAGTGCACACCGCCAAGCACGCCGACAACGAATGCGCTGACCAGGCCCAGCTCCGTCATGCGCGTGCCGCGTGCGGGCACCGGTGGCGCATACCGCCACGCGAGCGCAATCAACACCAACACCGGCACGCCGAGCAACGCGGTAAAGGTAAAGAACTGCGGATAACCCCAGGCATTGACGAGGTCACCCGAAAAGCCGCCAAAGAACTTCGGCAGCAACACCATCAGGGAACTGAACAGCGCATACTGTGTTGCCGAGTACATGACATTGGTCAGACTCGACAGGTACGCGATAAAGGCCGCCGTGGCCACGCCGGCACTCAGGTTATCCATGCCGACCACCGCGATCAGCCACCAGTAATCGTGACCGATACCGGCCAACACGGAGAACAACAGATTGGTTGCAGCCGACAGCAAGCCACCGATGAACAGGATCGGCATCACGCCGAAACGGTACACCGCGGCGCCACCGAGGGCGGTTCCCGCCAACTGCATGATGACGCCGTACACCTTCGACGCCGACGCCACTTCGTCTTTGGTGAATCCCATGTTCTGGTAGAACACGTTGGTGATCACGCCCAACACGATATCCGACATGCGATAGCAGGCGATCAGCGTCAGAATCAGCAATGCGAGCACGCCATAGCGACGGAAGAAGTCGACGAACGGATTAGCCACGGCTGCCACAAACCAGGCACTCACGCGATCGAACAGCGATGCGCTCCCTCGCCGCTCTGTCACGCTGTCGCCGGTCGGTACATCCGGCTCGGGTGAAAACAGGGTCGTCAACATGCCTACGCACATCAGCGCGGCCATCGCGCTGTAAGCTATCATCCACGGCACATGCTGATAGGTCTTTTCATCGGGGTCGAACGCCGCAGCGATCCACAGCACGCCGGCCGACGCGCTGATCATCGCCAGGCGGTAGCCGAAGGTATAGGCCGATGCCAACAGGCCCTGCATCCGCTGCTCGGCAACTTCTATGCGGTAGGCATCGATCGCGATGTCCTGCGTGGCCGAGGTGAACGCGACCAGCAAGGCCAGCCATACCAGGCGCTCCAGCGAAACCGCCGGGTCGGTCAACGCCATACCCAGAATGCCACCGATCAATATGAGCTGCGTCAGCAACAGCCACCCGCGCCGGCGCCCGAGCTTCCGGGTCAAAGCCCCCAGACCCAGGCGGTCGACCAGTGGAGACCATACCCATTTGACGCCGTAGGCCAGCGCGACCCAACTGATGTGTCCGATGGTCGAACGGTCGATACCCGCTTCGGCAAGCCAATAGGAAAGCGTGCCGAACACCAGCAACAACGGGAGACCGGAAGAGAACCCCAACAGAAACAGGCGCAACACGCGTGCGTCATGTAACAGGTGATACAGCAGGTCGCGCCAGCCGTGGCCGTCCTGCAGCCGGTCTGCGGTGTCAGAACTCGACGTCATAATCGACGATCAATGGCGCATGGTCGGAGAAACGCTTCTTGCGATAGATGCTCGCCCCGACGATATGCTCGCGCAGCCCCGGCGTGACCACCTGGTAATCGATACGCCAGCCCACGTTCTTCGCCCAGGCCTGCCCGCGGTTCGACCACCAGGTGTACTCGTCGGCGTTCTGGTTGACGACGCGAAACGCATCCACCCAGCCCATCGGCCCGAACAACTTATCGAGCCAGGCGCGTTCTTCCGGCAGAAACCCCGAGTTCTTCAGGTTGCCGCGCCAGTTCTTGATATCGGCCTTGGTGTGGGCAATGTTCCAGTCGCCGCAGATCATGTATTCGCGACCATTGCTGCGCAGCTTTTTCAGCAGCGGCGTCATCCGATCCATGATGTCGAATTTCACCTGCTGGCGCAGCTCGCTCGACGAACCAGACGGCAGGTACAACGAAACCACACTGAGCTTGCCGAAGCGTACCTCTATCCAGCGGCCTTCGGCATCGAAGTCGGGCCAGTCGAGCCCTTCGATCACCTCGTCCGGTTCGCGTTTCGCATAGATGCCGACACCGCTGTAGCCCTTCTTTTCAGCGGGATGGTAGTAGCAGTTGAAGCTCGGCGGCCAGTACAGGCGGTCGTTGATCTGATCGACCTGCGCCTTGAGTTCCTGCAGACACACCACGTCGGCCTGCTGGCGACGCAGCCAGGCATAGAAGCCCTTGCGTGCAGCAGCCCGTATACCATTCAAGTTAAGACTGATCACGCGCATGCGGCGCATTATAAGGAAAGGCGCTGCGACATGCCCTTGTCAGCACCAGACGGGTTCCGCAAAATGCAGCGCTGCAATCTGGAGTGACCGCATGCAAGACTACCAACGCGACTTTCTCGACTTCGCCCTCGACCAGGGCGTGCTCAAGTTCGGCGAGTTCACCCTCAAGTCGGGACGCAAAAGCCCTTACTTCTTCAATGCCGGCCTGTTCAACACCGGTGCTGCGTTGGCCAAACTCGGTCGTTTCTATGCACAAACCATCGTCGCTTCCGGTATCAAGTTCGACGTGCTGTACGGTCCTGCCTATAAGGGCATCCCGCTCGCCGCAGTGACCGCCGCCGCGCTGTACGACCATCACGGCCTCGACGTGCCCTATGCTTTCAACCGCAAGGAGGCCAAGAGCCACGGTGAGGGCGGCAGCATCGTCGGCCATCCGCTCGAAGGCGACATCCTGATCATCGATGACGTGATCACCGCCGGCACGGCGATTCGCGAATCGATGGACATTATCAACGCCGAAGGCGCCAAGCCGGCCGGTGTCGTGATCGCGCTGGACCGCCAGGAGCGCGGCAAAGGCGAGCGCTCCGCCATCCAGGAAGTGGAATCCGACTATGGCCTGAGCGTGGCCGCGATCGTGCGCCTCGCCGAACTCATCGACTTCGTCAAACAGCGCGGCGACGCCGACGACCACCTGGCCAATATCCAGGCCTATCGCGAGGCGTATGGCGTCTGAGGTTCGACCGGCTGGGCTCGGACGCCTTGCTCAGCCGACGATCAGCTTGATCCCGACCAACACGGTAACCACCTCGAAGGCACGCTTGATCCAGACGTTGCCTTTGAGGATCGCCAGATGAGCGCCCGCGTAGCCGCCGAGAAACGACCCGGCCAACAGGGCCGGTAGCCAGTCCCACTGCACCTCGCCCAGCAGGCTCAGGGTAACCGCGCCACTGCCGTTCCAGAACATGCCGACCAGCACCAGGGTGTAGGTCACCGCCTGACGGTAATCGGCGCCGAACCAGCGTACCAGCCACAGGGTGACGAACAGGCCGGTACCGGAGGTCAGCGAACCGTTCAGCACGCCGATCCCGAACAGCCCCAAACCACCCCAGAATAGCCCCGAACCGGCCCGGTTGCGCGGCTCTTCGGTCAAACCGAGCTGTTTCTTGCTGACCGAATAGATGCCCAACCCCAGTGTCAGCATCCCCAGCGCGATCTCGGCATAACGCCCGGGAACCTGGAGGATCAAACTGGCGCCTAACAACACACCGGGGACGCCGGTGGCCAGGATGAACACGACGAACTGGCGGCGCAGGCCGCCCTCGCGCAGATGGCGGATGGTGGCCCCCACACCCAGCGCCACCGAGGCGATTTTGTGAGTCGCGAGGGCCACGCCGAACGGCAATCCGAGAAAGATCAACACCGGCAGCTGCAGCAGGCCGGCACCGCCACCGGCAAACGCTGAAAACAGGTTGGCCAGCAGCGATATCAAAAAAAGTATGAAATGTTCCAAGACTTGGCCGATAAAGCAGGACTGAGAGTCATTATAATGACGAGTAACGCGCTAGACGCTCGAAGAAGGCTATGACTGTAACAACGAGATTTTCCGCCTTGGTGATGGTCGCTCTCATGCTGGCAGGCTCAGCGCAGGCCGGGAGCTTCAAGAAATGGGTCGACGAAAACGGCGTGACCCACTACGGCACGTCGATCCCGCCCGAATACCAGGATCGGGCCCATTCCGAACTGAATACCCGCGGCATCGAGGTTAAACGCCACGACCGCGCCAAAACGCCCGAGGAGATCGAGCGCGACAAGGCACTGGCGGCACTGCGCGCCGAACAGCAGAAACTCCTCGAAGAGCAGCAGGCGCGAGATCGCATCCTGCTCAATCTGTACCGCAACGAAGACGACCTGGTCATGGCGCGCGACGGCAAGATCGCCCAGCTCGATGCGCAGATCAAACTCACGCATAACGAGATCCGACGCCTGAAGACCCGCCTGTCGGAGTTCCAGGGACGCGCGGCCGCCGCCGAGCGCGCGGGTCGACAGCTCAACAAACGTCAGCGCGACAACCTCGATAGTACCCAGCGATCGATCGAAAAGTCGTACGCCATCATCCTCAGCAAGGAAGACGAGAAGCGGTCGACGCTGGAACAATACGACTACGATCTGGCGCGTTTCCGCAAGCTGCATCAGGGCGGCGTGCGTGCCGCCAATGCCGACGTCGTCGCCAAGTCGGACATTCCGGACCTGGTGGATACCGCGGTGCGCTGCAATGGCGATCAGGAGTGCCTGAAGCTTTGGGAGATCGCGCAGAAATATGCCCGCGACAACGCGACCACGCCGATCGACCTCGCGGCCGACCGTATCTTAGTGACCGCCCCGCCGCGCGAGACGCGCGATGTCAGCATTACCGTGTCACGCCTGATCGATCGCACAGATGGCGGTGAACGCATCTTCATGGACTTACAGTGCGTGAGCTTCACCGAGGGCCAGGAGTTCTGCCGCGGCCCGGAAGTCGAGGCCATCCGTGAAAAGTTCCGCGACGCGCTGATCGCCGGCAAATAGCTCAATGACAGATTGGCCGCGCAATGGCGGCCATCCCTGAGCGGCTCTCAGGACGGGGCGTTCTGCCCCGGATCGAACAGGCCGTGACTCAATACCGCCCAATCGGCATCCCAGGCCGTCAGCGACGGCTTGGCGAAGCGTGAACGCAGAAACTGCTGCATCCGACCCTCGACAAACGCAGTCAGCAAGCTCGCCGCCTCTTCCGGCGAGCGACGCAGCGTTGCATCGTTGCGTAGCTGCGCCTCGCGCAGAATCTGCCGCAACTGCACATCGATGCGTTCGAAAAACTGCTGCACCCGGTCATGCAGGCGTTCACGTTCGCCGACCAGGGCATCGCCGAGCAGGATGCGTGTGATGCCGGGATTACGATCGGCGAAGCCGAGCAGCAGGTAGATCACCCGGGCGACCCGCACCTGGGTGTGCTTCTCTTCATCGAGGATCTGATTGATGCGTGCGAACACGGTTTCTTCGGCGAAGCCGATCAGCCCCTCGAACATCCGGGCCTTGCTCGGAAAGTGCCGATACAGTGCCGCCTCGGAGACACCCACCGCGCGCGCCAGCGCTGCCGTCGTGATCCGGTCACCCGGATGCAGCTCCAGCTCGTTCGCCAGCGCCTCGAGAATCGCCTGTTTACGCGACGGCCTCGGCATCGCTAGGTGTTAGCGACGGCGAATCAGAGTGCCGACACCCTGATCGGTAAACAACTCGACCATAACGGCGTGCGGCACGCGACCGTCGATGATGTGCGCCGAGTTCACGCCTGCCTTGACCGCATCGAGCGCACAACCGATCTTCGGCAGCATACCGCCGGTGATAGTGCCGTCGGCGACCAGTTCATCGACGCGCTCCAGGGTCAGCCCGGTCAACAACTTGCCCTGCTTGTCGAGCAGGCCTTGTGTGTTGGTCAGCAGAATCAGCTTTTCCGCATTCAGCACTTCGGCCATCTTGCCGGCCACGAGGTCGGCGTTGATGTTGTACGAGCGACCGTCTTCACCGACTCCGATCGGCGCGACGACGGGAATAAAGTCACCGTGCACCAGCATGTCGACCACCGAGGCGTCGATACTCTCGACCTCGCCGACATGCCCGATATCGATGATCTCGGGCAGCTTCGCTTCGGGGTTGTTCTTGGTCAGCGCCAGTTTGCGCGCACGGATCAGGTCGCCATCCTTGCCGGTCAGGCCCACTGCCGAACCGCCATGACGGTTGATCAGATTGACGATCTCCTTGTTGACCAGGCCGCCGAGCACCATCTCGACCACGTCCATGGTCTCGGCGTCGGTCACGCGCATGCCCTGGATGAACTCGCTCTCCTTGCCGAGGCGTTTGAGGAGTTCACCGATCTGCGGGCCGCCGCCGTGCACGACGACCGGGTTGATACCGACCAATTTCATCATGACCACGTCGCGTGCAAAGCCGGCCTTGAGGTCTTCATCGACCATCGCGTTGCCGCCGTACTTGATCACAATGGTTTTACCACCGAAACGTTGAATGTAGGGCAACGCTTCGGACAATACGTGGGCGACGTTACTCGCCGCTTCCGCCGTCAGACTCATGAGCTGTATTAAACCTTCAGAATGGTGCTTGCATATCCGGCGCGACCCGACCAAGCAGGTCGCGGAACCGTGCCTTTATCTCTTCTAGAGACCCTTCGTCGTCGGCTTCGAAGCGGAAGGTCAACGACGGCGTGGTATTGGACGGCCGGATCAATCCCCAGCCGTTACCGAACTCCACGCGCAGGCCGTCGAGTTCGACCAGGCGCGCGTCGTCGAATACCTTGTTGGCATCGACCGCGCGCATCAGTTCGCGGCTCTGCCCCTCTTCGAGCATCAGTTGGTACTCGGGCGTGCTCGGGCTGCTCGGCAGCTCGGCGAACAAATCGCTCGATGGGCGCGGGTCCAGCGCCAGGATCTCCAGCACGCGCGCCGCTGCGTAGATCGCATCATCGAAGGCATACCAACGCTCCTTGACGAACAGGTGGCCCGAGAACTCGCCGCCGAGCAACGCGCCGGTCTCCAGCATCTTCGCCCGCATGCGCGAGTGGCCGGATTTCCACATGATCGGTCGGCCACCGTGGCCGAGGATGAAGCTCGCCAGATGGCGCGACGATTTCACGTCGTACAGGATGTCGACCCCCGGGTGACGTCCGAGGATGTCTGAGGCGAGCAGCATCAAAATGGTATCGGGCCAGATGGTATTGCCGGCATTGTCGACGATACCCAGGCGGTCACCGTCGCCGTCGAAAGCGAGACCGATGTCGGCCTCCTGTGCCTGCACTTCGAGCATCAGCGATGCGAGGTTGTCCGGCTGGCTCGGGTCCGGATGATGATTCGGGAAGTTGCCGTCCGGCTCGCAGAACAGCGGCACGACCTCGCAACCGAGCATCTCGAACGTGGCAATTGCCAGATCGCCGGCCACGCCGTTACCGGCATCCACCACCACCTTGAGCGGCCGCGCCAGTTGCACCTCGTTGACCACGGCCTCGGCATACTGGCCGACCAGATCGATGCGCTCGACCGTGCCCTGGCCCTGGCTGAACCGACCCTCGAGCATGCGTTCGCGCAATGCCTTGAGCTCGTCGCCATCGAGTACCTTGTCGCCGATGGCGATCTTCAGGCCGTTGTACTCGGGGGGATTGTGGCTGCCGGTGACCATCACGCCGGCGTGCGTCGAACGTACCTGCATGGCGTAGTACAGCAACGGCGTCGGCGCCTGGCCGACGTCGAGCACGTTACAACCACCGGCGACCAGGCCGCGGATCAACGCGGTGGACAGATCCGGGCTCGACAAGCGCGCGTCGCTGGCGACCGCAACCTCCAGCCCGCCCTGTTCGCGCACCAGCGTCGCCAGCGCCCGGCCGATCAATTCGGCAACCGGCGAGGTCAGTGTTTCGCCAACGATGCCGCGGATATCGTAGGCACGGAACAGGCTCTCTGCGATGTCCACTTCGGGCGCCGATCCGCTCGTCATCAACAGCTCGGCAGGATCCGAATCGATCTCTTCGACATCCAGGCCACTGACCGACTGCGGGGTAATCGGCGCCGCCTGCGGCACGGCCTCGCTCAGCGGTGCCTCGGGCATGGGAGCAGCACCGCGCACCCTGGCCTCTCGCGCATATTGCGACAACAGGGCGATGGCATCGCTGTTGGCCCCGACGTGCGCCTCACGATTCTGCGAACCGGTGCGGCGCAGGATCGCTTCACCGAGGTTGACGATCGCGCTGGCGTCTTCTTTGAGATCGCGGCCGAGCATGCGCCATTGCAATGCCACGCTGAGGATCAACGTCAGCACGCCGCCACCGATCAGCGCCAGCACCGTGACCATGTCGCTCAAGCCACCGCTGTCTGCGCGTGCACCGTAGGCCACTTTCCAGATGCTGCCGGGCACCTCCACGACACCGTCGCCGCCATCATCGAGTTCCAGGTGGCCCGGGCCCTTGGCCAGCGCATAGGGCGTTTCTTTGCCCTGGATGAGTTGCAGGCGACCGGGGAAAACCGGCGACGATTCGACAACGCGAATCAGCGGGCGCATATCCCAGGCACCGAACATCACCAAGGTACGCCCGCCTGCCTTGACCGGCACGGCCAGCGCCAGGTAAGGCGAGCCGCTTTCGATCTGGTGAATCTCCGCCTGGGAGACCTTGCCCGTTTGCGCGGCACGCCTGATCTGGTCCAAACCCGCGTAGCCAAGCGGCGCCGGACCACCGGTATCGGGCTGGCTGGCATCCGGCGACAACAGGCGCAACTGCATCAAGCCGGGCAAGCGGTTCTGCAGGCGCTCGAGCGCTGCCTGCAACTGATCCGCGTCATCACGCAAAAAGGCATTCACCGCCGGACCGTCGGATGCGGCGAGCACCATCAGGTCGCGACGCGCCTTCACCTCACCTTCGAGCCTCAGGGCGAGGCCCTCGGCGAGGTTCATCGCTGTTTCCTTGGCGGTCAGCGTTGCCGCACCAATGATGCTCTGCCACGCAAAGAACGCCAGCACGACCATCAGCGCGATCGCGACCAGCGGTGCCGGCAGCAGGTAGTAGAACAAAGACCGCCCTTTCTTGCTGGTTTCCGCCTGCGGCGCCGGCTGTTCGGCCGCAGCTTTCTCCGTTTTCTTTTTTAATAGACCCACACTATCCCCGGTGCTGGTGCTGTTTTCTGATGGCTTGTTAGTGTCGTCCCGAGTGCCCGAAACCGCCGGCACCACGGTCGCTCTGATCAAACTCGTCTACCTGCTCGAACACGGCTCGGACCACCGGGATCAGCATCAGCTGAGCGATGCGCTCCCCGACTTCGACGCGAAAATGGTCGCTGCCACGGTTCCAGCACGACACGAAGAGCTGCCCCTGGTAGTCGGAATCGATCAATCCGACCAGGTTGCCCAATACGATGCCGTGCTTGTGACCGAGTCCCGAGCGCGGCAGGATCACCGCGGCCAGGGCCGGGTCGGCGATGTGTATGGCGATACCCGTTGGTATCAGCTGGGTCTCCCCCGGCGCCAGTTCGAGCGGCTCGTCGAGCATGGCACGCAAGTCCATCCCGGCAGAGCCTTCGGTCGCATAATCGGGTAACGGGAAATCGCCACCGAGGCGATCGTCAAGAATCTTCAGTTGCAGTCTGTGCATTAAAACGGTCCACAATCAATTCGACCAGTTGTGCCGCCAAACGCGACTTGGACTGCATCGGCAGACGTTGTTGTCCCCCTTCCCACAGCACCAACAATGCGTTGTCGTCGACTTCGAAACCCTGCGACGCGCTCACCTGGTTAGCGGCAATCATATCGAGGCCCTTAGCAAGCAGCTTGCCCCGGGCATAGTTCTCCACGTCGTTGGTTTCGGCGGCAAAACCGACACAGAAAGGCCGCGCCGGCGAAGCCGAGACCTCGCTGAGGATGTCGGGGTTGCGAATCATTTCGACGACGAGGGTTTCATCGGTTTTCTTTATCTTCTGCTCGGCGGCACGCGCCGGTCGAAAATCAGCTACCGCGGCACATGCTACAAAAATGGCAGCGCCCGGCAGCGATGTAAAGACGGCGTCGTGCATCTCGTCAGCACTTTCGACGTCGATACGGGTGACGCCACCGGGAGTCGGCAACGCCACGGGCCCGGCGACAAGGGTCACATCCGCGCCTTGCGCCACCAACGCGGAGGCCACCGCGAAGCCCATCTTGCCCGAACTGCGGTTGCCGACGAATCGCACCGGGTCGATCGCTTCGCGCGTCGGTCCGGCCGTCACGATCACGCGTTTGCCGCGCAGCGCGCCCGACCTCATCAACAGGTCGTGAATAGCGTCCCGGATCTGCACCGGTTCCTGCATGCGACCCGCGCCCTGATCGCCGCAGGCCTGCTCGCCGACGGCCGGCCCGATAAGCTGCGTGCCGCGCCCGCTGAGCACCCCGATATTCGCCTGTGTAGCCGGATGCGCCCACATCGCCTGATTCATCGCCGGCGCAACCAGCAGCGGCGCCGTCGAGGCCAGGCACAGCGTCGTCAGCAGATCGTCCGCCGTGCCGGCGGCCAGGTGAGCCAGGGTCGACGCCGTAGCGGGTGCGATCACGATCACCTCGGCCCAACGCGCCAGTTCGATGTGCCCCATCGCGGCCTCGTGCTGCGCGTCGAACAGGCTGTCACGTACCGGCCGACCGGTAATCGCCTGCAGGGTCATCGCCCCGATAAACTGGGTCGCCGAGCGGGTCATCACCACCTGCACATCGGCCCCGTCCTTGACCAGCAAACGCGCCAGTTCGGCCGCCTTGTAGGCGGCAATCCCGGCAGTGATACCGAGCAATACCCGACGAGCGCGCAACGGCTGCATAGTGAGGAAAAAAACTCCCTTTCCGGCATGGCGAAATACGTTCCGACAAGAGTAACCGAGTCGGCCGACAAGGCAAAGCAAACGTTGGCGGCAAGCGGCTTTCTCGGTTAGGCTTCACCAACTTCAAGGAGGAAGTGACACCATGTCGATCAAGGATTGGCCGACCCAGGAGCGGCCCAGAGAACGCCTGCTGGCACACGGGGCCGAAAGCCTCAGCGACGCCCAATTGCTCGCCATATTTCTGCGCACCGGGGTACGTGGCCGTAGCGCCGTGGATCTCGCCCGCGACCTGCTCGACCGCTTTGGCAGCCTGCGCGAGCTACTCGCGGCACCGCAGGCCAGTTTCTGCGATGCACCGGGCCTGGGAAGTGCCAAGTACGCCCAGCTGCAGGCGGTACTCGAGATGGGCCGGCGTCATCTGTTCGAAACACTTGCCCGCGGCAAGCGCCTGACAAGCCCCGCGCAAACCATGCAGTTCCTGGCGTCGCGCCTGCGCGACTATGAGCACGAGGTGTTCGCGGTGTTGTTTCTCGACAACCGACACCGCGTGCTGGCGTTCGAGGAACTGTTTCGCGGCACCATCGACGGCGCCAGCGTGCATCCACGGGAGGTGGTCAAGCGCGCCTTGCAACACAACGCCGCGGCAGTCATCCTGAGCCACAACCACCCATCCGGCGTGGCCGAACCCAGCGCGGCCGACCGGTCGATCACGCAGCGCCTGCGCGACGCCCTGGGCTTGGTCGACATCCGCGTGCTCGACCACATCATCGTCGGCGATGGCACCTGCTGCTCGCTGGCCGAGCGCGGCGACTGCTAGACCGGCAGTGCAGTGGCCGGCCAGCGCCGATCAGAGCCCGACTGAGCTTGACCGTGTCGCCGGCTTCCGGTATAAATTGCCGCCTTTCCGTCCGGCGGATTGCCGGCGTAAGCAAAATTAACGAGATTTTTCGAGGCTTTAACCATGTCCAGAGTCTGCCAGGTAACCGGCAAGCGGCCGATCACCGGGAACAACGTTTCCCACTCGCACCGTAAGACCCGGCGCCGGTTCCTGCCGAACCTGCACTACCATCGTTTCTGGGTCGAGAGTGAACAGCGCTTCGTGCGTCTGCGCGTCTCCGCAGCCGGCATGCGCATCATCGACAAGAAAGGCATCGATTCGGTGCTCAGCGAGCTGCGTGCACGCGGCGAGAAAGTCTAAGGAGCATCACCATGGCTAAAGCTGTTCGCGAGAAAATCCGCCTGAACTCAAGTGCAGGCACCGGTCACTTCTACACCACCACCAAAAACAAGAAGACCATGACCGGCAAGATGGAAATCAAAAAGTACGATCCGGTCGCACGCAAGCACGTGATGTACAAAGAAGGCAAGATCAAGTAATCACTTGATATCTGCCACAAGAAAAACCGCCGTCAGGCGGTTTTTTTATGTCCGCAACCGCAGTTTGCGGCAGCGTTCGATACGCTCAGCCTACAGCCGGATAGTAGCCGCGTAAGGTACGCGCGAAATCCTGAAGCGCCTTGATACCGCTGGCTTCCGCTTCCTTGCACCACTGCTGCAACGACGCCAACAACGCATCCTGGCTCGACGCCGTGCGCTCCCAGACATCCTGCAATTGCTTGCGCGAGCGATGGACGGTGGCCAGCACCTGGCTGCGATCGAGCAGCTTCTGCAGGCGTTTGCGGCTCGACGCATCCATGGTCGCCTCTTCGCGCAGCAATAGGCGACGCGCCTGGCGCGCCAGCCGGCGACAATGCTGCTCCGAATTGCAGAACTCCGCGTCGGTGACGGGTTTGATTACGTCGCGCGCATAGTCGGCCAGCACGTGCATACGGTGAACCACCACCGCCTTGACCGTATCCATATCGATCACGCTCTTGCCGCTGTCGACAACGGGTTTGCGCGCGACGCGGCGCACCTTGGCCAGACCCAGCAGCGAGAACAGCCGGATATACATCCAGCCGATATCAAACTCCCACCAGCGGGCCGACAGCTTTGCCGAACTCGGGAAGGCATGGTGATTGTTGTGCAACTCTTCACCGCCGATCAGTATGCCCCACGGCGAGATATTGGTGGCGGCGTCGGGTGATTCGAAATTGCGGTAACCCCAGTAGTGACCAACGCCGTTGATCACACCTGCCGCGAAGAACGGTATCCAGATCATCTGCACCGCCCAGGCGGCCACGCCGAGCACGCCGAACAGCAGCACGTCGATCACGAGCATGATGACGATGCCGAGATAACGAAAATGCCCGTACACCTTGCGCTCCAGCCAGTCGTCAGGCGTTCCGCGGGCGTAGCGCTCAACGATTTCCTGCTTGCTGGCGCTCTCACGGTACAGCTCGGCACCCTCCCACAACACCTTGTTGAGACCGAATATCTGCGGGCTGTGCGGATCTTCTTCCGTTTCGCAGCGCGCGTGATGGCGGCGATGCACACCCACCCATTCGCGCGTGACCATGCCGGTGGTCAACCACAACCAGAAGCGGAAGAAATGTGACAGCACCGGGTGCAGGTCCAGCGCGCGGTGCGCTTGGCTGCGATGCAGAAAAACGGTAACGGCGACAATGGTGATATGCGTCATGCCCAGTACAACGAGGATCAGTTGCCACCAGGACAGGCCGAGGATGCCGTCGATCATTCAATTCCCTCCGACAGGGTGGGTGGTAAACAACGGTCAGGTTGGGGCGGCAGAGCGCGATTGCAAGCTGCCGGCCCGAACTATGAATAATAACGCGTTTCACCGGCCGTTGCCGGGCCAACAACCGTTCAAGCAAGTGTTCGGGTGGACGCTATCCTCTTGAAGAATCGAGAGCGCGATCCAGGGGCCCAAATGCAAACTTCGAGCCGCACGGCCGAAAATCATTCAGACACGATCCAGATCGGCCGCCAGGCCATCCTGGACCGCGAACTGAACGTTTTCGCCTACGAGCTGCTCTATCGCGATGCAGACGGCCGCTGCAACATCAGCGACGGCGATCACGCCACGTCGGTCACGCTACTCAACGCCTTCATGGAGATCGGCCTGGAACGGATCACCGGTCCGCACAAGGCGTTCATCAACCTGACGCGACGCTTCTTCGTCGACCTGCCGCCCATCCCCTTTCCGGCCAACCGGGTCGTGCTCGAGGTGCTGGAGGACATCGCCGTCGATGACGCGTTGATCGCGGGCGTTTCCAAGATGTCCGCCGACGGATTCGAACTGGCAATGGACGACTACGCGTTTCAGCGTGAGTTCGACGACATCCTGCCGCTGGTCAATTACATCAAGGTCGAGATCAGCGACGGCATCATCCCGGAGCTGAAACGGCGTCTGCCCGAATTGCGCGCGACCGGCGCCAAGCTGCTGGCCGAAAAAGTCGAGACTGCCGAACAGTTCGCGCAGCTCAAAGCGATGGGGTTCGATTATTTCCAGGGCTACTTCTTCGCCCGCCCTGACTTGGTCAAGTCTGATCGCCTCAAAGAGAACGCAGCGATGGTTATCCAGCTGCTGGCGCGCCTCAACGACCCGTCGGTGCCGATGGATGAAGTTGTACGGCTGGTCAGCCAGGATCCGGCCCTGAGCTACAAAGTGCTGCGCTTCATCAACTCGGCGGCAGTGGGGCTGCGCGCCAAAGTCGATTCCATCCAGCGTGCAGTGGTACTGATGGGCCTGCAGCGCATTCGCGCCTGGGCTACGCTGTTCGCGCTGGCCGGGCTCGACAATAAACCCATGGAAATCCTCAACATCGGTCTGCTGCGCGCCAATCTGTGTGAGAACCTTGCCAAGCTGTGCAGCATCGGCGAGCCCGATGCCGCCTATACCGTCGGGTTGCTATCGGTCGTCGACGCGATGCTCGGCCAGCCGATGGACGAGCTGATGGCCGAACTGCCTCTGCCGGCTGAAACCAAGGATGCCATCACCTTGCACGACGGGCCGCATGGCAAGCTGCTACGCCTGGCCATCCAGATGGAACGCAATGAATGGGCCGGCGAACAGTGCAGCGATGTCCCGCTCGCAGACCTGATGGAGGCCTATGCCGAAAGCACGGATGCAGCGTTCAAGATGCTCGAGATCATCAAAGACTGAGCAGCAAGTTGCCGACAGCGTCGACCCGCAATCGCCATCCCGGCGCCACCCAGGTGGTAGCCACTGTCTCGAAGATCAATGCGGGCCCGTCGATACATTGCCCCGCCGCCAATTGATCACGCCAGTACTTCGGCGTTAGGCCGACACCTTCCACCCGACACTGACCGAACGGCTCGGCAGCCGCCCGCTCCGGCCATGGCGGCAGACTCAAACGCGATTCGGGGCCACGCACCGCAAGACGCAGATTGACCAGCTCGACCGGCAGATCGAGATCGTGTCCGTAACGTTCGCGATGCCGGCAGTGAAACGCGTTGATCAGTTCCGACACCGGCTGCCACGGCAGATTCAGGGTGTACGACTGGCCGGCATAGCGCACATCCACACTGGCGCTTGCGTCCAGCTGGGCTTCACTGAAGCCCTCTTCATGCAGCGCGGCTCGCCCTTGCTCCCGCAGTTGCTCGAACACGGCCTCGATGCTGTCGACCGGGACCTGTGCCAACAGACCGACATAGGTCTGCGAGAACTGGCGACCCGGGCGCGCCGCCAACATCCCCAATGCCGAAAACACCCCGCCGTGCACCGGCACAATGGCGCTCGCCATATCCAGCAACTCGGCCAGTGCGCAGACGTGCAACCCGCCTGCACCACCGAACGACATCAGGGTGTAGTCGTGCGGGTCGACACCTCGCTTGATCAGGATGGCGCGCAGCGCCTGCGCCATGTGTTCATTGGCGACCGCGACGATATCGTTGGCCGCCTGCACCGTATCGACACCCATGGCCGCCGCCAGCCGCGACATCGCCTGCTCGGCGGCCGCAACATCGAGCGACATGGCGCCACCCAGAAAGGCGTCGGCCTGGATGCGGCCTAGAATCAGGTTGGCATCCGTCACCGCAGGCTCACGACCACCGCGGCCGTAGCAGGCCGGGCCGGGATCAGCGCCAGCCGACTGTGGCCCCACCTGCAGCATGCCACCGGCATCCACCCACGCGATCGAGCCGCCTCCGGCGCCGATGGTGTGCATGTCGACCATCGGCACCGCGACCGGAAACGCCGCGATTCGGCCCTCGGTCGTCAGGCGCGGTTCGGCGTCGACCAAGGCGACATCGGTCGATGTGCCGCCCATATCGAAGGTCAACAGCCGATCGAACCCCGCTTGCTGGCCGACGAAGCGTGCTGCGGCCAAACCACCGGCCGGACCGGACAGCAGCATGCGAACCGCTTGTTCGGCTGCCTGATCGGCAGCCACGGTATCGCCCGAACTCTGCATCACCGAGACCGGGACCTCACCGAGCGCCCGTCGCAGGCGCGACAGGTATCCGGCCACCTTCGGCCCGATCCAGGCGTTGAGCCAGGTCGCCATGCCGCGCTCGTATTCGCGAATCTCCGGCAGTACCGACGACGACAACGACACGAACACCTCGTCCGGCACCACGGCGGCGATCCGCCGCTCGCTCTCCGGGTCGAGATAGGAAAACAGCAGGTTTACCGCAACCGCCTCGGGTCGCAACAGGCGAATCGCCGCGGCAAATGCATCCAGGGACTCTTGCGTCAACGGCTCAACGATCTCGCCGTTGGCATCCAGCCGACAATCGACCTCGATACTCAGTTCACCCGGAACGATGCGCGGTAACGCCGGCTGCAAATCGTATAGGGCCGCACGCTGCTGCCGGCCGATCTTCAACAGATCGGCGAACCCGGTATTTGTCACGTAGAGGGTTTTGACGCCCTTACCTTCGAGCACCGCGTTGGTCGCAACCGTCGAACCATGTACCAGTTGCAGGGGCACTCCTTGCAGGCCCATGTCACCGATACCTTGCAGGATCGCCAGTTCCGGCGCATGCGGCGTCGACAACACCTTATGCACGCGCAACTCGCCCGCCGCATCGAGCAGGACGAAATCGGTGAAGGTACCGCCGGTGTCCACCCCTAAGCGATTCATCGCGCACCCAGCACTGCTACATCGCGCATCTGCTTACCAGCGAACCGCATCAACGCTGCAATCGTCGCTGATCGCGCGACGAAAGCAGGCCGTTGACGTACCTGGTCGTCGTGTACTGCAGGCCGCCCGCCACCAGTCGCAGCTCGTGGACAACCTCCCACAGGTTCGATACATCGTTCATACCAAGCCGTCGGTATTTCTCGATGGCAATCATGTGTTCGGCATCGAGCTCAAGCAGTTCGATGTCGGCGATGGCCAACGTGACATGCGTGACTCTGCTGCTGGCTTCATCGCTATAGCCGCGTTGCTCGTCGATCCGTATCACCATCTCGCCGGTCTTACGCACCGTCAGGCTCGACTCGAAACGCCGGCTATCGGCGCGCGGCGCCGACTGCGATCCTTTGCAGTACAAGGCGTCGCCCTGGCCCTGCCACTCGCCCTCCAAGCGTTCGGCCAGACCGGAGAATACGCGTTGTTGTGCCGGCGGAATGCGCGGCGCGGCGCCCATGTCAAAATAGGCAGTCCCATCGCGCGTGTAGCGCTCTGACTCGGCATAACAGGTGACAGCCGACGCGGGCACAGCAGAAGTCACTGTCAGCAGAATCACAAGCGTTCGAAACATTGGCAGGTCGATGGTCATCGTTGGGCTACGGCGTTGTCTTTATCCAGTATAACGCGGCAGCAACACGCCGATCGGCGTCACAACAACGCCATGCTGCGCAATACGTTGGGCAAAATTTGCGAAATCCCGGTTAAACCGCTTGATCCGGTTTCGCAATGCGCCCGACTCAGGGTAATCTGCGCGCACATGAATCCGTTGTTGAAAGCCACGCAACTCCGCCACGGCAGCAAAGACTGCCCTCGACTGATCGATGTCGACCTGCGACTCGACAGCGGTGATCACCTCGCATTACTCGGCGTCAACGGTGCCGGCAAGTCGACCTTGATGCAGATCCTGGCCGGCGTGTTGCGTCCGGGCGGTGGCGAGGTTCTGATCCAGGGTCAGTCGCTACACGCGCCATCGCCGGCGATTCGCCGGCATATCGGCTACCTGCCTCAGCGGGTTGCCCTGTATCCGCAATTGACCGTCTGGGAAAACATGCTGTGGGCCGCACAGCTGCATGCCGTTGCCAAACCCGCGTTGCACGGTGCCATCGAAAACGCGCTGCGCCAGATGGGGCTGCTCGATGTGCGCAAGCGCCTTGCCGGCCGGCTGTCGGGCGGCATGGCGCAGCGCCTGGGCCTGGCGCAGGCGATCCTGCACAAACCAGATATTCTGATACTCGATGAGCCAACCGCCGGGCTCGATCCAATGCAGACAATGCAGATCCGCGAACTGCTGAAGACCCAGGCGAGCGCCTGCAGCCTGATCCTGGCGACGCATGTACTCGACGACGTCAGCGCCCTGTGCAACCGCGTGATACTGCTCGACGGTGGGCGCAAGATCGACGAACAGGCAGTTACCGAAGACACCGACCTGCTGCAACATTTCCAACGTCTGACGTCGACTGCGGAGGCTGTTGCTTGATCGCCTCCATCGCCTTGCACGAATGGCGACGCCTGCGTAGCGGCATGATGTTCTGGCTGACGCTGGCGTTTGCACAGTTGATCATCGCCTGGCTGGCTTTTACCCAACTCGAAGCCTTCGCACGCATCGCACCACAACTCAAGGCGCGCAACTCGCCACTCGGCGCGATGGATCTGGTGATCGCACCGAGCATGAACACCTTGGTGATGCTGCTGCTGTTGGTCACACCCATACTCGGGATGGGCAGTATCGCCGGCGAAACCCAGAGCGGTCGTATCAGCCTGTGGCTGTCGGCACCGGTAAGAAGCAGCCGGGTCGTCGTCGGCAAATGGTTGGGGCTGTGGCTGGCGACACTACCGATTGTCATCAGCGTACTGTCGACCTTGGCGGCGTTCGGTCTGGCGACAGAGCTGGATTGGCCGCGCTTTATGCTGGCGGCATTCGGCCTGGTGCTATTGTCGATGTGGTTGGCCGCGATCAACGTCTGGCTGTCCGGGCTGTTCGATCATCCTGCCGCGGCGTTGGCGCTGAGCTATGGGCTGCTGCTGTTTCTCTGGCTACTCGACTCGTTCAGCGGGCCGACCGCGCCCTGGTATTGGCTCGCCCTGTTGCCGCATATCAAACCAATGTTCGCCGGCCTGCTGCAGTCGCAGGACCTGGTGTACTTTGCAGTAACCGCGATTGCCGTACTGTTGCTGGCAACCTTCGGCATCGCTCGCCGCCGAGGTGAAGTCTAGTGCTGCGCAGGCTTGCCTTCCTCGTGTTGCTTATCGCCTGCGTCGTCCTGAGCGCCGGCGTGAGCCAGCGCTTTGCCCAGCACTGGGACCTGAGCGCCACGCGCATCAACTCGCTGAGCAAGTCTGCGGAGCGGGCATTGAGTGCATTGAAAGAGCCGCTCGAGATCACGGCCTATCTGCCGGACTACCCCGTACAACGCGCCGAGTTTCGCACCTTGCTCAAGCCCTATCTCAATCATCCCAATGGCGCGCAGTTGCAGTTCGTCGATCCGATCAAAGATCCCGAGGCCGCACGCGCTGCAGATGTTGGCCAGCACGGCGAGTTACATCTGGACGTCGGCGCGCGCCACGAAGTGGTCGCCGTGCCGACCGCCAACGCGATCGACCAGGCATTGAATCGTCTAGCATTGAGCGGTGAACACTGGATCGTGATGTTCAAGGGCCACGGTGAAGCCGAGGCCGTGGACGAGCCGGGCGGCCTGTTGAGATTCGTCGAACACGCCGAGGAACTGGGCTACCGTGTGGTGTCGCTCGACCCGCGTTATGTCGACGATATCCCGAAGAATGCCAACGTCCTGTTGATTGCGGCACCCCGGCGTTCCTACGGCGACGAGGTCTATCAGCAGATCGAGCGTTTTCTCGAGCGTGGCGGCCAACTGTTGTGGCTGAGTGGCGACGATCTGCCCCTGCAGATCAGCGAACGCTTCGCCCTCCAACAGCTTCCAGGGATCATCGTCGACGCAGCGGCGGCCAAACACGGACTCGAATCGCCGGATAACGCCGTGGTCGGCGACTACCCAAAGGCGCTGCTACCCCAAGTGCCGGATCGCCCCGCCGTATTCAAGCGCAGCCATGCACTGACCATGCAGGATAGCGAAACGCTACAGCAACTGGCCGTACTGCAAAGCAGTCCGCTCAGCTGGAACGAAACGGGCGAGCTGCACGGCAACATCTCGCGCGATCCGAATGCCGGTGAACAGGCGGGACCACTGAACGTCGCGATTGCGGTGACGGACACTAGAGGCCAGCCGCCGCGCCGCGCCCTGTTCGTCGGCGGACCGACGATCTTCACCAACGACCAGATCGGTATCGCGGCCAACCGGACGCTGGCAACCGGCCTGCTGCGTTGGCTTACCGGAAACCAAAAACTCGGCGATACGCGCGTGGCACGCGATCTCGAGGTGCATTGGTCGCCGACACTGGCCGCATCCCTGGCGATTCTGCTAATGGCGGTGTTGCCTATCGTTTATATCGGCAGCGGTTTGTGGCTGCGCCGCAGGCGTCGCAAAGCATGAATGCCTGGAGCAGACTCAACCTTGCGCTGGCTGTCGTTGCGGCCGTATTGCTGACGGCGCTGTTGATGCCGGAAGAGGATGCCGACAACGACCGCCTGCTCGACATCAAGCGCGACACCATCACGTCGCTACGTGTCGAACGCAGCGATCGCCTTGCCTTGTCGTTCGAGCGCGACGACCGAGGCTGGCGACTGCTGCATCCCGAGGTGGCGCCAGCCGAACTGCAACGTGTCGAACAACTCATCGCAGTAACCCGGGCTGCCGTGCTGCAGCGTTTTGCCGTGCCCGACGATCTGCAACCCTACGGGCTCAATGCCCCCGCAGCAGTGATGCAGGTCAATCAACAACGCCTGCTGTTCGGCGATCGCGATCCAAGCCAACGTCACCGCTACGTACTCGTCGGCGATCAGTTGTGCGTGATCGACGACGTGTATTTCAACCTGCTGAAATTGCCGGCAACCCATTTTCTGCAGCAATAAGCCATGCCTGAACTGCCCGAGGTCGAAACCACGCGTCGCGGTATCGAACCGCACCTGAGCGGACAGGTGATCAGCGGCGCCGTCGTTCGCCAGCCGAAACTGCGTTGGCCCGTTCCGGATCTCGCCAAGCTACTGGTGCGGCAGCGGGTTCAATCCGTCGAGCGTCGCGGCAAGTATCTATTGCTGCGCTTCAACAACGGTACATTGATCATCCATCTGGGCATGTCCGGCAGCTTGCGTGTACTACCCGCGGCCACGGCTGCGCGCGCACACGACCATGTCGACCTGCAGTTCGGTAAACAGTGTCTGCGATTCCACGATCCGCGGCGCTTCGGCGCGATGCTGTGGACCGATAGCGACCCGCTAGAGCATCCACGTCTGTGCGACCTGGGACCGGAACCCCTGTCGGACGCGTTCAACAGTGACTACCTGTACCCGATCGCGCACAAACGCAACATCGCTATCAAGAGCCTGTTGATGAACGGACGCGTCGTGGTCGGTGTCGGCAACATCTACGCGACCGAGGCACTGTTTGCCGCGGGCATTCATCCACAACGCAGCAGCCATCGCATTTCACGCCCTCGGCTCGATTTACTCGTTGTAGAGGTGAAGAAGATACTGAAGTACGCCATCGAACGCGGCGGTACAACGCTGCGCGACTTTCTCAACGAATCCGGTCAACCCGGTTACTTTGCGCAGGAGCTAATGGTCTACGGGCGTGCCGGCGAAGCGTGCAAGCAATGCGGCAGCACCATCAAGACCCGCCAGATCGGCCAACGCGCCAGCGCCTTCTGCCCGACCTGCCAGCGCTGACGCGCTCACCGCCCGCAACCCGCGTGCGGTAAGCCTTGCGATCAATCCGCGGCTGTTTGCCCGGTGACCGACCGGACGACACTGTGCCCGATCCCACGCGGGTCCGATGCGGCGGTGACGGTGTTGTCCCGCATGACCCATTTCACGGCCTGCATATTGCCGTAACCCCGCTGCAAACGATCGATGGTGTGGCCTTTGCGCTCCAGCGCGGCGATCTCAGCGTCCGACAGGCTGCCGGGCTCGACCTGAATCTTGTCGGGCAGGTATTGATGATGGATGCGCCCCCGGCTCACCCAGTCTTCGACCGGCCGTTCGTCGACGGCATCGAGTATTGCCAGCAGCACCATGCTGATGATGCGTGAACCACCGGGCGTACCGACGATCGCCACCATGTCTTCACCCTCGATGAAGGTCGGTGACATGCTCGACAACATGCGCTTGCCCGGCGCGATCGCGTTGGCTGCGGTACCGACCAGGCCATACACGTTCGGTACACCCGGCTTGGCGACGAAATCGTCCATCTCGTCATTCAGCAGCACGCCGGTATCGCCGACCACCGTTCCCGAACCGAAGGGATAGTTGATACTGAGCGTCGCCGCGACGCGATTGCCCTCGCGATCGAGGATGGAAAAATGCGTGGTGTCTTGCCCCTCGCCACCCGGCGACCAGACCTCGACACTCGGTGTCGCTGCATCCAGGTCGATCTGTTGGGCACGCCGCTGCTGGTAGGCCGGATTGGTCAGAAAGGCTACCGGCACGGCGACATGATCCGCATCGCCGAGATAGCGTGCGCGATCGGCATAGGCGCGTCGCATGACCTCGACCAGCACGTGTGTGCGTTGTGACGGAAGGGCTTGTTGCAGGCGCTGCGTGTTCAGCATTTGCAGCATCTCGGCCAGCAGGATACCGCCCGACGACGGCAGGCTGGCGCTGACCACGCGATAGCCTTGGTATTCGGTCACGATCGGCCGGCGCTCGACCGTGTGGTAGTCACGCAGATCACGCAGGCTCCAGATGCCCCCCGCTTCGCGGACGCCGGCGACCAGACGCTCCGCAATGTCCCCGGTGTAGAACGCTGCCGCACCACCCTCGGCGATCGCGCGCAGCGTGGCGGCCAGCTGCGGCTGCTTCAGACGATAACCCTCGGGCGGCACGTCACCCTCCACCAAGTATTGCACCGCAGCTTGATCGGAGGCGCGCAACGCTTCGAGGCGAACAGCGGCCATGCGACGGTAGGCGCTGTCGACCGGAAAGCCCTCTTCCGCCAATCCGATCGCCGGCGCCAGACTGACCGCCAACGGGAGTCGCCCGTAGTAATTTGCCAAGTGGTCGAGTGCCGCAGGCACGCCGGGAATACCGGCCGCCAAGGCACCGTCGATCGACTTGCGCGGAATGACCTCGCCGTCGCTGTCGAGGTACATGTCGGCGGTGGCCGCCAGCGGCGCGCGTTCGCGCCCATCGATCATCACCTGGTAACCGTCACGCTCGCGGTGCAGCAACCAGAATCCACCACCGCCGATACCGGACCCGTAGGGTTCGACAACCGACAATGCCGCACTGACCGCAACCGCCGCATCAAATGCATTGCCGCCCGCATCGAGAACCAGCAAGCCGGCCTCGGTCGCCAAGGGATGTGCACTGGCGATCGCCTCGGCCGATGGCGTCGATGCGACCGCGCCCGCCGAGCAGGTGAGCCATAACGCAAAAAGGCTCCAGAGAGGAGCCTTTCGCGACCATAAGTGGTAGGCGTAGTCAGGCATTGGCGGCGGTAATACGTTCGTACTTCGCCATCAATTCCTCTTCCGTCTCCGCATGATCCGGATCTTTCGGGATGCAATCGACCGGGCATACCTCCACGCACTGCGAGGTCTCGTAGTGGCCGACACACTCGGTGCACAGGTCTGGGTCGATCTCGTAGATCTCATCACCCTGCGTAATGGCGCCGTTGGGGCACTCCGGCTCGCACACATCGCAGTTGATGCATTCGTCAGTAATCATCAAGGCCATGTTGCCTACTCCACAAACATCTATTTTTGATTTGTCAGGCGCAATGCTTGCTCGACAACATGCGTTGCACCTCGGGATGCACGAATTCTGACACATCCCCACCCAGTCGCGCGATTTCCCTCACCAAAGTCGAGGAGATAAAGGCATACCGTTCTGCGGGCGTCAGAAAGATCGTCTCGATATCGGGTGCAAGACGACGATTCATGCTGGCCAGCTGAAACTCGAACTCGAAGTCTGAAACAGCACGCAAACCGCGAATGACGATGCCCGCGTTATGCTCCTGACAGAAATGCACCAACAGCCCCTCGAAAGGCACGATCTCGACATTCGGGATTGCATCGAGGGCGACGCGCGCCAGTTCAACGCGTTCAGTCAAACCGCATACCGTGTTCTTCGCGGTATCTTTGGCGACCCCGACGATCACGTGATCAAACAGTCGGGAGGCACGCATCACCAAATCGGCATGGCCATTCGTTATCGGGTCGAAAGTACCCGGGTAGACCGCTCTTTTCATTGCGTTTTGTCAGAACGGGCTCCGCGAACGGATTACCCTTCCCAATCCTCGCTAATAAGTATTGAACTGATCATTCTACCCCGCGATGTTGCGCCGCAACAATCTATGCGCCGATTGCCCGGCTTTTCCTTCGCGGTGAATTGACCATGCAGCCGGCAGGGTTGGCCAGGGCCGTTTCGCATCCTGTTCAAGATAGACCATGGCATGGGAAGTCAACCAACCGTGGGTTTCGAGCAACGCGCAAACCGGCTCGATGAGCGCGTCGGCGAACGGCGGATCGACAAAAACGAGGTCGTAGGGGGCGTCGGGCGCGGTCCGCAGCAGCTGTAGGGCATTGCCGTGGATCACCTCGACTCTGTATTGCTCACCAAGCAACTCGGCGTTGTCGCGCAGACGTTGCGCCGCCGCACGGTGCTGTTCAACTGCACAGAGATAGGCCGCACCACGCGACACTGCCTCAAATCCGAGGGCGCCGCTACCGGCGAATAGGTCGAGACATCGCGAACCGTTGATGTTCGCTTGCAGCCAGTTGAAGAGCGTCTCGCGTACCCGGTCGGGTGTCGGGCGAAGACCGCGACCGGGAATGAACTGCAGACGACGGCCGCGATGGCGGCCGCCGATGATACGAACCTGATTCGCCAACCGTCAGCCGCTGCCGCCGACGATGACCGCAATACCCGCCAGGGCATCGATGCGACGACGAAACGCGTCGCGCACCTTCTCGACGTCTACGGCCGCCATCTTGTCGGTCAGCGTATCCAGCCAATCGAGCGGGTAATCGTAAAAGCCCATCATCGCCAGATACTCGACGATCTTGCCGTTGCTCGAGATACGCAACGGGAAACCGCCGATCAGGTTCTGCTTGGCCGCTTCCAGTTCTTCTTCGGACGGACCCTGCTCGACGAAGCGGTTCAACGTCTCGCGCATCACCTTCAATGCCTCGTCGGCCTTCTCGTTCTTGGTCTGTGCAACCATCAGGAACGGGCCATCGACGCGCATCGGGCTGAAGTAGCTGTATACGCTGTACGACAGGCCGCGCTTGTTGCGCACCTCTTCAGCGAGGGTCGACACCAGCGATCCGCCGCCCAACACGTGGTTGCCGACGTACAAGGCGATGTAATCCGGATCGTGGCGCGCCATGCCGGCCTGGCCGAGAAAGATATGTGTCTGCGACGACGGGAACTTCTCGCGCAGTTCGGTGCTGTTGACCGGCGGCGGAGGCGGCAGCGCCGGCGCATGCTCACCCGCAGGCAACCCGGCGGTTACACGCTCGGCTATCTGTTCTGCGGCCTCGCGATTGACCGCGCCGACAACGGCGACGATTGCATTACCGGCGACATAGTATTTCTCATGGAACTTTAAGAGGTCATCGCGCGTGATTTCGGCGAGCGACTCTTTATCGCCATCCGGCGAATGCGCATAGGGGTGGTTGCCGTACAACGCTTCGAAGAAACGTCGCTTGGCCACGCCGCTGGGCGACTGCAAGGTACGCCGCAGGCCGATCTGCATCTGTTGACGGATACGCGCGACCGCGTCATCGGCGAACCGAGGTTTGGCCAGCACCGCCGCGGCGCTCTCCAGCGCGACATTCAATACCGCGTCGTCGGTCAGGCTGCGCAGGCTCACCCATGCCATATCGCGCAGCGAACCGTTGCTGAGTTCGATACCGCGCTCTTCCAGGCGCAGCGCCAAGGCATCGGCATCCCACTCCCCTGCACCCTCGGTCAGTACCGCATTGGTGAACTGCGCCAGCCCCGGCAGTTCGCCGTCACGCGCACTGCCGGCATCGAACACGACGCGCACGTCGACCATCGGCAGATCGGGGGCATGCACATACATCACCTTGGTACCCGCCGGCGTCTGCCAGGATTCGACCTTCGGTCCTGCGTAGACATAACCGCAGAAGAAAACGACGGCGACCAACAACCAACGCTTAGCTACCATGACGACCTCCCATCGAGGTGACCGCACGTGGCTGCGTTTGCTCCATCGGTAACGGCACCAGGGTTGCCACCGTCAGGTTGCTGTCCACCAGGTAACGCTGCGCCACCGTGCGCACCTGCTCCGGCGTAACCGCCTTGAGTTTATCGATCTCGGTCTTGATCAGACGCCAGTCCAGGCCGATCGTCTCGAGCATGCCGATCTCGGTCGCCTGGTAGAACAAGGAGTCCGCCTGGTACACCTTGGCGGCAACCGCCTGCGTGACGACGCGCTGCAGCTCAGCCTGATCGATCAGTTCATTGCGTAGCTTGGCGATCTCACCACGCAGTTCCCCTTCGAGATCGGCAAGCGTGTGTCCGTCGGTCGGCGTACCATCGAGCAACAACATACCGGGCAGGCGGCTGTAGGCGCCGTACTCGGCGCCGGCCGAAGCCGCGATACCGCCGCCCCTGACCAGGTCACGCGACAAGCGTGCGCTACTGCCACCATCGAGCACGCTGGACAGAACGTACAGCGCATAGGGCTCCCATTCCTCTTCGGACTGCCCAACCATCGGTGTCTTGTAGCCCATCAGCAGATACGGTTGCTGCGCCGGCACTTTGACCTCGACCCGCGTCTCACCACTCTGTTCAGGCTCTGCCGCCGGCTTCAGTGGCGGGATATCGCTGCCGCGCAATGGCCCGAAATGACGCTCCGCCATCGCCATGACCTCGTCCGGCTGAACATCGCCGACCACCACCAGCGTGGCGTTGTTCGGCGCGTACCACTTGCGGTACCAGGCGGCCAGATCGTCCAGTGTCATGTGATCCAGGTCGTTCATCCAACCGATCACCGGATTGCGATAAGGCGATGCGCGCCACGCAACGGCGTTGAACTGTTCGTACACCTTGCCGGTCGGCTTGTCTTCGGTGCGCAGGCGACGCTCTTCCTTGACCACCTCGATCTCTTTGGCGAACTCGTCGGCATTCAGCAACAGGTTGCGCATGCGGTCGGCTTCGAGTTCCAGGGCTTTTTCGAGGTGCTCGACCGACAGCGTTTCGTAATACGCGGTGTAGTCCCGGCTGGTAAAGGCATTCTCTTCACCACCGAGAGCCGATACCGTCTTCGAGAACTCGCCCGGTCCCACCTGCTCGGTACCCTTGAACATCATGTGCTCGAGGGCATGCGAAACGCCGGTGACGCCATCAGGCTCATAGCTGGAACCCACCCGGTACCAGACCTGGCTGACCACGACCGGCGCCCGGTGATCTTCCTTTACGATCACTTTCATACCGTTGCCGAGCTTGAACTCGCTGACTTGTGCAATGGCCGGCAGACAGGCGACGGCCAACACGGCGAACATGAATCGGGAAAAGACTGTCGTTGTCATCAAGGCTCCAGGGTGCGGCGGCAGCGGTACGGGTGGTACGATGCGCTGCGTCATTTATTTAAGTTGTATTCGCCGTGGCGGATGGCGATTCTGGCAAGTCAGCCGATCGGCATCAACCGCCCAGGCGTGAGTATCCTGCGCAAATCGACCACCAGGTTGCGCGACAGTTCCCACAGACGGAAACAATGTTCGGATTCGGCAGAAACAAAAACCCGGAAAAACCCGCAGAAAAGGCAGCAGAAGAAGACAAGCCCAAAGGCTTGTTCTCGCGCCTGCGTGCCGGCCTTGCACGCACGCGGGCGAACCTCAGCGACGCCCTCGGCGACCTGCTCAGCGGCAAGCGGCAGATCGATGACGACCTGCTCGAAGAGCTCGAAACCCTGTTGCTGACCGCGGATGTCGGGGTCGATGCCACACGGCGCATCATCGACGACCTCACCGCGCGCGTGCGGCGCAAGGAACTCGCCGACCCCGAGGCACTCGGCGCGGCGCTGCGCAGCCAGTTGACCGATATCCTGCAATCGATCGATGCACCGGTTAAACAACCGGCGGCGGGACGCCCGCAGGTCATCCTGATGGTCGGCATCAACGGCGCCGGCAAAACCACGACCATCGGCAAGCTGGCGCGTCGCCTCAAAGAAGAAGGCCAGAGCGTGATGCTGGCGGCCGGCGATACCTTTCGCGCCGCGGCCGTCGAACAGTTGCAGACCTGGGGGGAACGCAACGGCATTCCGGTGGTCGCCCAGGCGACAGGTGCCGATGCCGCATCGGTGATTTACGATGCACTTGAAGCTGCAACGGCGCGCAAGGTCGACGTGCTGATCGCCGATACCGCCGGCCGCCTGCACACCAAGAGCAACCTGATGGACGAACTGACCAAGATCAGCCGCGTCATGAAAAAGATCGACCCCGAGGCGCCGCACGAGGTGATGCTGGTGGTCGACGCCGGCACCGGTCAGAACGCGCTCAACCAGACGGTGGAGTTCCATCAGGCGGTCGGCCTGACCGGTATCACATTGACCAAGCTCGACGGCACGGCCAAAGGCGGCATCATCTTCGCCATCGGCGATCGCGTCGGCGTGCCGATCCGTTTTATCGGTGTCGGCGAGTCAATCGAAGACCTGCGACCGTTCGATGCGGGCGAGTTCGTCAAGGCGCTGTTTGAATAAGGAACGGGCACTGACGCAGTGATTCGCTTCGATAATGTCGCCAAGCGCTATGCCACGGGCCACGAAGGCCTGTCGGGGGTAGACCTGCACCTCGAACCCGGCGAGATGGCCTTCGTCACCGGCCATTCAGGCGCCGGCAAGAGCACCCTACTCAAGCTGATCGGCCTGCTCGAACGCGCCACGCGCGGCCAGGTCTGGGTCAACGGCCGCAACCTGAACAAGCTCAAGAACCGCGATGTGCCCTACCACCGTCGCGAGGTCGGCATGATCTTCCAGGATCACCGGCTGCTGCACGATCGCACCGTGTTCGACAACATCGCGCTGCCGCTGGTAGTCGCCGGCATGGGTCACGGCGAGATCAAGCGCCGGGTTCGCGCGGCGCTCGACAAGGTCGGTCTGCTGAAGAAAGAGAAGGTGTTCCCGATCACCCTATCCGGGGGCGAACAGCAGCGCGTCGGTATCGCGCGTGCACTGGTCAGCAAGCCGCCGGTTCTGCTGGCCGACGAACCAACCGGCAACCTCGACCCCGACCTGTCGCGTGAGATCATGGAACTGTTCCTGCAGTTCAACCAGGTCGGCGTGACGCTGTTGATCGCCACCCACGATGTCGAACTGGTCGACCGACTGGGCAAACGCATCGTCAACCTGCGTAACGGCCGGGTTGCCGCCGATACCGGCGACGAGGCGGACGACTGATGGCCGGCCGCAAAAAGAACAGCGGATTCAAACGCAACCGCAGCCCGCGCACCTGGCTGCTGCGGCACGCACAGATGTCGCTGGCTTCGCTCGGCCGCTTGAGCAGGAGCCCGGTCAGCACACTGATGACCGCAGCGGTGATCGGCATCGCGTTGGCGCTGCCGAGCGGCCTGCACCTGATGGTCGACAACGTGCGCGGCATCAGCAGTACCTGGGAAGGCAGCGCGAGTATCTCGCTGTTCCTCAACGAAGCGGTCAGCAACGAACAGGCCGAAGCCGTGCGTGCCCAGGTCGCCCAGCGCGGCGATGTGGCGGAAACGCGCCTGATCGACCGTGACAAGGCGCTCGCCGAGTTCCGCACCCTGTCGGGATTCGGCGAAGCGATCGAACTGCTCGACAGCAACCCCCTGCCGCCCGTGGTGATCGTGCGCCCGAGCGAGAATGTGCAAGGTACCGAAGCCGTCGGCCGCATGGCGGATGAGCTGCAGGCCTACCGCGAGATCGACATCGCCCAGGTCGATCTGCAGTGGGTTGCGCGCCTGACTGCGATCACCGGCACGATCGAACGCGCGGTGATGATCCTCGCCGCCTTGCTCGGCGGCGCCGTGCTGCTGATCGTCGGCAACACCATCCGCCTCGAAATCCAGAATCGGCACAGCGAGATCGAGATCGTGAAACTGGTCGGCGGCACCGACGCCTTCATCCGCCGCCCGTTCCTCTACGAGGGTCTGTGGTACGGCCTGCTGGGCGCCACGATTGCGCTGTTGCTGGTGCTGATCTCGCTGTACCTGCTCGCCGGCCCGGTGCAACGCCTCGCAGGCCTGTACGAATCGGATTTCTCCTTGGCGTTGATCGACCCACTCAGTCTGGCCGGCGTGTTGCTCGGCGGCCCGCTGCTCGGCCTCGCCGGCGCCTGGCTGGCGGTCGGTCGCCATCTGGCCGACGTGCAACCCGAATAACTAGGCCGGGCGGTGCCGCGGCCTGGGTGACATCCTTCGCACATCCGCACTAAACATTTCGCAGAAGGGCCCGTTAAGGCGCTGAGCGTTCGCGCGAGACCCGTCCGAGCGGGTCGAGTGCCACAATATATTTAATATTGATATCAAATAGTTAGACAACCGGCGGAACTTTGACGCCTGGTTAGCACTCTTACCCGCGGACTGCTAAAATGCACTGGCAGTCGAAAAATCAGAGTGCTAAATTCAGGCTAGGAAGAGGATTTGGGTAACAGACCTATGAGCAATCAACTTGCGATACCGATGACGCTACCGACCGGCAATATGGATGCCTATATCGGTGCGGCTTTTCAACTGCCGATGTTGTCGGCGGAGGAAGAGCACGATCTCGCTGTGCGCCTGCGCGACCAACAGGATCTGGACGCTGCGCGCCAATTGGTCATGTCACACCTGCGTTTCGTCGTACGCATTGCCCGCGGCTACAACGGCTATGGCCTGCCGCAGAACGATCTTATCCAGGAAGGCACGGTCGGCCTGATGAAGGCTGTACGGCGCTTCGATCCGGACATGGGCGTACGCCTCGTGTCGTTCGCCGTGCACTGGATCAAGGCCGAGATTCACGAATATATCCTGCGCAACTGGCGCATCGTCAAAGTGGCGACGACCAAAGCGCAGCGCAAGCTGTTCTTCAATCTGCGCAGTGCGAAGAAGCGTCTCGGATGGTTCTCGCAACAGGAAGTCAACGAGGTTGCCGAGGATCTTGGGGTTAAACCCGAAACCGTGGTTGAAATGGAGTCGCGTCTGTCGAACTACGATGTCGCGTTCGATGGCGCAGATGCCGACGATGACGACAGCACCAGCTTTGCACCGGCCGCCTACCTGCCCGACCTGCGGCACGAGCCGTCGATCATGCTCGAAGATGCGGATAGCGCCGAATCGGAGCGCGATGGCCTGTATTCAGCGCTCGAATCGCTGGACGACCGCAGTCGCGACATCCTGCAGCGCCGCTGGCTGAACGAAAGCAAAGAGACGTTGCACGAGCTGGCGGATGAGTACGGCGTGTCGGCCGAACGTATTCGTCAGATCGAGGCGGCCGCAATGAAGAAGCTGCGCAGCAAACTCGCAGCCTGATCGGCCCAGGCCAAAGCCCCAACAAACAAACGCCCGCAGCCTGCGGGCGTTTTCGTCTGTGCCGAGGGGAAACTCAGCCGGCGAGAATGACCGAAAAGAAACTCAACCAGGCCATCACGATCAAGGCGATGACGACGGTCATGGCGAAATTGTCAAAGCTGAACACTGGATCTCTCCTTCATTTGTAGCGTTGTCATTTCCCCTCATTCCCCTTTTTTGTCTACCGGCTCGTCATCCGACGCTTCGGCCGGCCTTTCGAGCTGTTTCGTTTTTTTTGCATTGCCCGGAATCTTCGGGTCATCGTCATCCATCAGGATGCGATGCGCCGGACCTTCCAGGTCATCGTATTGTCCGGTGCGCACCGTCCACAGAAAGAACACGATCGCTACCGCCATGAGACCCACGGCAAGTGGGATGAGCAGGTACAGAATCGTCATCTTTCTAGTCGGCCTTCAATCTGAGCGCGTTGAATACCACCACCAACGAGCTGAACGACATCCCGATGGCAGCCATCCACGGCGCCACCATTCCGGCGGCAGCCAGCGGCACGGCGGCAATATTATACAGAATTGCCCACGCCAGATTCTGTTTAATGACCGTCCGCGTCGCGCGCGCCTTGCGAACCCCGTCGGGAAGCGCGCTCAGCCGCTCCGACAGCACCACCATGTCGGCGCTTGCATGCGCCAGCTGCGCACCCTGCCCCATTGCAATCGACACGTCGGCACCGGCCAGCACCGGGGCATCGTTGACCCCATCGCCGACCATCGCCACCCGGTGTCCTGCGGCCTGCAGCTCGCGCACCCGGTCGAGCTTACCGTCCGGACGCATGCCGGCAGACGCTTCGCTGACGCCCAATTGATCGGCGACGCGCTTGACCGCGCCGGCGACGTCGCCACTCAAGATCTCTACCTGGAGGCCCAGTTCTTTCAGGCGCTGGATCGCCACATCGGCATCCGGGCGTAACTCGTCGCGCAGTTCAAACCGCGCCAGTATGCCCTGCTCGTCACCCAGGTAAACCTCGGTACCGAACCCGTCGCCCGGCAGCGGCACAGCCGAGTTGCTCAATTCAGCAACATAGGCGGCATTGCCGATTCGATAACGGCGGGATTCGATTACACCCTGCATACCGTGCCCGGGAAGGTTGGTCAGGTCGGTCGGTCGCAACTTGTGACTGGCGCGCGACACCAAGGCCTTGCCGACCGGGTGCTCCGAACCACTCTCCAGGGCCGCAGCCAGATCCAGCACTCGGGTACGATCGATGCCGCGGTCGTTCAACAGCTCGACCTCGGCAAGCTGAAGGATGCCGCGGGTCAGCGTGCCGGTCTTGTCGAACAGGATATGGGTTGCCTGCGCCAGGCCTTCCAGGGCGTGACCGCGGGTGGTCAGCAGCCCCAGCCGGGTCAACGCCCCCGACGCCGCGGTAATCGCGGTCGGTGTCGCCAGCGATAGCGCGCAGGGACAGGTCACGACCAATACCGACAGCGTGATTGCGAACGCGTGCTCCGGGGCGTGGAAATACCAGAAGGTCGCCACCAGCGTCGCGACGATCAGCAAGACGCCGACGAACCAACCGGCAACGCGATCGGCGAGCCGCGCGACGCTGGGCTTTTCCGCCTGCGCGCGGTCGAGCAGGCGAACGATCGCCGATACCAGCGTGTCTTCCCCAACCTTTTCGACCTTTAGCAGCAGCGGGCTTTCGACATTGACGCTGCCGCCCACCAGTTCGTCGCCCACCTGGCGCGGACGCGGCAGGCTCTCGCCGGTAAGCAGCGACTCGTCGACCGAGCTACGACCGTCGATGACGTTGCCATCGGCCGGAATGGTTTCGCCGGGACGCACCCGCACGCGATCACCCGGGGCCAGCTCGGAAACGGCGACCACGACCTCTTCGTCGGCATCGTTCAGGCGCGTGGTGGTCGCCGGCAGCAGTTTGACCAACTCTTCGGCGGCCTCGCCGGCGCGGTGACGTGCACCCATCTCGAGGTAGCGGCTGGCCAGCAGGAAAAACGCAAACATGCAGACCGAATCGAAGTAGACCTCGCTGCCGCCGAATACCGTCGACCAGACACTGGCAGTGAAGGCGCCGCCGATCGCCAGCGACACCGGCACCTCCATGCTCAATTGACGCCGCCGCAGATCGCGCCACGCGGTGCGGAAGAAACCGGCTGCCGAATACGCCACCACCGGCAAGGTAAGCAGCAGACTGACCCAGCGCATGAACACGCGCAGGTCCGCTTCCATACCACTGTAGTCGCCGGCATACATCGCGATCGCCAGCATCATGACCTGCATGGCACCCAGGCCGGCCACTGCAAGACGCCGCAGCGCAGCGGATTTCTCTTTCTTGTTGACCGCTTCCTGGCGACCGGGATCGAAAGGATGGGCGACGTAACCGATCTCGGTGATCGCCTTGAGGATGTCCGACAGGTGGATCTTGCTGTCGTCCCAGCGCACGCGTGCGCGGTGGGTGCTGTAATTGACGGCGAAGTCGACAACACCGGGTAGCGCGTTCACGTGGCGCTCGTTCAGCCACACGCAGGCAGCACAGGTAATGCCTTCGAGGATCAGGGAGGCGGTCTTGACCGACGCGTCGTCGATCTCGACGAAACTCTGCTGCAGTGCCGGCTGGTCGTACAGGTCAAAACGCTGCAGCGCCTCGGGGACCAGGTCTTCCGGTCGACGCGAAGGTGACTCGCGGTGCTTGTAGAAAGACGTCAGGCCACCATCGACGATGGCCTGCGCAACGGCCTGGCAGCCGTGGCAACACATCTCATGCGACTCGCCATCGATTGTGACCTTGTAGTCGGCCCCGTCGGGCACCGGCAGACCACAGTGATAACAATCGGCCATCGACGCCACCCGGTTCAACCGTGGCCTGCGGCGCCGCCCACCAGGGTCTCCGCCCGGATTTCGTGCAGGTCTTCGCCGCGTCGCACTTGCAACACCAGGTCCCACAATCCCTGCAGCGGCATTTTCAGATCGACCCGGTATTCGCCGGGACCGGTTTCGTGCATCTCGAATTCGAAGTCATCACGGCTGTTCGACGCCCGCAGGAATCGACCGGAAACGTCGGCCCCGCTGATTGGGGCGCCCTGCTTGTCGGCAACGGTCACCATGAAGGTTGCATTCTGCCCGACGACGGGTTTGTACAACCACCCCTTTCTCACCTGCCAGCCGCGCTCGTGCTGCTCCTCGACCTGGCGCAGATACGCGTTGTACTGCGCCTCTTTCTCTTGGAAATCGTGGGACACAGTGCCGGGGAAACGCGAGTCGACCACCTCCGCCTCTTCCGGCTCCGGCAGGATCCTGGCGAACAGCCCGGTGATGCCGCGCTCGGCCACACCGAGAAAAATCACGTTGGTGATGATGACCATCACGAAGAATCCGACGATCAGTGCCGGTGCCCAGTGCCAGCCACGCCCGACGCGGCTGCCGATCATACCCAGGCCGTAGGCGGTGGTCAGGTAGATCGCCAGATGAATGGCGAAGATGTCGGCACCTGGCCACGTCAGGATCGCCCACGGCACATAGGCAAGCACCACCAGCAGACCGATCGCCATGGCCGAGGCCTTGCCGTCGAGGCGGAACACGCGGTGCAGCAAAATGTACAGCAACACCTCGCCGAGCACGCCACCGCCGATCGTGGCCAACATCATTGAGGCGGACATCGTCATTTTTCGGGTACGTAGAACACGCTTTGCGCTTTGAACGGCTGCAGCTCGGGCGCATTCTGCGGCTCGACAATCAGATAGAAGGGATGGCTGTGGCCATCGAATTCCTTCGGCATCGCACGCACCTTGGCTGCCAATCTCAGGCGCTGTTCGGGACGCAGGCTGATCTCGGTGAACTGGCCGAAATCGAGATCCGCTCCCTCGGGCAGACCTTCTGCGCGGAATCGCAGGGTCAACGTCTTGTTGGTCTTGTTGTTGAGTTTGACCTCGTAGCTATTCTGGATTCGGCCATCCGACAGGCGCACGTAGATCGGCTGACGCTCCTGTGCCACCGTCATGTCGAACGGCACCTGGTGCGACACGCTCCAGCCCAACAGACCGATCGCCACCACCAGCACGGCGGCATAGCCGATCACCTTCGGACGCAGCCAGCGCGCCTGCACGCCGGTGTCTTCTTTGCGCTGCGACGTGTAGCCCACCAGACCGCGCTCCCAGCCCATCGAATCCATGATGGTGTCGCAGGCATCGACGCACAGGGCGCAGGAGATGCACTGGATCTGCAGACCGTTGCGGATGTCGATACCGGTCGGACAGACCTGCACGCAATAGCCGCAATCGATGCAATCGCCGACGCCCGCCTCGGTGCGCGCTTCCTTGGTCTTGAGCGTCTTGCCGAGCTTCGAGCGCCCTTTATCACCTTCACCACGCTGGGCGTCGTACGACACGATCAAGGTGTCCTTGTCGAACATCACCGCCTGAAAGCGCGCATAGGGGCACATGTAGGTGCATACCTGTTCGCGTGCGATACCCGCCATGACATAGGTGGTTGTGGTGAGGAACAGTGTCGTAGCGTAGGCGGCAAACGGTGCCTGGCCGGTAAAGAACTGCTGGACCAGCTCTGGCGCGTTGCCCCAGTAGAGCACAAAGGTAAGCCCGGTCATGAAGGCCACCAGCAGCCACAGCAGATGGGTGAGGCCCAGCTTCACGATCTTGGCCGGCCCCCACGCCGCCTTCGCCAGTCGGATACGCGCCGGCCGTTCGCCCTGCACCAGGCGTTCGATCAGGATATAGACGTCGGTCCACAACGTCTGGAAACAGAAGTACCCGCAGAACACGCGCCCTGCCAGACCGGTCACGAAGAACAGCAGGTAGGCAGCAATCATCAACAGGCCTGCCAGCCAGAAGATGTCCTGCGGGTGGACGACGAGATCGAACAGGTAGAACTTGCGCCCGACCAGGTCGAACAGCACAGCCTGGTCACCACCGGCCTCACGCTCCCAGCGCAGCCATGGCAGCAGGAAGTAGACACCATAGGCCAATGCCAGTACGCCCCATTTCAGGCGACGAAAACGGCCGCTGACCGAACGCGGATAGATATGGGTACGCGCGGCGTAGAGATCGGATTGGTTGTCGCTGTCGTTCATCGGGTGTGCTCGGTTATCGCGCGTTCAACGCTGTACTACAGTTTTTTGCGCACGCGAAACTGCCTCAAAAACCCCACTGCCGCCATGACAAACGTCACTCTCCACAACCAGAAAAAGGCCGCGAACGGCCTTTTTCAAGATCACCCGAATTGAACGATCAGCCACCAAGGCTGTTCACATAGGCGGTCAGTAGCTTGATCTCGGTATCGTCCAGACGACCGCTCCATGCCGGCATTTGGCGCTGAATGCCACCACGGATCACTTTCTTGACTGCTTCGAGTTTGCCGGCATCATCCGCGGCACCAGGCACATCGGCGACCGTCCAGATCTGATCGGTCAGGTTGGCTGCACCCTGCGAATGCATACCCTTGCCCGACTCGGTATGACAGTAGTAGCAGCCGCCTTCTTTGCCCTGGAAGATCGCTTTACCGGCTTCCGCCTTGGCCATATCAGCGCTGGAGCCGGACAGGCTCAACACGTAGCTGGCAACCTGCTCAACCTGCTCATCGCTCAGCACCTCGCCGAACGCCGGCATGAATCCGTTGCGGCCAGCGCGGATGGTCTGCTCGATCTGCTCCGTGCTACCGCCCCACAGCCAGGCGTCGTCGCCAAGGTTGGGGTACAGGCCCAACTTGAGCGGCGCACCACCAATGCCGTGACAGGCCGCGCAGTTGTCCGCAAACAATACCTTGGCGGTTGAACGCATGAAGCCGGACATCTCCGGGTCGGATTCGATCTGCGCATACGAAGCGGCAGCCACCTTCTTCATGTATTCCTGCTGTTTGAGCGTTTCGCTGCCGGTCTGCATCTCTTCGATCAGCTCGGCGCGCGTGTTCCAGTGCGTGGTCACCTCTTCGCCGTTGGCTTGGTAGGTGACCGAACCGATACCCTTGGTGAAGGAGCTGGCGATCGGCCAGGCCGGATACCAGATCCAGTAGATCACGGCGAACACGACGGTCGCGTAGAACGTCCACAACCACCAGCGCGGCAGCGGGTTGTTGAATTCCTGCAGGTCACCGTCCCAGGCATGGCCAGTGGTCTGTACAGCTTTACCTTGGTTTTGATCAGCCATTGTCTGAATCCTTATCTCTTTTGTCGCCCGCCTCGTCATCGTCGAGGAAGGGGATGTTCTTGTACGACTCGAGGCGCTTGGCGCGCTTCTTACCGGTGAACACGTAGATCAGAATGCCGACGAAGGTCACGAAGAAAATCACCAGCGCCAACGGCTTGGTGTTTTCCATCTGCGACAACCATTCGAGCATCTGACGTATCCCCTAACCGACCAACGAGGTCACGTGATAATCAACGAAATTCCGCGAAGTAGCCTTCGTCGTACTTGGTGAAATCGACCATGGTGCCGAGCACCTGCAGGTAGGCCACCAAGGCATCCATCTCGGTAAGGCGGCTGCGGTCGCCGTCCCAGTTTTCGGCCTGGGCCTGCTTCAGCAGGTTGATTTCAGCACGATGGATGTCGAGATTCTCAGCGACCTCTTCACCAAACTGTTCGACGTTCGCCTTGTACTCTTCTTCGGTATCCGAGTACGGCACGCCGACGGCCTTCAGCGCACGCATGCGATCACCGACATCGGCGTAATCGAGCTCGTTCTGCAAAAGCCAGGGATAGCTCGGCATGATCGAGGTATCGACGACGTCGCGCGGATTATTCAGATGCTGGGTGTGCCAGGCATTCGAATACTTGCGACCAACGCGCGCCAGATCGGGACCGGTACGCTTCGAACCCCATTGAAAGGGATGGTCGTACTGCGACTCTGCTGCCAAGGAATAGTGGCCATAACGCATGTCTTCGTCGCGGAACGGACGGATCATCTGCGAATGGCAGGTATAGCAGCCCTCGCGCACATAGATGTCGCGACCGCGCTGTTCCAGCGGGGTGTAGGGACGCACCCCTTCAACCTTCTCGATCGTGTCCTTGATGTAGAACAGCGGCACGATTTCCACCAGGCCACCGATCGAGATCGCGATCAGGGTCAGCACGGTCATCAGACCGGCATTAATTTCAATACTTTCGTGAGTGAGTTTCATTAGTTACAGCCCCTTACACGCCGGCCTTGGCCATCTTGGCGGCGATCTTCGCCTCCAATGCAGCCTGTTCCTGTTTGCCGGCACGGATGGTCATGGCGACGTTGAGCACCATGATCAAAACACCGGACACGAAGAACACGCCGCCCAACATACGTACTACCAGCGGCCAATGCATGAACTGCACCGATTCGATGAAGGTGTACGCGAGGTTGCCGTACTCATCGAAGGCACGCAGCATCAGGCCCTGGCCGATACCCGACACCCACATCGATGCGATGTACAGCACGATACCTATGGTCGCCAGCCAGAAATGCACGTACACCAGCTTGGTGCTGTACAGACGGGTTTCATACAGGCGCGGAATCAGGTGATAGAACGAACCGAACGAGATCATCGCCACCCAGCCCAATGCGCCGGAATGCACGTGACCAACGGTCCAGTCGGTGTAATGCGACAGGGCGTTGACGCTCTTCAGCGACATCATCGGACCTTCGAAGGTCGACATGCCGTAGAACGACAAAGCGGTGATCAGGAACAGCATGATTGGGTCGGTACGCAGCTTTTCCCAGGCACCGGACAAGGTCATGATGCCGTTGATCATGCCGCCCCACGAAGGCAACAGCAGCAGGATCGAGAATGCCGCTGCCAGCGACGAGGTCCAGTCAGGCAGTGCGGTCCAGTGCAGGTGGTGACCGCCGACCCACATGTACATAAACGACAGTGCCCAGAAGTGCACGATCGACAGACGGTATGAATAGATCGGACGACCCGCCTGCTTCGGTACGAAGTAGTACATCATGCCGAGGAAGGCAGCCGTCAGGAAGAAGCCAACCGCGTTGTGTCCGTACCACCATTGGGTCATGGCGTCCTGTACGCCCGAGAACAGGCTGTAGGAGTACGGGCTGAAGAAACTGACCGGCACCGCGAGGTTGTTGAAGATGTGCAGCAATGCGGTCGCCAGGATGAACGCAAGGTAGAACCAGTTCGCCACGTAGATGTGCGGCTGTGAACGACGACGCAGGGTACCGAGGAAGACGATCGCATACATCACCCAGGTCACGGTGATGAGCAGATCGATGTACCACGGAAACTCGGCGTACTCGCGGCCTTGGGTGATGCCGTTGACGTAGCCGATGACGCCAAGCAACACGGAAAGCTGCCAGCCCCAGAAGGTCATATTGGCCATCACATCGCTGAACAGGCGCGCCTGGCTGGTGCGCTGAACGACGTAATAAGAAGTTGCAAACAACGCACTGCCACCGAAACCGAAGATGACCAGCGTGGTGTGTACCGGACGCAGGCGACCGAAGGTGATCTCGGCGGTGTCGAAATTCAGGAAGGGAAATGCCAATTCAGCGGCGATGTAGGTACCCGCGGTCATGCCAAGCAGACCCCAGACAAGCGCCATAATGGCGAACTTCTTGACGATGTCGTAGTTGTACTGCGTTGTTGCAGCAGCGGTAGATTGCACCATGTTTACACCTCTGGCTGACCCAAAACCAACACGCTGCCCGGTACCGCCCTTGCGTCCAAGCGACCAACGTGAAGCGACAATATTGACGTTAACCCTTGCGAATCGCGCGACCTTCGGAACCTGCAGCCGCAAACTTGGTCTCTATCAGCGAACCTACCGATAGAGCGCCGTTGTCGACGACAGCGCGACATTCTGAGGACGAGCAATCCCGAAGCGGCCGGATAGTAGCCGACGGCAGAATATTAGTCAATGCTTATGGTAGTGCGCGCCGCAAAACCATGGCGCGCAAGCTTAGAGGAAAAGTGGCGATCTGTCCGTTGCGAAGCCCAATACAAAATATGGGCAGATGGCCCTATGTAACACCGGGTTGTTCGCCGCTATGCCAATCGCGACGCAGTGCGTGACAGCTTGGGACGGAAAACGCCGTCAATCAATCAATAGGATCATCTGCGGCACATAATGATCGATCAACAACAGGGCGAACAACGCCATCAGGTAGATGATCGAATAGCCGAAGGTGCGCATCGGCATCCGCGGATCGTCATCGATGAACAGTCGGACGGCGTAATATAGGAAACCCAGTCCCAGCACCAGGGCTCCCCCCAGGTACAAACCACCGCTCATACCGTAGCCATACGGCAGCAGGGTGACGACCAACAGCAACACGGTGTACAGCAGGATTTGCAGGCGGGTGAAATCGGAACCGTGGGTTACCGGCAACATCGGCATATCAACCTTGCGATATTCCTCGGCGCGATGAATTGCCAGCGCCCAGAAGTGCGGCGGCGTCCAGGTGAAAATAATCAGGAACAGCAACAAGGCACCCGGATCCACGCTGCCGGTCACGGCCGTCCACCCCAACACCGGCGGCGCCGCACCCGCCGCACCACCGATCACGATATTCTGCGGCGTGGCACGCTTCAGATACATGGTGTAGATCACCGCATAGCCGATCAACGACAGGAACGTCAGCATGGCGGTCAAGGTGTTGACCAGCAGGGCCAGCATCAGCATCGCCACCGCGCCGATCAACAGCGCGAAGGTCAACGCATCGCGGGTGCTGACCGCGCCTTGCGGCAACGGCCGCCCACTGGTGCGCCCCATGATCGCGTCGATCTTGCGGTCGACCACGTGGTTGATCGCCGCCGCGGATGCGGCCGCCAGACCGATGCCGAGCGTACCGAACAGCAGCGCCTCCAACGGCACCATACCCGGGGCAGCGAGCAACATGCCCACCACCGCGGTGAACACGATCAACAAAACCACGTTCGGTTTACACAGCGCCAGGTAGTCGCGCCAGCCGGCGTGGTGGGTCGTCTTTAGTGCGGTCGTTGCCATAGTCGGTAGTTCACATAAACGAGAGAGACAAGCAGCAGCGCGGCGACACCGTTGTGTGCCGTCGCCACCCCCAAAGGCAGATGCATTACCACATTGCCGATACCCAATGCGATTTGGGTCAGCAACAGGACACCCACCAACATCGCCGAGCCGGCCAACCCGCCGGCCGAACGCAACAGTTTCACCACCAGCCACGCCAGATACAGGAACGTGACCAGTGCGCCGATGCGATGGGTATAGTGGATCGCGGTACGTGCCGGGCTATCCAGCACCCCGTACTCATAGTTCACGCCGAGCCCGCGCCACAGTACGAAGCCCTCTTTGAAATCCATGTCGGGCATCCAACTGCCCTGGCACATCGGAAAATCCGGGCACGATACGGCCGCGTAGTTTGAACTGGTCCACCCACCGAGGGCGATCTGCGCGACCAACACGATCACACCGATTGCACCGGCGAGCCGCCAGTCACCCGTAGTGGGTTTCGGTCGCGCCGGCGCGGTGCGCAACGCCAACAGCACCAGCAAGGCAAATGTCGCAAAGCCACCGAGCAGATGCGACATCACCACGACCGGCTTGAGCAGCAGCGTTACCGTCCACATGCCGAGCGCCGCCTGAAACACCACCAGCGCCAACAGGAATGTCGGCAGCCACACCGGCTGGTCGGGATCGCGCCGCCGGCGCACCCAGGCCCAGACCGCGATTGCCAGAATGCACAAACCGAGCGTGCCGGCAAAGTAGCGGTGCACCATCTCTTTCCAGCCCTTTTCCGGTTCCAGGGCTCGCTGCTCGAGATAGTGTTTTTCGACAACGTGTTCTTCGCTCTCGGGCACGGTCAGGTGGCCGTAACACCCCGGCCAATCGGGGCAGCCGAGGCCGGCGTCGGCCAGTCGCGTGTAGGCACCCAGCAGGATGACGGCGAAGGCGAGAAGCGCGGCAAGAATGGTGAAGCGATGAAAGGCCATGTTGTTACCCGATCTGCGAAATCTTCAACAGCTTCTGAAGATCCTTCATCATGCCCTTGGCCGGCACGCCGAGATCGTAAAACATCATCAGATTGCCCAGCGGGTCGACCAGAAAATACTGCTCGCCCGACGGCGCGAATCCATCGCCCTCGAAAGTCTGCATCAAGGCATCCGCTTCACTGGCGCGCACCACCCAGTGCAGATCGGCATGCTGCTCTGCCAGACGCGACGCGAATTCGGCGCTCGGCTGGTTGGCAAGCACCAACAGGCGCTGCACACGCGGCATATCCTTGTTCATTGCAACGCGAATCTGGCGCGTCAGATAGAGTTGCTCCTCGCAGCGTTTGTCGCAGTCACCGGGCGCGAAGACGACATAGGTCCAACGACCACGCAGGTCTTGGTCGACCAAGGGTGTGCCATCCGCTTTGTGCAGACCACCGATCTGCAGCGGACGCGCAGGAGAGACCAGCGTACCGGCGTTGGTGGTCGCATCGACGCCGTGCTCACCCAGGTATTGCCAAGCGATCCACGCAGATACCGGCGGAATCAGAAAGAGCACGAATATCAACACCAACTGAACACGACTACGCCGCCGCTGGTGCTGCTCAGACATTGGCATGTGTTTCTCCATCGTCCCGATCACGCCGCGTATTCACTCCTATGTAGATGATCAACAAGGCAACGGCCAGACCGAACCATTGCACCGCATAACCCAGATGTTTTTCCGGCCCCATTTCGGGAATCGGCGACCAGTCGTACTGCAAGCCGCCGGGCTGCCCTTCATCGATTACCAACGCATAGCGCAGCAGATCGATACCTTTCTCATTCGCCAATGCCGCGATATCCAGCGACTGCACGACAACCCTGTCGGCCACACTGCTGAGCGGCACCTCGCCGATCACCAAGCCGACCGATGCAGGCGAGTCGAACCGTCCCTGCAGCGTGACGGGCTCGCTCGTCACTTCCAGCCTTGGCAGGTATTGGCGTGAAGCGCCGACCGAAACCCACCCACGGTTGACCAGCAAGGTCGCCTGATCGTCGCCATCCACTCGAAACGGGGTGAATACGTGGTATCCGGCCTGGCCATGATAGGTGCGGTTGTCGAGCAACCACTGCTGCTCGCGCAGATAGCGTCCGCGAACGACGGCCGGACGATAACGATCGCTTTCGCCGAGCTGCGTGTAGCGATCGACGCGCAACACTTGCGCAACCTCGGTCTCGGCGCGTCGCTCGACCAGGTTCTGCTTCTGCTTGGCGCGATCCATCTGCCAAGCGCCGAGGCCGAGCAACACCGGAAAGACCAACACGAAGGCCACGCTCGGCCAGAGGTTTGGCGCGAACCGGTAACGTCCGAACTGCAACGACAGGAACGCCATAGATCAAGCGACTGCTATACTGCCGCGGCATAAAGAGGGGAAGACATCGTGTGGATCAAGATCATCATCGTGCTCGCATTTATCGGCATCATCGCCAGTCTCGGTTCCGGCCTTTACTATCTGGTCAACGATAAAGGCGACTCCCGCCGCACCTTGCGTGCACTTACCCTCCGCATCGGGCTGTCCGTTGGTCTTTTCGCCTTTTTGATGTTGTTGATCGGTCTCGATGTGATCGAGCCGCATGGCGTTTTACCCAACCCGGCAGCGTCATCTGCCCCTCAACAATGAACAACGAGTTCTCGAGGAACCGGACAACCCGGTTCCTCTGCACACCGTTTACAACACGTAAACAAATATAAACAGGCCCAACCAGACCACGTCGACGAAGTGCCAATACCAAGCCACGCCTTCGAAGGCGAAATGGTTATCCGGCGAGAAGTGTCCCTTGGCCGCACGGATGGTGATAACGATCAGCATAATGGTACCGATCGTGACGTGCATACCGTGGAAACCCGTCAACATGAAGAACGTCGAACCGTAAATGCCTGAACCCAGCGTCAGATTCAGTGCTTGATAAGCGTGCACATACTCATAGGCCTGAAAACCAAGGAACACCACACCAAGCAGAACGGTAGCCGCCAACCAGAGTACAGTCTTGCTCTTGTCATTGGCCTTCAATGCCCAGTGCGACAGCGTGATGGTCACACCTGAAGTCAACAGCAACAGGGTGTTGATCGCGGGGATACCCCACGCACCCATCGTTTCGAATTCACCGCCGACATTGCCGGGACCATTGGTCGGCCAGGATTCGCCGAACCCGGTCCACAGGTATTCATGCGTGGAGAAATCGCCACCGAGCAGCCACGGCACCGACAGCACGCGCGCATAGAACAGTGCACCGAAGAATGCGGCAAAGAACATTACCTCGGAGAAGATGAACCACATCATGCCCTGGCGGAACGAACGGTCGACCTGCTCGTTATAGGCACCTTTGAGGCTTTCGCGAATCACGGTGCCGAACCAGCCGAACATCATGAACACGACCATGGCCAGGCCGACAAACAAAGTCATCTGCCCCGACGCGTTGCCGTTGAACCAGTTCGCCGCCCCGATCACACCGACCGTGAGCGCGACACTCGCAACGATTGGCCAGTGACTGCCGTGTGGCACGTAATAATGGTCACTACTTGCGTGTGCCATGTCTCCCCCTCGTTTGTGTAATTCGTTCAGTTACCGATCTTTTTACTGCGGCCCGAACAAACAGCCCTTCGAGCATCAATTCATTGCAACCTGCGTGACGTCGAACACCGTGTAAGAAAGCGTCAGCGTATGCACATCTTTCGGAATGTTCGGATCGACGATAAACCGCAGCGGCATATCTTTGGTTTCACCGGCAGCGAGCGGCTGCTGATTGAAACAGAAGCATTCGGTCTTATTGAAATAGCGACTCGCCTTGGTCGGCGCGACGCTCGGCACGGCCTGCCCCACCATCTTGTGCCCGGTCGGATTGCTCGCGGTAAACGCCGTCGCATAGATCTGGCCGGGATGCACTTGCATGGTTTTGACGACCGGGGCGAACTTCCACGGCATGCCCATATTGTTGTTTGCAACAAACTGCACTTTGATCGTACGCGACAGATCGGGCGTGTACCGCTCTACCACAGCGGCCTCGTCGATCCTGCCGGTCTTGCCGTTCAGGCCGGTGATCTCACAGAACACATCGTATAGCGGCACCAACAGGTAACCGAAACCGAACATCGCGACGGCTACGATGGCGACGCGTGCGAACGAACGGTTGTTACGTGTCTGCTGCCCGGTCATCTGGTCAGTCTGCTTTGCCCATGGACAGATACATACCCATCACGAAGAAACCCAAGGCGATGGCGCCGAGAATCAATGCCAGGCGAATGTTCGATTTCGACTTGTCGTCAGTTTGTTGCATAGCGAACCTACTGCTTGAGATCTCTGCGCCTGTGCGCAGAGATCTCGCGATCATCACTTGACCTGCGGAGCGTCAGTGAAGCTGTGATACGGCGGCGGTGACGGCAAGGTCCACTCCAGGCCATGCGCACCTTCCCAAACCTGATCGGTAGCTTTTTCGCCACCACGGATGGTTTTGATCACAAGGTAGGCAAACATCAACTGCGACAGACCGAACACGAAGCCGCCGATCGAAGAGATAACATTCCAGTCGGTGAACTGGACGGAGTAGTCCGGAATACGACGCGGCATGCCGGCCAGCCCGAGGAAGTGCTGCGGGAAGAACAACACGTTGACCGAGATCGTCGAGATCCAGAAGTGCATCTTGCCGAGCTTCTCGTCGTACATATTGCCGGTCCACTTCGGCAGCCAGTAGTAGGCAGCAGCCATGATCGAGTACACGGCGCCCGTCACCAGCACGTAGTGGAAGTGCGCGACGACGAAGTAGGTATCGTGGTACTGGAAGTCGGCCGGCGCGATCGCCAGCATCAGGCCCGAGAAACCACCGATCGTAAACATGATGATGAAACCGATGGCGAACAACATCGGCGTCTCGAAGGTCATCGCCCCCTTCCACATGGTCGACACCCAGTTGAACACCTTCACCCCGGTCGGCACGGCGATCATCATGGTGGCGTACATGAAGAACAATTCACCGACCACCGGCATACCCACCGTGAACATGTGGTGCGCCCAAACGATAAACGACAGGAAGGCAATCGATGCGGTAGCGTAGACCATCGAACTGTAGCCGAACAGCGGCTTGCGGGCGAAGGTCGGCACGATCGCCGAGATGATGCCGAATGCCGGCAAAATCAGGATGTACACCTCGGGGTGACCGAAGAACCAGAAGATGTGCTGGTACATGACCGGGTCACCGCCGCCGGCCGCACTGAAGAAGCTGGTGCCGGCGAACTTGTCGGTCAGCAACATGGTGACCGCGCCCGCCAGTACCGGCATGGTCGCGATCAACAGGTAAGCTGTGATCAGCCAGGTCCACACGAACAGCGGCATCTTCATCAGGGTCATGCCCGGTGCGCGCATGTTGAGGATGGTCACCACGACGTTGATCGAACCCATGATCGACGAGATACCCGCCAAGTGGATGGCGAAGATCATGAACGGAAAGCCATCACCCATCTGCAATGACAACGGCGGGTAGATGGTCCAGCCGGCCGCCGGGCCGCCACCAGCCATGAAGAAAGTCGACAGCAGCAGCGAAAACGCGAACGGCAGGATCCAGAACGAGAAGTTGTTCATACGCGGCAACGCCATGTCCGGCGCACCGATCATCATCGGGATCAGCCAGTTGGCCAGGCCGGTGAAGGCCGGCATAACCGCGCCGAAGATCATGACCAGCGCGTGCACAGTGGTCATCGAGTTGAAGAACTGCGGATCGACAACCTGCATACCCGGCTGGAACAGTTCCGCACGGATCACCATGGCCATCGCGCCGCCGATGAAAAACATCAGCAGGGCGAACAGCAGGTAGAGCGTGCCGATATCCTTGTGGTTGGTCGTCGTAACCCAACGCATCAGGCCCTTGGCCGGCCCGTGATCGTGATGATCGTCGTGAGTTGCTGTAGCGGTACTCATCGTAGACTCTCCCAATGTAATTCTTAGCGGGCTGCCTTGACTGCAGCGGGTTGAACGACACTCGCGCTGTTGCCGAAAGCGTTGCGCTCATAGGTGATTACCGCCGCCATATCGGCGTCGTTGAGCACTTCGCGGTAGGCAGCCATGGCAGTTCCCGTCTTGCCGTTCATCACGATATCGAGGTGCGCCGCAGCATCACCGGTTGCGATTGCACTACCGGCCAATGCCGGGAAAGCAGGCGGCACGCCCTGGCCATTCGGCTGATGACAGGCGGCGCAGTTGGTCGTATAGACCTGCTCACCCTTGGCCATCAGTTCTTCTTTGGTCCATTCGCGATCAGCCGAAGCGGCGGCCGCCTCTGCTGCGCCTTTCTGCTCCGCAACCCAGATTGCGTAGTCTTCGGGAGACTTGGCAACAACCACGATCGGCATGAAGCCGTGGTCCTTGCCACAGAGTTCCGCGCATTTACCGCGGTAGATCCCCGGCTCATCAACCTTGGTCCAGGCCTCGTTGATGAATCCCGGGATTGCATCTTTCTTCCAGCCCAGGTCAGGAACCCACCAGGAATGGATAACGTCGGCCGCCGTCAGCAGGAAACGCACCTTCTTGCCGGTGGGGATAACCAAGGGGTTGTCGACATCGCGCAGATAGGTGTCGCCGAACTGGCTGAGATCGGCGCCGGAACCAAGCATGCGAGCTTCGTTGTGGTCCGGATGTAACGAACTGACGAACGATACGCCCGCAGCATCACCGTCGACATAGTCGTACTTCCATTTCCACTGGATGCCGGTGACTTTGATCGACATGTCGGCATCGCTGGAATCCTCCATCGCCAACAAAGTGGTCGTGGCCGGGATGGCCATGCTGACGAGGATAACGATCGGTACGACCGTCCACAGAATCTCCATCGTCGTGCTTTCGTGGAACTGGGCGGCAACAGCGCCCTTGGACTTGCGGTGGTTGATAATCGAATAGATCATCGCGCCGAACACGACGACACCGATCGCACAACACACCCAGAAAATTATCATGTGCAGGTCGTACACACTCTGACTGGTTTGCGTTACCCCCTCACGCATGTTGAGTGCGTAATCGGCATGCGCTGCAGCGAATGCCCCTCCGAGGTATGCCGCTGAAACAGCCGCCAGCCTACGCATCATTCTCACAGCTCATCTCCCCCCAACTCTTAGTCGTTATCTCTTGTAGCCCACCGCTGCAACGCGCGATGCGCACCTATTCACACGGATAACATGCGTCGCAATTCGGTCGCGAGTTCGGCTTTTTCTTCTTCGATTAAAAATTCGCCGATTTCAACCCGCTTGCCCGAAGCGGCGATCCAGAGGCGGCGCGGATACCAGTGATCCGCTGCTTTGGAGAGTTCGACCCGGACCCAGCCGCGCGCGAACTCCACCCTTTCTTCCGGCCCCTGACGCGACGAACACGGCCGTCGCTCTCTGCCCTTTTCTACGGTGACTACCGATTCTCCGATCGAGACCACCTCGCAGCGACATGACGCATGCGACACGAGGTAGATGCATGCGAACAAGGCTGCCAACTCAACTCCGGCGAACGGCAGGATCAACCAAAAGCCCTGTGCGGCGAGTACTACGGATATCAACAGTAGGGGCACCGAGATCGCGCCCAGAAAAACCATCGATTGCCGCCAACTCAACGAACGATTGGGCCGGATCACCACCCGCAGCTCATCGCTATCGGGCGGTTTATTGGATGTCACCATCGGCTTGGTCCTTAAGTGACCCGCGCCGAGCTGTTCGTAAACGTTCGGCTACGCCTGATTAGTTTTCGATCCGGAGATTATCGCGCACCATAACGCGATCCAAGCAAATTTGATATAGATCAGTTAAAAATCTACTTATGGCGCAGCGTCTCTCTAATATTCGAATTTATTAATCTTTAGGAGAGACGGATGAGGCGGGTTAAATGTCTATATTTTTGTAGGGTTAAATCTATTTAGCGTTTATTAATAAACCAAGATTCAGCGGTCGCGCCGGGCTGATCTCTTGGGTGCTGCGCGGGTTCGGGATCACGCCGAGACACGGTGTCTGCAGACAGGCCTCGAGCGACGCAATGTTCTCGTTCAAGCGCTCCATGTTCGGGTCAACATGCGAGCCGATCCAACCCAACAATTCGACGCCGCTGTCCAGAATGACCTGTTCACTGAGCTGCGCGTGATTCAGACAACCAAGCCGCAAACCGACCACCAGCACCACCGGCAGCCCCAGCGACTGCGCCAGCGACTGCATGTCCCAGTTCGCGCCCAAGGGCACACGCCAACCGCCCGCCCCCTCGACCACCACGATGTCGGCCGCCGCATTGACCGCGGTGAACGCACGGCGGATGGTTTCCATGTTGATCGGCTGATCGGTTTCACGTGCCGCCAGGTGCGGTGCGATCGGTTGCTCGAAGCAATAGGGGTTCACCTGTTGATACGGCAGGTCGAACCCGCAGGCCTCGATCAGCGCCATGGAATCGTCATTACGCAATTCTCCGTCGTGCCAACGGGCACCCGCGGCAACCGGCTTGAACCCCGCAGCGGTGATGCCTTGTTTGCGCAAGGCCCGGATCAATGCCACCGAGACGACGGTCTTTCCGCAGTCGGTATCGGTTCCGGTGATGAAGACACCCTGTTTCACCGGCCGGCTCTCAGCACATCGACTGAAACACGCGTTTCGCCGTCGACCTTGCGCTGTACCGCGCCCCACGCATGACCGTGAACCACCTCGTAGGTCAACGGCAGTCTGCCGTCGGCATCGCGGAACTGTTCGTAGGCGGCACACACTTCAACCAAGCGTTGCCGGCTGAGCAGGCCGCGCGAACGACTCACGTCCGCGTTGCCGGCACCGATGATTTTGACTTCGCGCATCAAACGCATGGCATCAGTGTAGGTCAGCGTCATACGTTCCACATCCATGACCGGGTCGGCCAGGCCCGCTGCCATCAGCATATCGCCATAGTCGTGCATATCGATGAAGTTATGCACATGAGGCCGGCCGTCGACTTCCGACCAGGCCGCGCGCAGTTCCTTGAGCGTATCCGGACCGAAACTGCTGAACATCAGCAGCCCTCCCGGCTTGAGTACCCGGCTGATATCGGCAAACGCCTGCGCCGGCCGGGTACTCCACTGCAATGCCGCGTTGGCGAATACCAGGTCGACGCTCTGATCCGCCAGCGGCAGGTGATCGAGATCGGCACACAGGCAACGCGGCCGGCGCAGCCAGCGTCCGCGCTTGCGGGTGCGTGCCAGCATCGGCATCGCGAAATCGAGCGCAAACACCTGGGCCTTTGGATAACGCTTCATCAGCGCCTCGGTGGCCACCCCGGTGCCGCAGCCGATGTCGAGTATCACGCCGGGTTCATGGCGGACGAAATCGAGCCGCTCGAGCATGCGCCTGCCGATCTCATGCTGCAGCACCGCCGCCTCATCGTAGTGCTGCGCGGCCCGCCCGAAACTCAGGCGTGCTTTGCGCTTGTCCAGTGGTTGCTCTTCAACGTCGCCCATCGATCAACTCACCGGTAGAAAATCCAACAACAAATCCAAACTCTCCTGCGGATGCGATAGAAACGGCGCGTGGCCGGCACCGTCGATCACATCGATCCGGCTCGCCGGTAACCAGTCACCCAGACATGCCGTAATCGTCGAAGGCACCAGCGTGTCACGCGCACCGAACCACCAATGGGTGGGGCACGCGAGCTCCGCCAGTTCGCCACGCAGGTCAGTGCGCAACAGCAGCTCCAATCCCTGGCTCAGCCCTTCGGCGCTCGCCGGCGGTCGCTGCGCGACCTCATCGCGCAGCTGCTTCAGCGTCTCACGTGCATGCTCCGCACCTTTCACCTGCAAACTCAAAAAACGCATCAAGGTTGCGTTGGCGTCGTCATCCAGCGCCCTGGCAAACTGCTCGAAGGTCGATGTCGGCATCGCACACGGCCAATCGACGCTTTGCACGAAGCGCGGCGTTGTGCCCACCAGCGAAAGCCGACCCACCCTTGCCGGCGCCATCAGTGCCGCCTGCAACGCCACCTGGCCACCCAACGACCAACCGATCCACTGGGAGCGCCGGGGCGCGACATCCAGGCACAGCTGCGCCCAATCGCGTAGCTCGGCAGCGGGCGCCGGCGGGCTGGCGCCGTGTCCCGGCAACTCGATCACGTTGACCTCGAAGTGCTCAGCGAGTGTCGGCAGGAGCGGCTCCCACACGGCCGCGTTCATACCCCAACCATGCAGCAACACCAGCGGCGCGCCCTGCCCTGTCTTCTGACAATACAGGCTCATGCCAGCTCAGCCGCCGTCTCTTCGAGTACGCTCAGCAAGGTTTCGACCTGCGATACCGTGTGCGATGCCGACAGAGTCACGCGCAGGCGCGCGGCACCATCGGGCACGGTCGGCGGGCGAATCGCCGTTACCAGGATACCTTCGCGGTAAAGCCGATCGCTCCATTGCAGCGCGCGCTGCGCAGAACCGAGCAGAATCGGCTGGATCGGTGTTTCCGAATCCATCAACTCGAGCCCGATACGCGCAGCGCCGCGGCGGAAACGGACGATCAGACCCTGCAAACGCTCACGCCGCCATTCCTCATCGAGCACGATGCGCAGGCTGGCACGCGCTGCCTCGGCAATCGCTGCCGGCATGGCGGTGGTGTAGATATAGGGTCGCGCCTGCTGGATCAGCGTTTCGATCAGCACCTCAGGCCCGGCGACGAATGCACCGGCCGTGCCCAGCGCCTTGCCCAGCGTGCCCATCAGGATCGGCACATCCGATTCACCGAGTTCCGCAGCCGCAATACTGCCTCTGCCTTGCGGGCCGACAACCCCGATACCGTGCGCATCGTCGACCATCAGCCAGGCGTTGTGGGCCGAGCACTGTTCAGCCAGACCAGCCAGCGGCGCAATGTCGCCGTCCATGCTGAACACGCCGTCGGTCGCCACCAGGCAACGTGCTTCACCCTCGCGCAGCAAACCCGCCAGTGCGTCGGTGTCGGCATGCGCATAACGTTTGAAGCGTGCACGTGACAGGATGCCGCCATCGATCAGCGAGGCGTGGTTTAGGCGATCTTCCAGAATTGTGTCGCTACGACCCAGCAGCGCGCTGAGCACCCCGAGGTTGGCCATGTAGCCGGTCGAGAACAACAGCGCACGTTCGCGTCCGGTGAACTCGGCAAGCTCTTCTTCGAGGGCATGATGCGCAGCGCTATGACCGCTGATCAGGTGCGCCGCGCCGCTGCCGACGCCGTAGCGCGCCACACCGCGATTCACTGCCTCGCCCAGACGCGGGTCGGCAGCCAGACCAAGATAGTCGTTGGAACAGAAGCTGAGCATGCGCCGACCGTCGACGACCAACTCCGGCCCTTGCGCACCATCGGTCACCCGGCGTTGCCGGTACAGGCCCTCGCGTCGACGTTGTTCCAGCGCAGCCTGCAACGACTGCATCGATGATTCGTCCATGCCGTGAACCGGCCTCGACTTGGATCAGGTACCGGCGCCGCAGCAAACCTGCTGATCGGCGGCCAGTTCGACCTCCTGCCGGTTGATGCCGAGGCGATCGAACAACTGTTGGTCGTGATCGGCGTCGGGATTATCCGTCGTCAACAGGCGCTCACCGTAGAAGATCGAGTTGGCTCCGGCCAAGAAGCACAGCGCCTGAGTCTCGTCGCTCATGTCGGTGCGTCCGGCCGACAGACGTACATAGCTCTTCGGCATCAGGATGCGCGCAACCGCGATGCTACGCACAAACTCCAGCGAGTCGATGGTATCGCTGCCGTACAGCGGCGTACCTTCGATCTGCACCAGCATGTTGATCGGCACCGATTCCGGGTGCTGCTCGAGATTGGCCAGTTCCTGCAGCATGCGCGCGCGGTCGGTGCCGTTCTCGCCCATGCCGAGGATGCCACCGGAACACACGTTGATGCCTGCTTCGCGCACATGCTTGAGGGTATCGAGGCGATCCTGGAAGGTGCGCGTGGTGATGACGTTGCCGTAGAACTCGGGCGAGGTGTCGAGGTTGTGGTTGTAGTAATCCAGGCCGGCCTCGCGCAAACGCTGCGCCTGGGTGCCGGTCAACATCCCCAGGGTGACGCAGGTCTCCATGCCCAGGCCGCGCACCGCGGTGATCATGTCGATCACCTTGTCGAGGTTCTTGTCGGTTGGGTTGCGCCACGCGGCACCCATGCAAAAACGGGTCGAGCCCTTGTCTTTCGCCGTCTGTGCGGCGGCAATCACCTCGTCGAGCGGCAGCAACTTCTCGCGCTCCAGCCCGGTGTCGTACTTGGCGCTCTGCGAACAGTAGGCACAGTCCTCGGCGCAAGCGCCGGTCTTGATCGACAACAGGGTGCTGACCTGCACCTGGTTGGGATCGAAATATTGGCGGTGCACGCTCTGAGCGCGAAACAGCAGATCGTTGAACGGCAAGGCAAACAGGGCGCGGATTTCGTCCAGCGACCAATCGTGGCGGAGCTCGGCGGCGCTCATGAAGTGTGCTCCTCAATAGTGTGATCTTCGGCGTCAACAATAAGGTCATCCCATTGCTCGCGCCGGATGCGGGCAATCGACCACAGCGACCAGGGCACGATGATCGCCAAACCGGCTCCCCAGGCGATCAGCCAGGACTCTATGCCGCGCCCCGGAAAGAAGGTGCCGATAGGGATAATCGCCCCCATCACGCCGTAAAAACGGTAGGCAGCGTTCTGCGTGAAATGCCCCACCCGCGGATTCGGGTGATGCCGGTGCAACGCATAGATCAGCATCGATCCACCGAACCACAGCAGCGGCAGTGGCGGCAGCAACATGCTGACAAGGTTGCCTATATCCATCTGCATGGCGGCGAAGCGCGAGGAGCGTCCGCTGACCGTGCGTACAGCATCTGATGGGGCGACTTCCATTACAATCCGGTCCCGTGGGCAAAATCGAGCCGCCATAATTCGGATCGGACGGCCCGCTGTCAACCGAAATGGATTTCTATGGTTAACAACTGGCCAATTATTGCTCAATTATTCGGTAGCAGTTGCGTGCTGTGCCGCCAACCCGGCGACCTGATCTGCCCGCGCTGCATCGCCGCCATGCCATACAACGACCATGCGTGCCGCCGGTGCGCCCTGCCGCTGCCGCCAAGCGCGCCACGGTTAAGCCTTTGTGCCGACTGCCAAACGCATCCACCGGCGTTCGATCACGTGACTGCCCCGCTACGCTATGCCCCGCCGGTTGACGACCTGGTGGCCGGCTTCAAGTATCACCACCGTCTTGCGCTGGGACGCAGCCTGACCGGCCTGCTGGCCGGCGCTATCGACACCGCGGTAGATCCGCCCGATCTGCTGCTACCGATCCCGGCCGGCAGCGCGCGACTGCGCGAACGCGGTTTCAACCAGGCCGCGGAGATCGCACGTGGATTGTCTCGACACCTGCACATCCCATGGTCGTCGCGCCACCTGGTGCGTAGCGGGTCGGCCGGACAACAGCGCAAGCTGTCGCGCCTCAACCGGCGGCGCAATGCGCGCGGGATGTTTCTGTGTGTTGGAGATCTGCCACCGCGGGTGGCGGTCATCGACGATGTGATGACAACCGGCGCAACGGCCGAAGAGGCGGCGCACAGCCTGAAGCGCGCCGGGGTCGCTCACGTCGAGGTCTGGACGGTCGCCCGGACCCCGCGTGACGGTTAGGCCGTATCAGCGGTCGGCCAGCACCCGCTCTTTCATCTCACGGCGTTCCTGCGCATCGATCGTCAAGGTGGCAATCGGGCGCGCCTTCAAACGCATGACGCCAATCGGCTCACCCGTATCTTCGCAGTAGCCGTAGCTGCCATCGTCGATACGCTCGAGCGCCTGCTCGATCTTGCGCTGCAACTTGCGGTAACGGTCGCGGGTCCGCAGTTCCAGGCCATGCTCGCTTTCGCGGCTGGCGCGGTCCGCCTCGTCGCCGACTTCCTGGTACGACTTGTCGCGCAGGTTGTCGAGCGTTTCCTGGGCTTCAGTCATCAGCTCCTCGCGCCAGCGAATCAATTGCCGCCGGAAATATTCCAGCTGCATCGGGTTCATGTACTCCTCATCCGGGCTCGGCTCGTAATCGGCCGGAAGTTCCACCGTCATGCTCGTCTGACTCCGAAGATTGATGATTAAGGCCGCGGGTTTTTAGCCTACCCAGCCGCCATAATCAACCCCAAGGCATACAAAAGCGTCGATCGCGGCCAGGAATTCAGATCCCACTGAGACACTGGGGAGGCGCCGGATTCTGCGGATCGGCGAGAAACACCCGAGACAGTTCCGCCGCGCAGACATGGCTGTCAAGCACCCCGTGCCCGATACCCGGAAAGATAAATAACTCGCTGTTTTCCAGATATTTATCGGTACTTTCCGCCCATTCCGGCGGGGTTACGGGATCAAACTCGCCGGCCAACACCAGGGTCGGCACCGCACTACGCACCGGTTCGAAGAAGTCGGCCGGCGCCCGCCCCGACTCCCAGAATCGGCAGGCATGGAATTCCCAATCGAGCTTTTTGTACGGCGCCGCCCGCGGGAAACGCCGCAGTTCGCGTTCGGCCTCGGCGGCGGTCACCTCGGCAGTGTCGTGGCAATCGACGGACGTGGCCACCGGATCGCTGAGCGCGAAATCGAGGAAGGTCTCGATGCTCGTCTGGATCAGATCGCGCAGGTTGCTGTCGAGTTCACCCTCGGCCAACTCGCGCATGCTGTCCGGCAGCCGCGGGATCAGATCCCATTGATAAAACGCCTCGAACAACAGCCAAGGCAAGTCGTCATCGGTGTAGACGACGGCAAGATCGCCGCCGAACAGCGGATCGCGCACACTCAACTTGACGGCTTCGCGCTGCACCCGTTCGAACGCCGCCTCGAGCACCTGCGTCAACGCCTCGGGCGAGTCGGCACATTGATCCGCCAGCCCACAGATCCGACTGAACAGTTCGAACACCCGCTGCAGCAGCCAGGCATCGGCCAGCTCGGGATTGACGTGCGGCGGGTAAGGCGAATCGAGGATGACCGCGCGCAACGACTCGGGCGCCATGCGCATCATCTCCAACGCCACGCGCGTGCCGTACGACACGCCGTACACGTTCCATTGCTCCAAGCCCATCGTACGCATCAGGTCGATGGCGTCGCGGGCGTTGTGGCGAGTGGTAAAGCGGCGGAGATCCCAACCCTCGGCCTGCAGGCGATCGTGACAGGCGCGCGTCGCCTCGCGGATCATTGGGTAGGCCTCTTCGTTCGACACCGGCACCGGCAACATCTCGCGACGCAGTTCATGCAGCTCCGGACAATCCAGCGCCGGGGTCGACAGGCCGACACCGCGTTGATCGTAGAGCACCAGGTCACCGTTCCAGCGGTTCGACTTGGCCCATTCCAGCCAGAACGGCGCTTCGTCCGGTTGCAGCCAGGCCGAGCCGCCCGGCCCGCCCGCGATGTACTGTACCGGCGGGCCGCCACGCAGCCAGAACCATTGCGGGATGTACACCACAGGAAGCGAAAACTGCTGCGGCTGCGCACCCTGTTCGAGCGCGGTGTGGAAGCGCCCACAGTGCACCGGGCGCCACCAGGGCGTCTCGAACCAACAATCCACCCACTCGATGCTGGCGCCGTTTTCCAACCGATGCGGATCCGGCGGCGCGTGCAGGGCGATCCAGGCCCAGGCTAGGAGCAGCAGCAACCCGATCGGTATGACCAACCAGCGCAATACACTCATAAAGCCGGGTTCAACAGGTAGTCGACTAACAGGCCGGCAAACACCAACAGGCCCACATAGTGGTTGTTGAGGAAGGCCTTGAAGCAAGCGGCGCGGGCGCGCTCGCGAATCAGCCACTGCTGGTACAGGAACAACGCCGCTGCTGCGCCCAAACCAATGCTGTACGGCAGACCACGTTCGGCCATGCTGCCAACCTGCCACAACAGCGCCAACATGACGATCTGCAGCACACCGATGATCAGGCGGTCGAATCGGCCAAACAGGATCGCGGTCGATTTCACGCCGATCTTCAGATCGTCGTCACGATCGACCATCGCGTACATGGTGTCGTAGATCAGCGCCCAGATCACGGTTGCGCTGAACATCACCCAGGCAACCGGCGGTATCTGGTTCTGCAGCGCGGTGAAGGCCATCGGCACCGCCCAGCCGAATGCCGTGCCCAGCACCAGCTGCGGCATGTTGGTCACCCGCTTGGTGAAGGGGTAAAGCGCCGCCAGGCCCACTGCGACAAACGAGTGCGCAATCGTCTTGCTGTTGAGCGTCAGCACCAGCGCGAAGGCGATCAGGCTGAGCACGACAAACACCGCCAGTGCCTCGCGCGGCGATACTGCGCCGGTCGCCAACGGTCGTTGCGCGGTACGTTCGACGAGGCCGTCGAAGTCGCGGTCGGCAAAATCATTGATCGCGCATCCGGCAGAGCGCATCAGCGCGGTGCCCGACACGAACACCAGCAGGATCCACCAGGGTGGAATGCCGCCGGCCGCGACCCACAGCGCCCACATGGCGGGCCACAGCAACAGGTAGATACCGATCGGCCGATCGGCGCGCACCAGCACCCAGTAGTGCCGCAAGCGGGTGCGCCAGTCGACGGCGTCGGCCGTATGCGGGGTCGCGCTCACGCACGCAACTCCGGCAGGCCGGGTAGAAAAATCTCGTTCACCAGGATGCGTTCGCCACCGTATTCGAACAAAGTTCGTCGACCCCACAAGGCCTCCGGCTTGCGCGCCAGATGATCGGTGGCGCGCGCGAACAGTCGGTGACGTGGGGTGATACAGGCGACCTCGACCCGCAAGCGGCGGGTCGTCGGGTTGGAGAACAGCACCTCGCCCAGTGGCCGACGACCCAACTGGGTCAGCGCATGCACCGGGCCGCGCAGGCTGCTCAACGGCATCAAGGTGCGGGCGTAGACATAGGCGTCACGACCGCAGCACAGGTGCACCTCGCGGATCAGCGTGGCCGCGGTGCGCTCACTGCCCAGCATGGCGGCCTCGCTCGGCAAGGCCTCGCCGCGCTGCTGCGCCAGCAGGTCGATGCGGAACTTGCCGCGACAACTGGCGATCACCGAACGGGTCAACGACCCACGGTCGCTCAGCCAGGCCTGCATCTGCGGCGAGCTGCCGGGCAGGCGACGCAGGTCGAGCTCACACCATGGGGCTTCGCGCAGGCCCGTCGGGCGCCGCTTACGACGTTGAAACATTATGCTGCTGATCTTCGACATCGCGGCGATTATCGCACGCCGAGAGGGGCGAACGGACCGGCTTTATTGAAACCAGCGACGCAGGCGGACATGCAGATGGAACGGGCCGGTGAAGATCGGTTCGTGGACCTTCACCTCGGTCACACGCGAGGTCTGGGTGCGCCCGTCAAAGCGCACGGCGACGCCGCCGGCGTGATGCCGACCGAGCAATGTGCAACGCACCGACTGCAATGCCGGCACCCAGTCACACTGCGCGTCGTGCAGACCGCTGGCACGCAGCTTGGCGCGCACCTGCGCGTGGCTGTCGCCGACCGCGATGTCGCGCCATTGTTGCGGTGTCTCCAGCGTTTCGGCCAGCGACACCAGGTACACCGGCACCATAAAGAGAACCAACAGGATCGCGAGCCGGCGCAGCACTCTCAAGGCCTGCCCTCCTCACCAACTGCGTTACGATTACACGTCGGCATACTGCACCTTGTGGCCGATCCAACGATGCATCAACGGCGCGACCGATTCAGGATGCTCTACGAGCAACTGGTCGGCCAGCGCCTGCACCCCCGGCACCAGTTCCTGATCGCGCAACAGGTCGGCGATGCGAAACTGCATCTCGCCGGTCTGGCGGGTGCCGAGCACCTCGCCCGGACCACGGATCTCCAGGTCGCGGCGGGCAATCTCGAAACCGTCGTTGGTCTCGCGCATCACCGCCAGTCGCTCCTGCGCGACCTGGCCCAGCGGCGGGTGGTACATCAATACACAGTGGCTCTGTTGCGCTCCCCTGCCGACCCGCCCGCGTAGCTGGTGAAGCTGCGACAGCCCCAGGCGCTCGGCATTCTCGATCACCATCAGGCTGGCGTTCGGTACATCGACACCGACCTCGATCACCGTGGTCGCAACCAGCAAATCAATATCACCGGCCTTGAAAGACGCCATGACAGCCTCCTTGTCGGCCGCCTTCAAACGGCCATGAACCAGCCCTACCCGCAGACCTTCGAGGGCCTCGGTGAGCGCCGCTGCCGTATCCTCGGCGGCCTGGCATTGCAATGCCTCGGACTCTTCGATCAACGTGCATACCCAGTAGGCCTGACGCCCATCGCGGCAGGCCAGCGCCACCCGCTCGACAACCTGGTCGCGGCGTGCGTCGGCGACCACCACGGTGCTGACCGGCGTGCGCCCCGGCGGCAGTTCATCGATGACCGACAGGTCCAGGTCGGCATAGGCGGTCATCGCCAGCGTGCGCGGAATCGGCGTTGCCGTCATAACCAATTGATGTGGCACCTGGCTGCCACCGCCCTTCTCGCGCAGCGCGAGACGTTGATGCACGCCGAAGCGATGCTGCTCGTCGACCACGACCAGCCCCAGCCGGTCGAACGCCACGTCGTCCTGGAACAGGGCGTGTGTGCCGACCGCGACCTGGATCGAGCCGTCGCGCAAGGCGGCCAGCGTGGCCTCGCGCCGTTTGCCTTTGTGCCGTCCGCTGAGCCAACCGACCTCGACGCCCAACGGCGCCAGCCAGTTGCTGAAGTTGCGCAGGTGTTGTTCCGCCAGCAGTTCGGTAGGCGCCATCAGGGCCACCTGATACCCGGCCTCGACGCCCATCAATGCCGCCAGGGCAGCAACAATGGTCTTGCCCGAGCCGACGTCGCCTTGCACCAGGCGTTGCGCCGGATGCCGCTGCGCGAGATCTTTGCGCAACTGATCGGCCACCCGTTGCTGCGCAGCCGTCAGCTCAAACGGCAGGCTGTTCAACAAGGCCTGCTGCAAGCCGCCGTCGCCACGCAGTGCCGGCGCACCTTTGCGCCGTTGGCGTTGACGCAACACACGCAGGCTGAGCTGGTGCGCAAGCAATTCTTCGAGCGCCAAGCGACGCTGCGCCGGATGGCCGGCTTCGGACAATAACTGCTGCGATTGATCAGGCGGCGGACGATGCAACAAACGCACAGCGTCGGCCAACGGTGGCATGTCGTGCTGCGCGAGCACCTTGTCCGGCAGCAGCTCCTGCAAGCCGCCCTGGCCGAGCAGATCGAGTGCGCGACCGGTCAGGTCGCGCCAGGTCAGTTGATGCATACCCTCGGTGGTCGGGTAGATCGGGGTCAGCGCCTGTTCGACCTCGGCAGGCTCACCCTCGGCCACGCGCTCGACCTCGGGGTGGACCAGTTCGTAGCTTTGCGGCCCGTTGCGCACCTCGCCAAAACAACGCAGCCAACTGCCACGGCGCATGTTGTCTTTCTGCGCATTACTGAAGTGAAAGAAGCGCAGCATGATGTGGCCTGTGCCATCGGCCAATCTCACCATCAGCGAGCGACGGCGCCCGTAGCGGATGTCGGCCAGTTCGACCTCGCCCTGGATGACCGCCTGATCGCCCGGCCGCAGGCTGCCGATGGGCACAATGCGCGTGCGGTCCTGGTAACGGGTCGGCAGATGGAATAGCAGATCCTGCACGTTCTCGATGCCGAGCTTGTGCAGGCGCTCGGCGCTCTTCGGTCCGACACCCTTGAGTGCGGTAACCGGTGTTTCAGCGAGGCTTTTCGGGGAACTGACCACCGCGGCAGGATACGGAACGTCGTTGGCGGCAACAAGCGGCGATCGGCATCCAGCGACCGTTGGTCAGTCAGCCGGCGGCGGATTCTCTTGCTCGACAAAAATCAGCTCGTCGGCGGCAAAACCCAGCGCCTTTGCACGCTCAATAAAGTGCGCCTTGAGCGCTTCATCAACCTGCGGGGTACGCGCCAGCAACCACAGATATGAACGATCATTGCCGGCGATGAACGCATACTGGTAATCCGGCTTGTCGAGTTCGAACACCACGTAGGCACCGTAGAACGGGCCGAAGAACGATACCTTGAGATAGCCTTCGTCAGCATTGCGCACAAAGTAGGCCTTGCCGTCGGCCTCCTGCCATGCGCTGTCTTCGGTCGAGTAACCGCGATTGAGCACGGCCACGCCGCCGTCGTCACGCAGACTGTATTCGGCCGTAACATGCGACAGCCCCTGTTCAAACGAGTGATCGAGCCGCGCAATCTCGTACCACTTGCCGAGATAACGGTCGATCTCAAACCCTTGTACCGGTTCGATACCTTTGGGCAGACCGGTACAACCCGCAAACAGCACCATGCATGCCGAAGCCATCAAATACCCCATGAGCTTCGCCGACCAAGTCGCTCGCATGTTGTCATTCCTCTGCAAATAAGGGTGCCGTTCTTCGCACGCCGTCGGCTATGCGCTAGCCTTAGGGCAAACATCTCGCCGCGCTGCAGCCAGATTATTGCGCATCCGATCCGGAGTCCGCCTTGCCCGACAAAAGCAACATCGCCCTGCTGATCGACGCCGACAACTCGCCCGCCAAGTCGATCCAGTTCGTGCTCTCCGAACTGGCGCGCCACGGCAAGGTCAATATCCGGCGCGCCTACGGCAATTGGACCTCGAAAAACCTCAAAGGTTGGGAAGCCGTGCTGCAGGAGCACGCCATCCAGCCCATCCAACAATACGATCTGACCAAAGGCAAGAACGCAACCGACATCGCGATGACGATCGATGCGATGGATGTCCTGTACATGAAGCAGGTAGACACCTTCTGCTTCGTCACTTCGGACTGCGATTTCACACCGCTGGTGACACGCATCCTGTCGGATGGCAAATCAGTGATCGGCTTTGGCGAACGCAAAACGCCGGCCGCCTTCGTCAACGCCTGTTCGACATTTCTGTACCTGGACGACGAGCAGGAAAAGAGCGTCAAGAAACTCAAAACCAACGAGTTGCGCCAGGATTCGAAGCTGATGAACCTGGTCCGCGAGGCGATCGCAGGCACTGCGGGTGACGACGGCTGGGCGAAGCTGTCGCGCGTCGGCACCCACATCTCCAACCAGGCATCGTTCGACGCACGCAACTACGGTTATGCTCGCCTCAGCGACCTGATCGAGGCCATCGGCCTGTTCGAGATCCGGCGCGACGAGAGCAAGCACTTTGAGCTGCGCGACCCGAAACGCAAAGCCTAGATCGCCGGCGCGCGCCGTCACTACCAACACGAAACCGTTTATGACTCACCAAGAGACCATCCATCACCGCACCCGCGGGCGCGGCACCTACGACATCACCCACGAGATCCGCAGAGTGGTCGACAACGCCGGCATCGATACCGGCCTGTGCCACCTGTTCGTGCAGCACACCAGCGCCTCGCTGATCATCTGTGAAAACGCCGATCCGACGGTGCGCAGCGACCTCGAACGCTTCATCAACCGGCTGGTACCCGACGGCGATCCAATCTACGACCACACCATGGAAGGCCCGGACGACATGCCGGCGCATGTCCGATCGATCCTGACGAAAATGGAGATGACGATCCCGGTCAGCAACGGACGTTGTGCGCTCGGGACTTGGCAGGGAGTCTACCTGTATGAACACCGCCACCACCCGCACGAACGGCGGGTGGTGGTGACGGTGCGCGACTAGGGCCCGTTGACGGGGCCCGAATACGGCTTATTTCTTCAGCGAGCCCAGGGCCTTGGTGAAGCCGCTCAGCGACAGCGGCAGGCCGACGACCTGCTTGTTCGGTGCGGCCACACGGATAACCGCCTTCTCGCCCTTCTTCATCGCGTCCAGCATCGGCGTGGGAATAGCCGTCGCGATGGTCGTGCAGCCTTCTGCCGCACAGATGAAATAGGTCAGCTTGACCGGCTCGACGCCTTCCATCGTCAGCGCAGCGCCGGGCGGCAGCAGCGAGCCGAGGGGCACGGTAACGACCAGCAGCGGATCGGGCTGGCCGTCGCGATAGGCGACGCGCGCGCCGAGTACCAGTTGTCCACCCTCTTTCTTGGTGACGTTCTGGAACACGTAGCACAGCTCCTGCTTGCCATCGGGCGACTTGTCGCACTTGTAACCCCAGTCCCCGTAGGTCGGGATTTTTTCTTCTTCCGCCAATGCCATCTGCGAGACCAGCAGTGAGCCCGCCAGAATCAGCAGAACCGAGGAGAACAATCTACGCATCATGGAACCTGTCGTTGAAAAGAGGATGTCGCAGTCTACCGGTTATCGACTACGCCGAGAATGACCGCGCTCAGGCATTTTGGTTCCGCGACAGGAAGATAAGTTGATTCACATCGCAAATCGGCCGGAGCCGGCCGGGGCACCCCGATCGATAGTCATGTGCTATCGCACATATGAAAACAAACAATTTCACTAATTCACGTCCAATCCCGATACTGCACCCACTGAATTTGAACACCGTTTCTGGAGTATCGAGATGAAACTTGAAAACCGCGAAGGCCAAACCGTACCTGACGTTGTATTCCGTACCCGCCGCGATCACGAGTGGGTCGACGTCAGCACCGACGACGTCTTCAAAGGCAAGACCGTCGTGGTATTCGCCCTGCCGGGCGCCTTCACCCCGACCTGTTCTTCGACCCACGTGCCGCGCTACAACCAACTCGCGCCGGCACTCAAGCAGCAGGGCGTGGACGAGATCATCTGTATCTCGGTCAACGACGCCTTTGTCATGAACGAGTGGCGCGCCGAGCAGAAGGCCTGGAACCTCACCTTCCTGCCAGACGGCAACGGCGACTTCAGCCGCGGCATGGGCCTGCTGGTGCCGAAAGACGAACTCGGCTTCGGTGAACGTTCTTGGCGCTACTCGATGCTGGTCAAGGACGGCGTGGTCGAAAAGATGTTCATCGAGCCGGACGTACCGGGCGACCCCTTCGAGGTCTCGGACGCCGACACCATGCTGAACTACATCGCGCCGAACGCCAGCAAGCCGCTCGACGTGACCGTATTCACCCGCGAGGGCTGCCCGTTCTGCGTGCGTGCCAAGGGCATGCTGCGCGATGCCGGCATCCAGTACGACGAACTGGTGCTCAACCAGGACTACAGCGAAGTCACGCTGCGCGCGGTGGCCGGCGCCTCGATGGTGCCGCAGGTGTTCATCAACGGTGAACACATCGGTGGCTCGGACAAGCTCGAGGAGTACCTCGGCAAGCGCGACAAAGCCGCCGCCTGATCGCCGGCTGAAACGTAAGCGGCTGCGGGAGGGTCTCTCTCCCGCAGTACCCCCGGCAATCCGGGGCAGACATCTGGAGCAGTAACATGGATACGCATTTCGACCTGATCGCCATCGGTGGCGGCAGTGGTGGCCTGGCCGTGGCCGAAAAGGCGGCCCAGTTCGGCAAAAAGGTTGCCGTAATCGAATCGCACAAGATGGGCGGCACCTGCGTGAACAACGGTTGCGTGCCCAAGAAAGTCATGTGGTACGCCGCCAATCTGGCGCATGCCGTCGACGACGCCAAGCACTTCGGCATCCCCGCTGAGCGTGGCGCGACCGACTGGAAGAAGCTGATCAAGGGCCGTCAGGACTACATCGGCATGATCAATCGCTATTGGGACGGCTACGTCGTCGATACCGGTATTACGCGCATCAACGGCAAGGCGCACTTCGTCGATGAACATACGGTCGAGGTCGATGGCCAACGCTACAGCGCCGACCACATCGTGATCGCCACCGGTGGTCGCCCGATCGTTCCGCCTGTGCCGGGCGCCGAGCTGGGCATCACCTCGGACGGCTTCTTCGAACTGCAATCGCAACCGCGCAAGGTGGCGATCATCGGCGCCGGTTATATCGGCGTGGAGCTGGCCGGGGTGATGCGCGCACTCGGATCGGATGTCACGGTCGTGGCATTGGAGGCGCGGGTACTCGAGACCTTCGACGGCATGATCAGCGACGTGCTGATGGCCGAGATGCGCAAGCAAGGCATCGAGCTGCATATGAGTTTCCAGGTCGCCGGCCTGGCCAGGACCGATGACGGTATCGCGCTGGATGCCAGCAACGGCGAACGCCTGGACGGCTTCGACAGTGTGATCTGGGCGGTTGGCCGTGCACCCAACACGCGTGAACTGGCGTTGAATGTCGCCGGCGTCGAAACCCGCGCCAACGGGGTCGTGCCGACCGACGAGTTCCAGAACACGAACGTCCCCGGCATCTACGCCATCGGAGATATCACCGGCCGCACGCCGCTGACGCCGGTCGCGATTGCGGCTGGCCGTCGCCTGGCAGCACGACTGTTCAACGGTGAAGCCGAGAGCCGGGTCGATTACGACAACATCCCGAGCGTGGTGTTTGCGCATCCGCCGGTGGGCACGGTCGGCCTGACCGAAGCACAGGCGCGCGAGCGCCACGCCAAGGTCACGATCTACCAGACCGACTTCACGCCGATGCGCCACGCGCTGTCGGAGCACGGTGTGACGACCGCGATGAAGCTGGTATGCGCCGGCGAGAACCAGCAGGTGGTCGGCATTCACCTGATCGGCGACAACGTCGACGAGATGCTGCAGGGCTTCGCCGTGGCAGTGAAGATGGGCGCCACCAAGGCGGACTTCGACAGCACGATCGCGATCCACCCGGTCAGCGCCGAGGAACTGGTGACGATGAAGACACCGGAACCCGAACCCGAGACCCATCACGTGGTGGACAGCGGTGTCGAGTGGAAAGACGCCAGCTGAAGACAGCCACCGGGGCGATACGTTCGCCCCGGTTATCTGCCGTACGTGACACTCCCCCGACAATGAGCGACTGCGCAATCACCCTGTCGATCGACAACGACCCGGACCTGTCCCTGATCAACCCGGTCGTCGAGCAGTGCGTGGCAACCTGGAACCTGCCCGACCGGGTCAAACGCCTGGTCGCACCGAGTTACCGCTATACCGAGGCCGATGTCGATCACCTGACCTTTGCGACGGCGCTTGTTCAAGGCAGCCGCAAGCTTGCCGGCGTCGCGGCATGGGAAACGGCGGACGATGCCGACCTTGTACCCAAGCAGTCGGGGCTGCTGTTACATGGACTCTACGTCGCGCCGCACTATCAGCGCTGCGGTATCGGTTCACGTTTGGTGGAATGCTGCGCACAGGCAGCTCGTCAGGCCGGCGTTCAGGGCATCCTGGTCAAGGCACAGCGCGATGCTGAAGCATTCTTCGAGCGGTTGGGGTTCAGCGCGCTCCCGGTTGTCGATGAGCGACACGACTACGCCCACCGCTGGTGGAAATCGGTGTAGACGACAACCGGCCCGCGCCCCGGGCTTTGCCGATACACCAGTAGGCGCTCGATCGCTTCAGCGGGTGCTGAGCCCACCCACCGCGGACAGAAAAAGCTTGCCGATCACGCGCTGCTCGGAGTATCTAAGGTTGTCGGCCGCCCACAGCGCGCCTGCGATTCGAAGCAACCCGCTTCACTGAGTTTGCTTGCGTGGAGTCACCGTGGATCACTACGACACCCTGCCGTACGAGAGCATCCCGTTTCCGGATACCCACCCTACGGCACTGAACATGCTCGGCAGGCTGTTCGGTATCGATGCCGCATCGGCAACGCGTTGTCGCGTATTGGAACTGGGCTGCGCCACCGGCGGCAACCTGATCCCTATGGCCTGGCATCTGCGCGGCAGTGAGTTCGTCGGCATCGATCTTTCTGCGGGCCAAATCGATACCGGCAACGCAATCATCGGCGAGTTGGGGCTTGAGAACGTCCGCCTGGTCCAGGCCGACATCCGCCAGTTGGACGACAGTTTTGGTCAATTCGACTACATCATTGCGCATGGCGTCTTGTCCTGGGTGCCTTCCGACGTTCAGCAGGCGTTGTTCAGGCTGTTCCAACATCGCCTCGGGCCCGAGGGCGTCGGCTATATCAGCTTCAATGTAAGCCCCGGCTGGCATGCCCGTAGCGCACTGCGCGATATGCTCCTTTACCACACGCGCGACCTCGAAGACCCGGTTACACGGCTTAATCGTGCCCGCGATTTTCTTGGCCTTCTCAAGGAGGTCTACGCCTCGAACGACACACCGGCGGCGCAGGCCTTACTGGCCGAAATCCATTCGCTCGACGACGCCCACCCCAGCTACCTTTTTCACGAATACCTCGAGACGAACAACCATAGCTTCACATTCGACGGGTTTCATCGCCAGCTGACAGAACATGGCCTGCGTTATCTGTGCGACAGCCGCCTGCACACCATGTTCGGTAGCAATATCAGCACCACCGGTGAACACTTCCTCGACACGGTCGACAGTGATGTCGCACACGAGCAGTACCTGGACTTCTTCAGCCAACGAACCTTTCGCCAGAGCCTTGTCGTTCACGAGCGGATCGAACCGAATTTCGAGATCGACCTCGAGTTGCTCGACCGCCTTCACTGCGCGTCGGATCTGCGACCGCAGTCGCAGACCGAACCGGACGACAATGAAAGGGCCATTTTCCACACCGCAAACGGCAAGCCCGTCGAGGTCGGGGATCCACTGGCCGCGGCCATGTTGCGCCGCCTATACCAATGCTTTCCAAACACCGTGCCGATGGCGCAACTGGCCGCGGAGGTCATCGCGAAACACGCTGACGCCGAAGAGCGCGATGCCTGGCGGACCGAGATCTTCAGCCACATCGACGACTTCACCCGTTGTTTGCTGTCGCACCTTGATGGAAAACAAGATCAAGCGGCCCTGCTTGCGTGTCTAGGCGACGATGTGCAAAGCGGCAGACTGCAGCTGCCGATTGCCGGCACCGACGATGAGCAACTGCAGGAGCTGTTGGCGTTGAACACTTCCCGCTTGCTCGAAGTACTCACCAGGAATGGCGTTTTAGCCTGAGATTGGCACTAAGCCAATAGGCCGACATAAAACATGTCAGACGACAAGCACGCGAGCACGTCTCAAACCGAATCCACGCCGCCCTCACCTACCCGCTGAAGCTATGCCTGCGCCGAATAGCGCCTACACTTGCACGGTAGCATTCCCTCTGAAAGACTTTCACCGAACGAGGAAGAATACCGTTCATACGCTCAGTTGCACCGTTGCGTTGCGCGCCATGCCGCATAACCAGCTGTTCGGCGATGTCCGTGCCGGAGGGCATGGGCGCTGACGGCAGTGGATCGGAACGAGGAGAAACACCGCCGGCGAGACCTGTCTGACCACGGATCATCCAGGACCGGCACGCACAACGCCTACCGCTCGAGAGGTCATACCGTGGTGGCACCCGAGGATGGAATCGGACAAACAGACGGCGTCGACGAAGCCCCACCGGGGTTCGCTTCACTCAAGCCAGGATGCGTATCCTGGAAACTGGTCGTGCCGGGTTTTTTTCGCTGGTTTCTGCCGTTTGCCGCGGCGATCCTGGCGATCGGCTACTTCATGGCGGCGGCGGAGCTTGCACATCAACAGCAGCTACGCGACACCAAGG
>MWSE01000008.1_pt1 | contig 73653 bp, 66 predicted proteins | sample 1021931 | NCBI WGS metagenome assembly MWSE01 (sample SAMN06338154, study PRJNA374545) | mollusc metagenome | biome: marine bay; material: sediment; isolation source: gill 28 cm from animal B | host: Kuphus polythalamius | place: Philippines: Mindanao | collected 2011-09-12 | reverse complement strand
ATCCACGGCGTGTGCTCAACGAACTGCATCTGCGCCGTGCCGGCGTCGAAACCGGTGTACAGCGGGATGCTGAGCAGGAAGGTGGCGACGGCGAAGATCAACGCCAACCAACGCGACACGTTGGGCGCCTTGTCGCCGCTGGCGAGCACAAAGGCCCCACCTATGATCGGGAGCCAAATCACCGTGCTGAGAATCGGCCAATCTGCAGTCATGTTTCTCTGTTCTCTCGTCCCGTCGATCGTCGGCGCTTAGCCGCCCTGCCCGATCACTCTGCCCTTTCAGTCACCACGGCCCATCAGGCGCGCAACACGAACCAGCCCAGCAGCAACAACAGCCCAACGATGATCGCCATCGCGTAGTGGTACAGCATGCCGGTCTGCAGGTAGCGCACCACCATGGCCAGCTTGCCGACCGAGTGGGCCGAACCGTTCACCGCCAGACCGTCGATCACCGCACGATCGCCGACCAGCCACAGGAACTTGCCAAGCAGCTTGCTGCCGCCGGCGAATACCGCCTGGTTGAATTCGTCGAATCCGTACTTGCGATCGAGAATGAAATGCGCCCAATCGAACTTGATCGCCAGGTTGCGTGCGATCTCCGGCTTGACCGTGTAGATGAACCAAGCCAGTGCAAGACCGCCCAGCGCCAGGTACAGCGGCAAGGTGAAGAAGGCATGCGTCATGAAACCGAAGGCGCCATGGAAATCGATCTGTCCGAGCGTGTCGTGCACCGCCGCCACGGTCAGCACGCCGTCGAAATAGTCGCCGAACACCATCGGGCCGACCGTGAAATAACCGATCACCACCGACGGAATGGCCAGCAGGATCAGCGGCACGGTTACCACCCAGGGAGATTCGCGCAGGTGTTCCTTGGCGTGCTCGTCACGCGGGCCTTCGCCGTGGAAAACGAGAAAGTACATGCGAAAGCTGTACAAGGCAGTCACGAAGACGCCGGCGACCAGCAGCGCATAGGCATAGCCGGCACCCGCGATTTGCGAATGGTGGACCGCTTCGATGATGGCATCTTTCGAGAAGAAGCCGGAGAAGCCGGGGAAGCCAATCAACGCCAGCGAACCGAGTAGCGCCGTCCAGTGGGTGATCGGCATGTACTTGCGCACGCCGCCCATGTTACGGATGTCCTGATCGTGATGCATGCCGATGATTACCGAACCCGCCGCAAGGAACAGCAGCGCCTTGAAGAAGGCATGCGTCATCAGGTGGAACAGGCCGGCCGCGTAGGCCGAGGCACCCAGCGCGGCGACCATGTAGCCGAGCTGCGACAGCGTCGAGTACGCGACGACGCGCTTGATGTCGTTCTGCACGATGCCGATCAGGCCCATGAAGAAGGCCGTGGTCGCACCGATCACCAAAACGAAGGTCAGCGCGGTCTCCGACAGTTCGTACAGCGGCGACATGCGGGCGACCATGAAGATACCGGCGGTAACCATGGTCGCGGCATGGATCAGCGCCGAGATTGGTGTCGGGCCTTCCATCGAGTCCGGTAGCCACACGTGCAATGGCACCTGCGCCGATTTACCCATGGCGCCGATGAACAGCAGGATGCATGTCACGGTCATCAGCGACCAACCGCTATCACCCCAGATGTTGATCGTGGCATCGGCCAGCTGCGGGGCCTTGTTGAACACCGTAGCGTAGTCGAGGCTGTTGAAATACATCGCCACAGCGGCAATGCCGAGGATGAAGCCGAAGTCACCGACGCGGTTAACCAGGAAGGCCTTCATGTTGGCGAAGATCGCCGTCTCTTTCTTGAAGTAGAAACCGATCAGCAGGTAAGACACCAGGCCGACCGCCTCCCAGCCGAAGAACAGCTGCAGAAAGTTGTTCGACATGACCAGCATCAGCATCGAGAAGGTGAACAGCGCGATGTAGCTGAAGAAACGCTGGTAGCCCTCTTCGTGCGCCATATAGCCGATCGTGTAGATGTGCACCATCAGCGACACGAAGGTGACGACCGCCATCATCATCGCGGTGAGCGAATCGATCAGAAAGCCGATCTCCATACGCAAGCCGTCGGTGACCAGCCAGGTGTAGACCGTTTCGTTGTAAACCGGCGCATCGTTGAACGCATGCTGCCACAGCACGTACATCGACAACGCGCAGGCAATGCCGACGCCGAGGATGGTGACGCTGTGCGCACCGGCCTTGCCGATCTGATTGCGGAACAGGCCGGCGATGAGTGCGCCAACCAGGGGCGCCAGAACGATGGTGAGTAGGATCGCTTCCATCTCTAGCCCTTCAAGGTATCCAGATCGGCGACGTTGATGGTCTGTCTGCTACGGAACAGCACCACCAGGATCGCCAGACCGATAGCCGCCTCGGCCGCCGCCACGGTCAGAATGAAGAAGACGAACACCTGCCCTGCCGCGTCACCGAGGAAATGCGAGAAGGCGATGAAGTTGATATTGACCGCGAGCAGCATCAGTTCGATGCACATCAGCAGCAGGATCACGTTTTTGCGGTTCAGGAAGATACCGGCCACGCTCAACGAGAACAGGATCGCACCGACGATCAGGTAGTCGGATAGAGCAATCATAGGGGCGCCTCCAATGAATGCAGATTTCGTCCGAGTGCCAGGCGCACGGCGCGCAGTGACGCAGACAACTCATTGAGATCGGCGAAGGAGCGAGCACCGCGAAACGCCGCAATCGTGCAATAGATCCGTTGAGTGGAGGTGCGCATCATGCTTTTTCCTCCGCATCCATTTTGATGATCCGCAAGCGATCTTTGGCCTTGACCACGACCTGCTTCGACACATCCTGGTACTTGGTCTCGGGTCGCTTGCGCATCGTCAAGCCAATTGCGGCGATGATGCCGACCAGCAGGATCACCGCAGCGATCTCGAAGGCGTACAGGTGTTCGGTGAACAGCGCCATACCGAGTTCCTCGGTGTTGCTGTAGCCGGCCGGCTTGGCCGCAGGCGACGGCATCGACTCAAGACCGAAACGGGTCGGACCGACCACCATGATCAGTTCCACGACCATCGCCAGCGCAACCAGGATCGCGACCGGGGCATTGCGCACGAACCCTGCACGTAGTTCGGCGATGTTGATGTCGAGCATCATGACGACGAATAGGAACAGCACCATGACCGCACCGACGTATACCAGCACCAGGGCAATCGCGAGAAACTCGGCCTCGGCCAGCATCCACAGGCCGGCGCTGTTAAAGAACGCCAGCACCAGGAACAAGGCTGAGTGCACCGGGTTCTTGCGGGTGATCACCATGAAGGCGGCGAACACCAGGAACGCGGCAAACACATAAAACAGAAATTTCTCGAAAGTCATATCGATCTGCTCTCCGGGTCAGCGCACGTTGGCCTGCGCAGCCCGGTCGGCCGCCAGTTGTTGTTCGTATTGATCACCAATCTCGAGCAGCTTCTGCTTGGTCATGATCTGCTCGCCGCGGTTCTCAAAATGGTATTCGTAGACCCGTGTCTCGACGATCGAGTCCACCGGACACGATTCCTCGCAAAAGCCGCAGTAGATGCATTTGAACAGGTCGATGTCATAGCGCGTGGTACGCCGCGAACCGTCGTCGCGCGGCTCGGCTTCGATCGTGATCGCCAGCGCCGGGCAGACGGCCTCACACAGTTTGCAGGCGATGCAGCGCTCTTCACCGTTCGGATAGCGACGCAAGGCGTGCAGGCCGCGGAAGCGCGGCGAGACCGGGGCCTTCTGTTCCGGATACTGCAGGGTGAACTTGTGGGCAAAAAAGTAACGCCCGGTCAGACTCAAACCCTTGAGCAGTTCAAACAGAAACAGGCTGCGGATGTAGTTGGAAATGGCTTTCATCGCAGGGGCCTCAGCTAAACCACCAGGGCATCTTGCCGACCTTCATCGCTGCGACCACGACGATCCAGACGATCGTGATCGGGATGAAGACCTTCCAACCCAACCGCATGATCTGGTCGTAGCGATAGCGCGGGAAGGTGGCACGGAACCACAGGAACAGGAACATGAAGAAGAAGGTCTTGATCAGCAGCCAGTGAAACCCGTCGTCCAGCAGGAAGACGCCGTCCGACCAGGCATCCGGCAACGGCGACAGCCAGCCACCGAGGAACATCAGCGCACTCAGCGCCGAGATCAGGATCATGTTGGCGTATTCGGCGAGGAAGAACACCGCGAAGGTCATGCCCGAATATTCGACGTGGAAACCAGCGACGATCTCGGACTCGCCTTCGGCGACGTCGAACGGTGCCCGGTTGGTTTCGGCAACACCCGAGATGAAGTAGACCAGGAACAGCGGCAACAACGGCAGCCAGAACCAGTGCAGCGCACTGCCGTCCTGCGCCATCACGATGTCGCCGAGGTTCAGGCTGCCGGCGGCGACCAATACGCCGACCAGCGCGAATCCCATCGCGATCTCATACGACACGATCTGCGCCGCCGAACGGATCGAGCCAAGAAACGCGTACTTCGAGTTGGACGCCCAGCCGGCGATGATCACGCCGTAAACGCCGAGCGAAGTCATCGCCAGGATGTACAACAGGCCGGCATTGATGTCTGCCAGCACGATGCCGGCATCGAACGGGAACACCGCCCACGCAGCGAGCGCCGGACCGATCGACAACATCGGTGCGATCAGGAACAGCAGCTTGTTGGCGCCGGTCGGGATGATGATCTCTTTGAACATCAGCTTGACCGCATCGGCGATCGGCTGACCCAGGCCCAGCAGGCGGAAACCGAAGAATCCGACCCGGTTGGGGCCGTTGCGCACCTGCATGGCGCCGATGATCTTACGTTCGGCGTAGGTGTAGTAGGCGACCAGCAGCATCAACGGCAGCATGATCGCGACGATCTTCAGCATGATCTGCACGACGATCGGCAGGCTTGTCCAGATATCTATGACCATATTCATCTGTTACGCCTTCTCCACCGAAACCACGCCGAAACCCAGGCCGAGCAACTCGGTGCCGGGCACGGCCGTCGGTAGCCAGACGCAACCGTCCGGCACCGTGTCGTCGATGCACACGCCGAAGTCGGCACTGTGTTCCGCCTGGCGCACACGCAGCTTCGACGCGCTATCCACATTCAGGGTTTGTGCCGCGGCCGTGTTGAGATGCACGGTGCTGCCCCATGCATCCGGCGTGGTCTGCAGCGCATGTGCACGTCGCGTGACGGCATCGGCCGCGTACATCGGCACACCACCGATGCGCTCCCAGTCGCCGCTGTGCAGTTGCGGCGAGGCATTGGTTTTACCCAATCCATTCGAAGGTTCGAGCTCGCGGCAACACGCCATGATCTCGTCACACACCTGCTGCGAATCGGCATGATCGAAACCGTCGACATCGGCGAGGTTGCCCAGCACGCGCAACACCTTCCACGCCGGGCGCGCCTCACCCTGCGGCGGCGCGACGCCCTGGAAGCTCTGCAGCTTCCCTTCAATGTTCATGAACGTGCCGGATGTTTCGGCGAACGCAGCGGTCGGCAGCACGATATCCGCATGCGCTTCGAGCCACGGCGTGAGATAGCTGCTCAAGGCGATCACCTTGACATTACCGAATGCATTGGCCATCAGCGAAGGATCGGCGGCGTCCATCTCCGGCTCGAAGCCGACGGTCAGATAAGTCGAGCGCGGCTGTTGCAGCATCGCCTGCGCATTGAGGCCGGGACTTTCGATTGCCGCACCGCCTGCGCCGCGGTGAGGGACGGCACCGGCCATCCAGGCACCGCAATCGTTGGCGCCCAGTCCGACAATGCCATAGCTCACGCCGGCCGCCTCAGCGATGCCGGCTGCGAGCGCGCGTAGCACGGCGAAGTCCGGATGCATCATCGCGGCCGTGCCGAGCAGCACGCTGCCCTTCTCGGCTTTCTTCAGTGACTCCGCAATAGCCGTGTGCGCCTGATCCGGTTCAACGCTGATACCCAGGGTATTAGCCCCCAGCGCGGTCGCGACGCCGGCCAGCTCGCTCGCCATGGCCGATGGCGCGCAGACGACGTCAACGCTCAGGTCGTAGTTGAAGTCGTAGGCCACCGGGTTGATCGCCATGACCTCGCCGCCCTCGATGAACGACTGACGCACGCGATGGTTCAGCATCGGCTGATCCTTGCGCAGCCACGAGCCGACCAGCAGGGTGGCATCGTTGTCGGCCAGAGCGGCGATCGGCTGGCCCAACCAGGGCAGCGCCGGGTCGGCAGCATCGCCGCGAAAATCGCTCTGGCGCAGCCGATGATCGATATTGTTGCTGCCGAGGCCACGGGTGAGCTTGGCGGCAAGATACTGTTCTTCGAGCGTTGCGCTGGGCGAGACGAGGCAACCGAGTGCATCGCCACCTGCTTCTTTCAACGCCTTCGCCGCCGCCTGCAGCGCCGGTTGCCAGTCTGATTCGACCAGCTTGCCGTTGTCGCGCACCATCGGCTTGAGCAACCGGTCTTTGCTGTACAGGCCCTGGTAACTGAAGCGGTCACGGTCGGACAGCCAGGTCTGGTTGATCGCCTCGTTCTCGCGCGGCACGGCGCGAATCACCTGGTTGCGACGCACATGGATGCGCAGATTGCTGCCCAGTCCGTCGTGCGGCGCGATGCCGTCGTGCTCGGTCAGCTCCCAGGCACGCGCATTGAAACGCGACGGTTTGGCCGTCAATGCACCGACCGGGCAAAGGTCGATGATGTTACCCGACAGTTCGGAGCCGACACTGTGTTCGATGTACAGGCCGATGCGCATGTGTTCGCCGCGACCGGTCGCGCCAAGTTCGCGCAGGCCGGCGATCTCTCCACCGAAACGTACGCAACGCGTGCAATGGATGCAGCGGGTCATGTCGGTGGCGATCAGCGGGCCAAGGTTCTCGTCGCGCACCACGCGTTTGCCTTCGCTGTAGCGCGAGACATCCCCGCCATAGCCCATCGCGACGTCCTGCAACTCGCACTCGCCGCCCTGGTCACAGATCGGGCAATCGAGCGGATGGTTGATCAGCAGGAACTCCATCGTGCCCTTCTGCGCCTCACGCGCCAGCGGCGAGCGGGTGAACACCTTCATGCCGTCCATGACCGGCGTTGCGCACGCAGGCAGCGGCTTGGGCGCTTTTTCCACCTCGACAAGGCACATGCGGCAGTTGGCCGCGACCGACAGGTGCTTGTGATAACAGAAACGCGGTACGCCGATGCCGGCAGCGTCGGTCACCTCGATCAGCATCTGCCCGAGCTGCGCCTCGAGCTTCTGGCCGTCGACTTCGATGGTGATGGTTTTATCGTCGGACATGCGGCTTACACCATGCACTTCTTGTTATCGATGTGATACTGGAATTCGTCGCGGAAATGCTTGATGAAACCGGCAACCGGCATGGCCGCGGCATCACCCAGCGCGCAGATCGTACGGCCCATGATCTTCTTCGCGACATCATCGAGCAGGTCGAGGTCTTCGTTGCTGCCCTTGCCGTGCTCTATGCGATTGACGACCCGATGCATCCAGCCGGTGCCTTCGCGGCACGGCGTGCATTGGCCGCAGGATTCTTCGTAGTAGAAATAAGAGATGCGATCGAGCACCTTCACCATGCAGTTGGTGTCGTCCATCACGATGACCGCGCCTGAACCGAGCATCGATCCCGCCTTGGCGATGCTGTCGTAGTCCATGGTCAGATCCATCATCATCGCGCCGGGCAATACCGGTGCCGACGAACCGCCGGGGATCACCGCTTTGAGTGGGCGGCCATCGCGCATGCCGCCGGCCATCTCCAGCAACTCGGCAAACGGTGTACCCATCGGGATCTCATAGTTGCCCGGGCGGGCGACATTGCCGGAAATCGAAAACAGTTTGCAGCCGCCGCTGTTCTCGATGCCGATCTCACGGAACCAGTCGGCGCCCTGGCGCACGATGTCGGGCACCGAGGCCAGCGTTTCGGTGTTGTTGATCACGGTCGGTCGGCCATACAGGCCGAACATCGCCGGAAACGGCGGCTTGAAACGTGGCTGACCTTTCTTGCCCTCGATCGATTCGAGCAGTGCGGTCTCTTCGCCACAGATGTAGGCGCCGGCACCGAGATGGGTATGGATGTCGAAGTCGAAACCGCTACCGAGGATGTTCTCGCCGAGCAAGCCGGCCTCGCGCGCCTCGGCCAAGGCCTCTTCGAAGCGTTCGTACGGCTCCCAGAACTCGCCACGGATGTAGTTGTAGCCGGCGACCCCGCCAATCGCATAACCGCAGATGATCATGCCTTCGATCAATGCGTGCGGGTTGTAACGCAGGATATCGCGATCCTTGAACGTGCCGGGTTCGCCTTCATCCGAGTTGCACACGACATACTTGTCGCCCGGTGCGGTACGGTTGATGAAGCTCCACTTCAGACCGGTCGGGAAACCTGCCCCACCACGCCCGCGCAGACCCGACTTCTTGACCGTCTCGATGATGTCTTCCTGCGGGGTCTTTTCTTTGAGGATCTTCTTGAGCGCCTCGTACCCGCCTTCCGCCTGGTAGGTTTCCAAGCGCCATGGCCGGTCTTTGTGCAGTGTGCGGAAGCAGACTTCGTTTGCCATCGACTTACTCCAGACCGTCCAGGATCTGATCGACCAGTTCGGGCGTCAGATTCTCGTAATAGGTGTGACCGATCTGCATCATCGGCGCGCCGCCGCAGGCACCCAGGCACTCGACTTCCTTCAGGCTGAACTTGCCGTCGGTGGTGACCTCGCCGAAACCGATGCCGAGACGGTTGCGCAGATGTTCGAGGACATTGTCGGAGCCGTTGATCATGCACGAGACGTTCGTGCACAGGCAGATCTTGTGACGACCGACCGGCTTGTGCTCGTACATCGAATAGAAGGTCGCCACCTCATAGACCGCGATCGGCGGCATGTCGAGGTAATCGGCAACCTGATCCATCAGCTCACGCGTCAGGTGGCCGCCGTTCATATCCTGCACATACATCAGTGCCGCCATGCAGGCCGACTGCTGCCAGCCTTCCGGATACTTCGCCACCCAGGCGTCGATCTTCTCGCGCACCTCGGCAGTGAACAGCGCGTCCTTGTCCTCGCACTTGTTGACGCGGATCATCGGTTCGCTACGCATGCTCATCGGATCACCTCGCAGACCGGGATATCGCCAGCAGTACAAGGCGCACGCATTTCGAGCGGCGCAGTGTATGAAGCGATACATGAGCAGCGCAGAAAAGCGTGCAACACAGTAATGCAGTCGAGAGCGCGGTCTGCCACTTTGCTCATCGGTCGATCTCTCCAAATACGATATCCATCGTGCCGATGATCGCCACGACATCCGCCAGCATGTGGCCACGCGCCATCTCATCCATCGCGGCAAGGTGCGGAAAGCCCGGTGCGCGCACTTTCAGACGGTAGGGCTTGTTTGCACCATCGGACACGATGTAGCAGCCGAACTCGCCCTTCGGCGCCTCGACTGCGGCATAGGCCTCGCCGGGCGGCGGGCAATAACCCTCGGTAAACAGCTTGAAGTGATGGATCAACGCCTCCATGTCGTCTTTCATGTCGGCGCGCTTCGGCGGCGTGATCTTGTGATCGTCCAGCATGACCGGGCCGGGATTCTCGCGCAGCCATTTAATACACTGTTTGATGATGCGGGCTGACTGGCGAAACTCTTCGACGCGCACCAGGTAGCGGTCGTAGCAATCGCCGTTGGTGCCGATCGGGATGTCGAAGTCGACCTGATCGTAGGCCGCATAGGGCTGCTTCTTGCGCAGATCCCATGCGATGCCGGAGCCGCGCAGCATCGGGCCGGTAAAGCCGAGTTGCATCGCGCGTTCCGGCGTGACCACGCCGATGCCGACGGTGCGCTGCTTCCAGATGCGGTTGTCGGTCAACAGGGTTTCGTATTCATCGACCAAGCCGGGGAAGCGATCAATAAACTCTTCGATGAAGTCGAGCAGTGAGCCTTGGCGCGCCGCATTGCGTCGCTTGGCCTCTGCGGAGCTGCCGAACTGCCCGGTGTCGTATTTGGGCATCTCGTCGGGCAGATCGCGGTACACGCCGCCCGGGCGGTAGTAGGTTGCGTGCATGCGCGCGCCCGAGACCGCCTCGTAGCAGTCCATCAGGTCTTCGCGCTCGCGGAAGCAGTACAGGAACATGGTCATCGCGCCGACGTCGAGTGCGTGCGTGCCCAACCACATCAGGTGGTTCAGGATGCGCGTGATCTCGTCGAACATGGTGCGGATGTACTGTGCCCGGATCGGCACCTCGACGCCCAGCAGTTGTTCGATGGCGCGCACGTAGCCGTGTTCGTTGCACATCATCGAGACATAGTCGAGACGGTCCATGTAACCGATCGACTGGTTGTACGGTTTGCTCTCGGCGAGCTTCTCGGTCGCGCGGTGCAGCAGGCCGACGTGCGGGTCGGCACGCTCGATCACCTCGCCGTCCATCTCCAGCACCAGGCGCAGCACACCGTGCGCGGCCGGATGCTGCGGACCGAAGTTCAGCGTGTAGTTTCTGATTTCCGCCATGGCTTATTCCGCATCCTCGCCGGCCGGCTCTTCGGGTTTCCAGCCGGCTTCGTAGCGGCTGTCTTCACGGATCACGCGCGGTACGAGCGTGCGCGGCTCGATGCTGACCGGCTCGTAGATCACGCGCTCCTGCTCCGGGTCGTAACGCATCTCGACCTGGCCGATCAGCGGGAAGTCCTTGCGGAACGGATGGCCGATGAAGCCGTAGTCGGTCAGGATACGGCGCAGATCCGGATGGCCGGCGAACATGATGCCGAACAGGTCGAAGGCCTCGCGTTCGAACCAGTTGGCGCTGGCCCAGATGCCGACCACCGAATCGACGATCGGCCGTTCGGCGTCGAGAAAGGTCTTAACGCGCAGGCGGACGTTGTGGGTAATCGACAGCAGGTGGTAGACCACGGCGAAACGGTTGGCCGGATCCATCTCCGGCACCTCGCGATCGACACCCCGGCTGAAACCGGCGTTGGCCGCGGTACGCGTGACCCACTCGGAATTACCGTAAGCAGCGTAGTCGACACCGCACACGTCGATGCATTCTTCGAAGGCCAAGGCGCGTTTTTCGCGCAGCAGCTTCATGACCGGCGTCAGCACCTCGCGCGGTACGGTCAGCGTCAGTTCGCCGCACGCGCGTTGCCACGAGCAGTCTTCGTAGTCCTCGAGGTGCTCCTCAAGCGCCTCCTCGAGTTCGTCCAGGCGTTCATCTGGCGTCATTGTTATGCGATTTCCAACGATTAACGGGCAATCGTATTCGTGCGTCGAATCTTGTTTTGCAGTTGCAACACGCCCCACAACAGGGCTTCGGCAGTCGGTGGGCAACCCGGCACATACACATCGACCGGCACAATGCGGTCGCAGCCGCGGACCACCGAATAGGAGTAGTGGTAATAGCCACCGCCATTGGCGCATGACCCCATCGAGATCACCCAGCGCGGTTCGGCCATCTGGTCGTACACCTTGCGCAAGGCCGGGGCCATCTTGTTGACCAGCGTACCCGCGACGATCATGACGTCGGACTGCCGCGGGCTGGGCCGGAAGATGATGCCGAAACGGTCGATGTCATAACGTGCTGCCGCCGCATGCATCATTTCGACGGCACAACAGGCCAGGCCGAAGGTCATCGGCCACATCGAACCGGTACGCGCCCAGTTGATCACCCCGTCGAGCGACGTGGTGACAAAACCTTTTTCGAGAACGCCCTCTATTCCCACTCCAGCGCTCCCTTCTTCCACTCATAGATGAAGCCGACCACGAGAATCCCGAGAAAAATCATCATCGCCCAAAACCCGACCATGCCGATCTGATCCAGGACAACTGCCCATGGGAAAAGAAAGGCTATTTCCAGATCGAAGATGATGAACAGGATGGCTACCAGGTAGTAGCGCACGTCGAATTTCATGCGGGAGTCTTCGAATGCCTCGAAGCCGCATTCGTAAGGAGAGTTCTTTTCGCTGTCCGGCCGGCGGGGCGATAACACGAACCCCAGACCGATCATCGCTGCGCCTACCACACTACCGACAACGATGAAGATCAGGACAGGCAGGTAATTTTCAAGCATACGATGCTGTCTCCTGGTAGGTAGCCCAAGCACCGGTTGTGTTAATTACCGCCGTTCGGGTCGGGCCAAAGGATAGCCACGGAGTTGTGCCAAAGTCAAATAAATTCACAATAGTATGTATTTGTTTTTTAAAGCTTATTTGTGTTTTTTCCGGGCATAAAAAAACGGTATCGCAGGTACCCCCACAATACCGTTCATACATGGTGCCGAAGGCCGGACTCGAACCGGCACGGCTTGCGCCACTACCCCCTCAAGATAGCGTGTCTACCAATTTCACCACTTCGGCGAGAACCAGATTGTCGACCGAGTTTTATTTAATTATTCGGCCGGCTTCGGCGCGTCGCTTTGCGACGGTGCCGTAGTTTGCGGCGCGGGCGTCGACTCTACCGATTCCGCGGGTACCGGCACCGACGGCATGTCGGTGATCGGTGCGCTCGGAAGATCCGACGACGTCTCTGTTGGGACGTTTGGCAGATCGCTCGGCGGTAACGCACTCTGCTCGGTCGGCTCGGTCTGGGCCGCCGGCGCTTTGTCCATCAGCGTTTCCTGGTCACCAGATCGCATCGCAAAACCGGCAAGCGCAAGGCTGGTGACAAAAAACAACGTAGCCAGGATGGCGGTGGTGCGGCTCAGGAAGTTCGATGCCCCACGTGAACCGAACACCGAAGACGATGCACCGGAACCGAAGGCAGCGCCCATATCGGCACCTTTACCGTGCTGGATGAGGATCAACCCGACCAAACCAATGGCCAGGAAGAGATGCACTACAACCAACACGGATTCCATAACCTAGCTTTCCTCTTGATCAGCTGTTTGCTGCAGAGCAAACAGCCAGAAAATCATCGGGCTTCAACGAGGCGCCGCCAATCAGGCCGCCATCGATATCTGCCTGTGCAACCAGTTCGGCTGCGTTCTTCGGGTTCATGCTGCCGCCGTACAATACGCGTACCACGTCAGCCACCGCCTGATCATTCGATGCCAGACGGCCGCGAATGAAGGCGTGTACCGCCTGCGCCATTTCAGGCGTGGCGGTCTTGCCGGTACCGATCGCCCAGACCGGCTCGTAGGCGATGACGCCCTCGCCGACCATCGCGATACCGCAGTGTTTGATCACGGCATCCAACTGGCGACCCACCACCTCTTCGGTGATGCCCTGCTCGCGCTCTTCGAGGGTCTCGCCAACGCACAGGATCGGCACCAGGCCGGCAGCGCGTGCCGCCGTGAACTTCTGCGCCACCACTTCGTCGGTCTCGCCATGGTAGGCGCGACGCTCGGAGTGACCGATGATCACAAAATGACAGCCGAAATCGGCCAGCATCGAGCCTGCGATCTCACCGGTGTAGGCGCCGGACTCGTGAACCGACACGTCCTGGCCACCCCACTTGATCGAGGTGCCGTCCAGCTGGGACTGCACATCCGCGATGTACACGGCGGGTGCACAAACAGCGACTTCAGCTGCCGTAACCTGGCCAATACCGGCCTTAAGTCCACCCAGCAACTCAGCGATGCTGGCGCGTGATCCGTTCATTTTCCAGTTACCGGCCACCAAAGGCTGACGCATAGTGTGCTCCCCTCGAAATCGAGCGGCGTAGCTTAACGGCGGAAGCCCGCTAAATCAACGGCAAACAACGGAAAATCGATCAGCCCGTGACCTGTGCGCGAACCACGTCGGCAATCGTGTTGGCTTTTGCGACGACGGTGTCGGCTTCGCGGCCTTCGACCATCACCCGGATCAGTGGTTCGGTGCCGGACGGACGCAGCAAGACACGCCCCTGATCGCCCATGTCGACCTCGACCGCCTGCACCGCCTCGGTCACCGATTGGCAGGCCATCACATCGGCAGCACGCGCCGTACCCAGCGGCACATTGATCAGCTCCTGCGGGTACTTGCGCATGCCCTGTCGCAGCTCGCTCAGGGTGCGTCCGGTCTTGTGGATCTCGGCCAGCACCTGCAGTGCCGACACGATGCCGTCGCCGGTCGTGGTGCGATCACGGCAGATGATGTGCCCCGAAGGCTCGCCGCCGAGGGTCCAGTCGTTGTCGCACAACCGCTCGAGGATGTAACGATCGCCAACGCCGACCCGGTCGAAACCGACGCCGAGATCGCGCAACGCCACCTCGAGGCCGAGGTTGCTCATGTGGGTACCGACAACGTTGCCGACCAACCCGCCGTTGCGCAGCCGCGACTGGGCGATCACGTAGATGATCTCGTCGCCGTCGACGATCTCGCCCTTGTCGTCGACCATGATCACGCGGTCACCGTCGCCGTCGAGCGCAATGCCCAGGTCGGCGCCGTTGACCCGCACCGAGCTGGCCAGCGCGCGCGGCTTGGTCGCACCGAAGCCATCGTTGATATTCAGGCCGTTGGGCTCGGCGCCGATCGTGATGACCTCGGCACCGATCTCTTCGAGCACGTCGGGCGCAATGTGATAGGTCGCGCCGTGTGCGCAATCGACCACGATCTTCATGCCGCTGAAATCCATGCGCGACGGGATCGTGCTCTTGCAGAATTCGATATAGCGGCCGCGCGCGTCTTCGAGGCGCTTGGCCTTACCGAGCCGGTCGGAGCACACTGTCGTCATCGGCTTCTCGAGTTCGGCCTCGATCGCCTCTTCGACGTCGTCCGGCAGCTTGTTGCCGGAGCCGGAGAAAAACTTGATGCCGTTGTCTTCGTGCGGATTGTGCGAGGCGCTGATGACGATACCGGCACTCGCATGCAGCGTGCGCGTCAGGTAGGCGATGCCGGGCGTCGGCATCGGGCCGAGCAAGCGAATATTCACACCCGCCGCAGCCAGACCGGCCTCGAGCGCCGCCTCGAACATGTATCCGGAGATCCGGGTGTCCTTGCCGATCAGCACCTTGGCCTGATCACCGTTGCCCAGTACCCGGCCGGCCGCCCAGCCCAGCTTGAGCACAAACTCGGGATTGATGTGACCTTCACCGACGCGCCCCCTGATGCCGTCGGTTCCGAAATATTTACGCGCCATCCTCTCTATCCTCAGTTCTTGTCGACGCTGCCGTCCATGGTCGCCTGCCAGACCGCAATCGCATCGACCGTCGCCGCGACATCGTGCACTCGCACGATACGTGCGCCACGCTCGACCGCAATCAGCGCTGCCGCCACACTGGCAGGCATGCGTTCTTCGACCGGCCGCCCGGTGATCGCGCCGAGCATCGATTTGCGCGAGATGCCCACCAATACGGGTACACCGAGCGTCCGAAAGGCCTCGAGCCCACGCAGCAGCTGCAGGTTGTGCTCGACCGTCTTGCCGAAGCCGAACCCCGGATCGACCAACAGGCGATCTCGCGAGATTCCGCCCGCTTCGCACGCGGCGATGCGATTACTTAAGTATTCGATGATATCGGCTACGACGTCGTCATATTGAGGCGCGGCCTGCATGGTACGCGGCTCGCCCTGCATGTGCATCAGGCACACGGGCACGCGGCCGCTGGCAACCGCGGCAATCGCGCCGGGTGCCTGGAGGGCCGATACATCGTTGATCATGCCTGCACCGGCTGCAATCGCCGCACGCATCAGGTCCGGCTTGCTGGTATCGACCGAGACCGGCGTATCGAAGCTTGCGACCAGGCGCTCGACCACGGGCAACACGCGATCCATCTCTTCGGCCAGGGAAACGGCCTGTGCGCCGGGACGGGTCGATTCGCCGCCGATATCCAGTAGATCCGCGCCCTCGTCGATCATGCGCTCCGCCTGGTGCAGCGCATCGTCGAGCGTCAGGAAACGGCCGCCATCGGAGAACGAGTCGGGCGTAACGTTGAGTATCCCCATCACGCGGGGACGCGAAAGATCGAGCAGTTTGCCGAAATCGGACGACATATCAGCCAGCGCAAAACGAAAAAGGACCGGGCGAAGTCACTTCGCCCGGCCCCGGGTTGGGTGCTGCGGATTCTACCCGCTGATGATCAGTGTTGTCCTGCCGGACCACCGATCGGCGACTCGCCGCTGACGTCCTTGCCATCGTCTGCGGGCGCACCGCCGCCGGGGGCAGCCGAGTCATCGTCCCAGCCGGCCGGCGGGCGCGGATCACGGCCTTCCATGATGTCGCGGATCTGATCGCTGTCGATCGTCTCGAACTTCATCAGGGCATCGGCCATCGCGTGCAGCTTGTCGATATGGTCGTTCAAGATGCCGGCAGCACGATCGTAGTTACGATCGATGAAGGCACGCACCTCTTCGTCGATGGCATGCGCGGTGTCATCCGACAGCGCCTTGTGCTGGGTAACCGAACGACCGAGGAATACCTCGCCTTCGTCTTCGCCGTAGGCCAGCGGTCCCATACGGTCGGACAGACCCCACTTGGTCACCATGTTGCGGGCTATGTCGGTCGCTCGCATGATGTCGTTCGACGCACCGGTGGTCACCGACTGCGCACCGAAGATCAGCTCTTCGGCGATACGCCCACCGAACAGGCTCGAGATCTGGCTCTCGAGGTGTTCCTTGCTGTGGCTGTAACGGTCCTCTTCCGGCAGGAACATGGTCACACCCAGCGCACGACCGCGCGGGATGATCGACACCTTGTACACCGGATCGTGCGACGGCACGTTCAGGCCGACGATGGCATGCCCCGCTTCGTGATAGGCGGTCAGACGCTTCTCGTCTTCCTTCATCGCCATCGACTTGCGCTCGGCGCCCATCATGATCTTGTCTTTGGCCTTCTCCATGTCTTCCATGTCGACCAGGCGCTTGTTGGCGCGCGCGGCGAACAGGGCCGCCTCGTTGACCAGGTTGGCCAGGTCGGCACCGGAGAAGCCCGGCGTACCGCGTGCGATCAACGACGGCTTGACGTCATCGGCGAGCGGCACCTTGCGCATGTGCACCTTCAGGATCTGCTCGCGACCGAGTATGTCCGGCAGGCCGACCACGACCTGGCGGTCGAAACGGCCGGGACGCAACAGCGCCGGGTCGAGCACGTCCGGACGGTTGGTCGCAGCGATCACGATGACGCCTTCGTTACCTTCGAAGCCGTCCATCTCGACCAGCAACTGGTTCAGGGTCTGCTCGCGCTCGTCGTGACCGCCGCCGAGACCGGCGCCACGGTGACGACCGACCGCGTCGATCTCATCGATAAAGATGATGCACGGTGCGTGTTTCTTCGCCTGGTCGAACATGTCGCGTACGCGCGATGCACCGACACCGACGAACATCTCGACGAAGTCCGAACCGGAGATCGTGAAGAACGGCACCTTGGCCTCGCCGGCAATCGCACGGGCGAGCAGGGTTTTACCGGTACCGGGCGGTCCGACCATCAGCACGCCGCTCGGGATCTTGCCGCCGAGTTTCTGGAACTTGGACGGATCTTTGAGGAAGTCGACCAGCTCTTTGACCTCTTCCTTCGCCTCTTCACAGCCGGCGACATCCGAGAAAGTCACTTTGACCTGGTCTTCGGTGAGCATGCGCGCCTTGCTCTTGCCGAACGACATGGCGCCACGTCCTGCGCCTCCGCCCTGCATCTGGCGCATGAAGAAGATCCACAGACCGATCAGGATGAACAGCGGGAACCAGTTGATCAGGATGTTCCACAGGATCGACGGCTTCTCCGGCGGCTCGGCGCGGATCTCTACGTTCGCATTGAGCAATTGATCGACCAGCTTGTCGTCGGCAGGCGCATCCGTAGAAAAGCGGCTGCCCGACGTCATCACGCCGTCGATGCGACCATCTTTATAGATGGTGACACTGGCGACGTTCTTGCGTTCGACCTGCTCAATGAACTTTGAATAGGTGAGTTCGGGCGAAGAGGGTTTCTGCGCCGTGAAGCTGTTGAAAACCGTCATCAGCACGACGGCGATGATGACCCACAGTACGATATTTTTGGCCATGTCGTTCACGGCAGTTCCCCATGCCTAAAGGCGTTGCCGTTCGGCAATGACACCGAACATGCTGATCGTTGGCGCCCAACTTGGACCCCAGTTTCTCATAGCGTTTTCGTAACCTACTACGAATGATAGTTCCCGGCTACCAGATAAACCTCGCGGCTTTTGGGCCGCGAAGCCTTGGGTTTGCGCGTCACGGCGCGACCGAAATCCGCCTTCACCTGGCGCATCCAGTCGTCGAACCCCTCACCGTGGAACACTTTACAGACGAAGCCGCCGCCGGGACGCAGCCGCTGTTCGCAAAAATCCAGTGCCAGTTCGCACAGATGCATGGCGCGCGGCTGATCCACCGCAGCCACCCCGCTTACATTGGGGGCCATATCCGAAATCACAAGATCGACCGGCTGTCCGTCCAGGACGGCGTCGAGCTTGACCAGGGCTTCATCCTCGCGGAAATCCCCCTGGATCACCGTCACGCCGGGCAGTTCATCCATCGGCAGGATGTCGAAGGCGATTACCTTTCCCTTTGGCCCAACCAGATCGTGCGCCACCTGCGACCAGCCACCCGGTGCGGCACCCAGGTCGACGATCACCTGACCGGGCTTGATCATCCGGTCTTTTTCCTGAAGTTCCAATAGCTTGTAAGCAGCACGCGAGCGGTAGCCTTCACGCTTGGAGCGTTTGACGTACTCATCATTGACATGCCGCTGCATCCAGCGGTGACTGCTTTTCGATCGTGCCATGAAGGTTTTAGGCCAATCGGCCGGAAAACGAATCCGGATTATGCCATCCCCTGCCTTCGGCATGATTCAGAATCCGCAATCGACGTACCCCAGTTGCTGCATTTCGCTTATAGTTGGCGGCCTTTTTTGCGAATCCTTGCGATGAAATTATCCGAATCTCAAAAACGCCACCTGCGCGGCCTTGGACACCACCTGAAACCCGTGGTCTGGGTCGGTCAACATGGCCTTAAAGACAGCGTCATTGCCGAGATCGAGCAGGCCTTGGATTCGCACGAGTTGATCAAGGTGAAGATCGCCGCCGACCGCGAAACGCGCGTCGCCATTGGCGAAGACATCTGTGAAAAGACCCATGCCGAGCCGATTCACAGTATCGGTCAGATGCTCATCCTGTTTAGGCGTAACACTGAAAAGCCGAAGGTGGCGTTGCCGTCGTCCTGATTCGGCACTACTCGTAGCGGACTTCGAGAATCTCGAATTCGTGGGTGCCGCCCGGCGCCTCGAGCGCGACTTCGTCGCCCTCGCTCTTGCCGATCAGGGCGCGCGCCACGGGTGAGGTCACCGAGATCTTGTTGTGTTTCAGATCGGCCTCGTCGACGCCCACGATCTGGTAGGTCTTTTCTTTGTCGGTGTTCAGATCGAGCAGTACCACGGTAGCGCCGAAGATCACCTTGCCACCGGCATTAACCTGAGTCACGTCAATAATCTGAGCGTGCGACAACTTGGCCTCGATGTCCTTGATACGACCTTCGATAAAACCCTGCTGCTCACGCGCTGCGTGATACTCCGCGTTTTCCTTCAGGTCGCCATGCGCGCGCGCCTCGGATATCGCCGCGATCACGGCCGGACGCTTGACGCTCTTCAGTTCGTTCAACTCGGCGCGCAAGCGCTCGGCACCATGCAGGGTCATCGGATGTTTTTCCATTCGTCGTCTCCTCCGTCGGTCGCGATCAACCGTGAAGTTCGCGCAGGCTGTTCACATTCAATTGATCCGGCTGCTGCAATGCAAGTACCGCGGCCTCAGCGCCCGAGATCGTGGTCGTATAGCTGACCTTGTGCTGCAACGCCGTGCGGCGGATCGATGCGGAGTCGATGATCGCCTGCTTGCCTTCCGTCGTATTGATGATCAGATCGAACTCGTCGTTCTTGATCATGTCGACGATATGCGGCCGGCCTTCCTTCACCTTGTTGACCACGGCGCACTCGATGCCCGCCTCGCTGATCGAGCGGCAGGTACCGCGCGTAGCCGAGATCTGGAAACCAAGATCGGCCAGTTTGCGCGCCACGCTGACGGCACGCGCGCGATCGGCCTCGCGTACCGATAGCAGCGCCCGGCCGCTGCGCGGCAACAACACGCTGCCGCCTTCGTTGGCCTTGGCATAGGCCTCGCCAAAGGTGCGGCCGACGCCCATGACCTCGCCGGTCGATTTCATTTCCGGGCCCAACAGGGTGTCGACACCGGGGAATTTGACGAACGGAAACACTGCCTCTTTTACGTAGTAGTGCTTGGGAATGATCTCACCATCGATGCCCTGCTCCTTGAGCGACTTGCCCGCCATGCAGCGCGCTGCGATCTTGGCCAGCGGGCGGCTGGTCGCTTTCGACACGAACGGCACGGTGCGCGAGGCGCGCGGGTTCACTTCGAGCAGGTAGATATCGTCGCCCTTGATCGCGAACTGCGTATTCATCAGGCCGACGACCTTGAGCGCATGCGCCAGCTTGCGGATCTGTTCGCGCATGCGATCTTGCACCGAGTTGCTCAGCGTATACGGCGGCAGCGAGCACGCCGAGTCGCCGGAGTGCACGCCGGCCTGTTCGATGTGTTCCATGATGCCGCCGATCAGCACGTCTTCGCCGTCGCAGATCGCATCGATATCGACTTCGATCGCATCGTCGAGGAAACGGTCGAGCAACACCGGCGATTCATTGGAGACCTTAACGGCCTCACGCATGTAGCGGCGCAGATCGTCTTCATCGTGCACGATCTCCATCGCGCGGCCACCCAGCACGTAAGAGGGACGCACAACCAGCGGATAACCGATCTCTGCTGCCAACTGCACCGCCTGCTCCGCCTCGGTCGCTGTGCGGTTCGGCGGCTGCTTAAGGCCTTCGCGCTCAACCAGCTTCTGGAAGCGCTCCCGGTCTTCGGCCAGGTCGATCGAATCCGGCGAGGTGCCGATGATCGGCGCACCCGCGGCTTCGAGATCTTCGGCCAGCTTGAGCGGCGTCTGGCCGCCGTACTGCACGATGATGCCTTTCGGATTCTCTTTGTGCACGATCTCGAGCACGTCTTCGAGCGTCAGCGGTTCGAAATACAGGCGATCGGACGTGTCGTAATCGGTCGATACGGTTTCCGGGTTGCAGTTGACCATGATGGTCTCGTAGCCGTCTTCGCGCATCGCGAACGCGGCGTGCACACAGCAATAGTCGAACTCGATACCCTGACCGATACGGTTCGGCCCGCCACCGAGCACCATGATCTTGTTGTTGTCGGTCGGCTCGGCTTCGCACTCTTCCTCGTAGGTTGAGTACATGTAGGCCGTGCTCGATGCGAATTCGGCCGCACAGGTATCGACGCGCTTGTAAACCGGGCGCACGCCCAGTTCATAGCGATGCTGGCGCAGCTCCGCCTCGGGAATTTCCAACAGGTCGGCAAGCCGCTTGTCGGAGAACCCCTTGCGCTTGAGCTCGCGCATGCGCGCCGCATTGAGCGCCTCGACGCCACCGTCACGCACGGCAGCCTCGTCGCGCAGCAGGTCTTGAATCTGTACCAGGAACCAGCGGTCGATCTTGGTGTGATCGAACACGTCTTCCAGCGAAAAGCCCATGCGGAAGGCATCGGCCACGTACCACAGGCGTTCGGCGCTGGGCTGGCGGATCTCGGAGATCACCACATCGCGCACATCGTCGGCGCTGAGATCGACGACCGGATCGAGGCCGGCCTTACCGGTCTCCAGGCCGCGCAGCGCCTTCTGCAGCGATTCCTGGAAGGTACGGCCGATCGCCATGACCTCGCCCACCGATTTCATCTGCGTGGTCAGGCGCGCATCGGCCTGCGGAAACTTTTCAAAGGCGAAACGCGGCACCTTGGTCACGACATAGTCGATCGACGGTTCGAACGAAGCCGGGGTGACACCGCCGGTGATCTCGTTGCGCAGTTCGTCGAGCGTGTAGCCGACCGCCAGCTTGGCGGCGACCTTGGCGATCGGGAAGCCGGTCGCCTTCGAGGCGAGCGCCGAGGAACGCGACACGCGCGGGTTCATCTCGATGATGATCATGCGCCCGTCGTCCGGGTTGATCGCGAACTGTACGTTCGACCCACCGGTATCGACGCCGATCTCGCGCAACACCGCCAGCGAGGCGTTACGCATGATCTGGTATTCCTTGTCGGTCAGCGTCTGCGCCGGCGCGACGGTGATCGAGTCGCCGGTATGCACGCCCATCGGATCGAGGTTTTCGATCGAGCAGACGATGATGCAGTTGTCGTTGCGATCGCGCACGACCTCCATCTCGTATTCTTTCCAGCCGAGAATGGACTCTTCGATCAACAGCTCGGAGGTCGGCGACAGATCGAGGCCGCGAGCGCAGATCTCTTCGAATTCTTCGCGGTTGTAGGCGATACCGCCGCCCGAGCCACCCATCGTGAACGACGGGCGGATGATCGTCGGGAAGCCGATCTGCGCCTGCACCTGGTTGGCCTCTTCGAGCGAGTGCGCGACTGCCGAACGCGGCATGTCGAGTCCGATCTTGCGCATCGCCTTGCGGAACAGATCGCGATCTTCGGCCTTGTCGATCGCCTCACGGCTGGCACCGACCATCTCGACGCCATGTTCTTCGAGCACGCCTTCACGCACCAGGTCGAGCGCGCAGTTCAGCGCGGTCTGGCCGCCCATGGTCGGCAGCAGGGCGTCGGGCTTTTCCTTTTCGATGATCTTGGCGACCGTGCGCCAGGTGATCGGCTCGATATAGACGGCGTCGGCCATGTCCGGATCGGTCATGATCGTCGCCGGGTTGGAGTTGACCAGAATGACGCGAAAGCCTTCCTCCTGCAGCGCCTTGCAGGCTTGCGCACCGGAATAGTCGAACTCACACGCCTGACCGATAACGATCGGGCCTGCGCCGATGATGAGGATGCTCTTGATGTCTGTTCTTTTAGGCATGTGCTACCAACCACGAGAGGCGCGTTGCGCCAGTAATCCAATCGGCTCGTCCTTGTGCGCCGGGTTTCCCCTGCCCTCAGCGGGCTTCCATCAATTCGATAAAGTGATCAAACACCGGTGCCACGTCGTGCGGCCCGGGACTGGCTTCCGGATGCCCCTGAAAGCTGAAGGCCGGCCGGTCGGTGCGATGGATGCCCTGCAACGATCCATCGAACAGTGATTTGTGCGTCGCCCGCAGCGTGTCCGGCAGGCTCGCTTCGTCCACGGCAAAACCGTGGTTCTGACTGGAGATCATCACCGTGCCTTTTTCCAGGTCCTGTACCGGATGGTTGGCGCCGTGATGACCGAATTTCATTTTTACCGTCTTGGCGCCCGATGCCAGGCCCAGCAACTGGTGGCCAAGGCAGATGCCGAAGGTCGGCATGCCGGTGTCGACGATCTCTTTGATGGCGTCGACCGCGTAATCGCACGGCTCCGGGTCACCCGGGCCATTGGAAAGGAACACGCCATCGGGCGACATCGCCAGCACGTCGGCGGCCGGGGTCTTGGCCGGCACCACGGTCACGCGACAGCCGCGGTCGACCAACATACGCAGGATGTTGCGCTTGATGCCGTAGTCGTAGGCCACGACATGGAACTTGGCCTGCTCGGGATCGCGCTCGACGTGGCCTTCACCCAGCTTCCAGGTACCTTCGCCCCAGGTGTAGGACGAATCGGTGGTGACCTCTTTGGCCAGATCCATGCCCTTCAGGCCGGGAAAAGCGCGCGCAGCCTCGAGTGCCGCCGCCTCGTTGATCTGGCCGGCCATGATGCAGCCGTTCTGCGCACCCTTCTCACGCAGCACACGTGTCAGGCGGCGGGTATCGATGTCGGCGATCGCGACGATGCCGTTGCTGCCGAGGTACTCTTGCAGCGAACGCTCGCTGCGGAAGTTGCTGACGATCAGCGGCAGATCGCGGATCACCAGGCCGGCCGCGTGAATCGCGCCGGATTCCTCGTCCTCGCCGTTCACCCCGGTGTTGCCGATGTGCGGATAGGTCAGTGTGACGATCTGACGGCTGTATGAGGGATCGGTGAGGATCTCCTGGTAGCCGGTCATCGCCGTGTTGAACACGACCTCACCGACGGTCTGGCCTTCCGCACCAATGGAACGGCCGTGAAAAATGCTGCCATCTTCAAGAACAAGTATCGCCGGACTGGTCATTTATACGCGCACAAAAAGCCGGTAGAGACACGCTATCGCTATCTCTCCCGGTCACTAGAATTTTTTGAATCTGGTGGACCTGCAACGCTGTGTTGCAGTGCGCAATGTTACGGTAAGCCGCGTGCCGCTGTCCACGCCCCGCGCTTAATTCTAACAGCCACACGCGCCACTGTGTGCCGGTGTTTGCGACCTGTCGCCCAATGACGTCACGCCAAGCGGTGCTGACGCGTCCAGGCGACAATATTCGCGGCATCCATCGCCCCGGCAACCCGGTCGATCTCGCGCCCGCCGGCAAACAGGATCATGGTCGGGATGCTGCGGATTCCGAACTGCGCCGCCACGGCCTGTTCGTTCTCGGTGTTCACCTTCAAGAGCCGCACCTGGGGCTCGAGCTGAGCCGCGGCCTGTGCAAAAGCGGGCGCCATCATCTTGCACGGCCCGCACCAGGGCGCCCAGAAATCGACCAATAGCGGGATATCGCTGCGCGCGAACTGCTGTTGAAAACCCTGGCCGTTAACCTCAGCCGGATGGGCGGCGAACAAGGGCTGCTTGCAGCGCCCGCACTTGCCGCCGGCGCCGAGCCGATCGACAGGCATACGGTTCACGCCATTGCAGTGAGGACAGACCACGTGTTTCGATTCGCTCACTACCCTACTCCAGAAAACTTCGTTGCATGCCGGGTAAATAGGGTCGTCACGCTCGAACTTCAAGCACCCTGCGCCCCCCTTGCAATTGTTCGCCATCGACCGCATTTTTGCGCATTGAGACTAAACCTACGCACGTTTGGAGCCGGTTACGATGGCAGACTCGCCGTACATCTTTGAGATCGACGAAAGCAACTACGAACAGATCGTTCTGCGCGGTTCTTTCCAGGTGCCGATCCTGGTGGATTTCTGGGCGAGTTGGTGCCAACCGTGCCAGATGCTGATGCCGGTGCTGGCCAAGCTGGCAGATGAGTACCAGGGCAAGTTCATCCTGGCCAAGGTCAACACCGAAGAACAACAGGCGATCGCACAGCAGTTCGGCATCCGCAACATACCCAACGTCAAGCTGTTCCGCGACGGGCAGCCGGTCGACGAATTCGCCGGTGCATTGCCCGAAAGCGAGATCCGCGCCTTCCTCGATCGCCATCTGCCGCGCGAATCCGACGGCGCGGTCGCCCAGGCGCAGCAACTGCTGATGGGCGGCGATGCGCAGGGTGCACGGGCCTTGCTCGAGCAGGCCCGTGAACAAGACCCGGCCAACCCGAGACTGGCGTTGATGCTGGCGCAAACCTGCGCCGCGGCGGGTGATGTAGATGGCGCCGAGCAGGTGCTCGACACCCTGCCCGCCGATGAGCAAGACAATCCCGAGACCAAGATGCTGCGCGGCCAGCTGTTTTTTGAACGCATCGCCCAGCAGGGCACCCCGGACGCCGACCCTGCGGCCCGCGTCGAGCAGTCGCCCGATGACAGCGACGCCCGCTACCGCCTGGCGGCTCAGCAGATCGTGACCAACGATATCGCCGGCGCGTTGGACAACCTGCTGCTGGTCATGCAGAAAGACCGCAAGTACGGCGACGATGCCGCGCGCCTTGCCCTGCTGAAGGTGTTTGATATGCTCGGCGACGACCCTGCGGTCAACCGCTACCGTGCCCGCATGTTCGCGCTGTTGCACTGAACGCCACCAAAGAGATTCCGAGATGACCCCCGAAGAACAAACTGCGATCGAAGCCGCTGCCTGGCGCACGCTGGTCGGCCATCTGCAAAAACGCAAAGACGTCCAGAATATCGACCTGATGAACATGGCAGGCTTCTGCCGCAACTGCATGTCGCGCTGGATGGCGCATGCCGCGACCGCGCAAGGCGTGGAACTGAGCGATCCCCAGGCGCGTGAGATCGTCTACGGCATGCCGTACGACGAGTGGAAGTCGAAGTACCAGGCCGAGGCCACGCCGGAGCAACTGGCGAAGTACAAGCAGATCGGTCCCGACGATACGACCGATTGACCCGCTCTACACGAAACCCGGCTGTTCAACCGGCCGGGGCTTTCAAACCCACGACCTCCACACCCTCAGCATCCACCCGCCAGCGCACGTCGCGGTCGGCGAGCCGCATTCCGTAGACGCGGTCGCCTGTTTCGTTCTGGCGATAGGCGGGGCGCGGATCGAGCGCCAGCACCGCCGTCACCAGTTCACGCATACCGGCAGGATCGTCTGTCGTAGCGAGGTCTTGTAGCGCCTCAGCCGCGAAACGCACGGCCAGGCGCGCAGCGGGCGGCTCAACCGCATACCCGGCCTTCGCGTCGCCGATGGCATCGACATAGGGCACGTAAGGCTTGATATCGTAGATCGGCGAGTCGTCCAGCAGGTCGACACCCGAAACGCGCAGGATAGGTCTGGGCCCGGCAATCACCTCGAGCAGGCGCAGCACCGATAGGCCCAGAAAATTCGGCCGGAACGGCGCTCGGCTGGCCCACACCCCCACCTCTTCGTTGCCGCCCAATCGCGGTGGCCTCACTTTCGGTCGCCAGCCCTGATCGACGCAGCGATCGAAACGGAAAGTCACCCAGATGTGAGAAAAGCCCTCGAGCCCGGTGAGCATCGATGGGTCGTCGAACGGCGGCAGAAGTAGAATCTCGCCGACCGCCTGCTCGACCAGGCCAGGTTGGCGCGGGATGCCGAATTTTTCCTGGTAGGGAGAGCGGATCACGGCAACCGGCTCAATGGTTGTCGCCGGCCATTCACCTTTCGCCATTGTGTCACCCAAACTCCGTCACGCCGAATCGCGATCCAAGGCATAATACCAAGGCCTGCCAAAACGATTTGGTCGTGGCAGGATTCGATAAAGCTATCGCGCAAGCGGACGATAGCCGAACCGTGGGGCAGCGAGCATGCGTCAGGCCGTATTCACGATGTCGCCCTGCGCCACATCCGCCCGCAAAGCCGTTTGATGCCGACGAATAATTACAAAAACATCGCCCTGTTTTTGCTGTTGCTGACCGGTCTGCTGATCACCATTTGGATGGTCGACGCAACCCGGCTGGCATCGCTCACCACACTTGGCGCCGCGGTCGCGATCGCCATCGCGATCACGTTCGTCTGGCATTTCACCTTTCATCGACCGATGCGCCGCAGCCTCGATGCGCTGGCCAAGCGCGTCAGCCGTTTGTCTTACCGCTGCGACGGGCCGCCCTCGACCGAGGCCGATATCGCCGATCCGCATATTCGACATATTGCGCAACGTCTATCTCGACGCCACCGGCGCTTCGCCGCCTATGCAAGCCGTTTGCGCGACCAATGGCGTCGCCTGCGCGGCATCTACCGCAATTCGCACGATGCCATTCTGGTGTTCGACCCCGCCAGCGGTGCGCTGAAAGACTGCAACCCACGAGCGGCCGAACTGTTCAGCTTGCCGGTTGATGAGTTGATCGGGCGATCGATCGATGAACTGCACGACGAAGAGCCCGGATACCTGCGCAGCCTCGTCGATGATGTGATGGATGGCAGACACGGCCGCTCGATCAGAACAGACTATCGCGCCGCCGATGGACGCGTGCTGCCGGTCGAGGTATCGCTATCACGCCTCGAACTCAATACCGGCAACCTGCTGTTGTGCATCGCGCGCGATGTCAGCGAACACGAACATGCGGCGCAACGCATCGAACACCTCGCCTATCACGACACCCTGACCGGTCTGCCGAACCGCACGCTGCTGACCGATCGTGTGAACCGGGCACTGGCACGGGCGCGACGCACCGGCGAGATCGGCGCCCTGTTGTTTCTCGATCTCGACAAGTTCAAACGCATCAACGATTCACTCGGCCATTCGGTCGGCGACGAATTGCTCAAGGAACTGGCGCGCCGTCTGCGTACCACCTTGCGCGAGGAAGACACCGTGGCGCGTCTGGGCGGCGACGAATTCGTCGTGCTGCTCGAGCGACTCGGCGAAGACCTGGAGGCCGCCGTCGACAAGGCGCGCGAGATCGCGACCAAGATCCGCACGGTGTTCGCGGATGAATATGAACTCGAGGGTCACGAATTGTTCGTGACCGCCAGCATCGGCATCGTCACGTTTCCGCACGATGGCGACACCGTCGATACCCTGTTGCGTCACGCCGACACTGCCATGTACCACGCCAAGGGCGACGGTCGAGATGGTGCACGGGTGTTCGAACGCCGCATGGATGAAGCCGCCATTTCGCGGCTGCGCCTGGAAAACGAATTGCGTGCCGGCTTGCGCGACGGGCAGTTCGAATTGTTCTTCCAACCGGTATTGACGATCAAGGACGGGCGCGTGCTCGGCGCCGAGGTTCTGCTGCGTTGGCGCCACCCTACCGCTGGCCTGATCGCTCCCACTGAGTTTCTGCCGTACATCGAAAACGGCGCATTGATGCTGAAGCTCGACGATTGGGTGCTGCTCGAATCGTGTGGCCTGCTCGGCAGGATTCAAAATGACCCGGATATGCAGACACCCGAACGGCTCGCCATCAACATCAGCCACCAGCAGTTCGTGCAGGCAGAGTTCGTTGACCGCATCCGCGAGATCACCGAACTGACCGGCGCCGACCCCAAACGACTGCAGTTCGAGATCACCGAGACCATGCTGATCAAGGACACCAAGGAATCGGTCGACCGCATGAACGCCCTGCGCCAGCTCGGCATCAACTTCGCGATCGACGATTTCGGCACCGGCTATTCATCGCTCGCCGATCTGCGTCAGCTCCCGATCGACACGATCAAGATCGACCGCACGTTTATCCGCGACCTGGCGAGTGACCCGAACGATGCCGCCATTGTGCGCGCCATCCTGTCGATGGCCCATCATATCGGCGTCAACGCGATCGCTGAAGGCGTCGAAACGCGCGAGCAGTTACAGTTTCTGCGCGATGCCGACTGCGCGTATTACCAGGGATATCTCGGCAGGCCGCCATTGGACCGCGAGACTTTCATGGAAGAGCTGCGCTACAGTGCAGAACTCTATACGCGAAACGCATCACCGTCCGAGCAAGCCGATCTCACCTAAGCTGCCCCTGACACGATCACATGCGAACGAGGCAATCATGAAGACCAAAACCTGGCTGTCGATGTTGGCCCTGTTGCTGTGCTCAGCGGCCGTGAATGCCGGCTGGGATCCGGCAGACAACGCAAGACTGTTGCGTGAGGCGCCGAAGACAGTCGCCACGTTTCGCGCCGCCGACCCGTCGCTGCGCCGTTTCTTCGACAGCGCCGCTGGCTGGGCAGTGTTCCCCACCGTCGGCAAAGGCGGCTTCGTACTGGGCGGGGCCTATGGCAAAGGGGTGGTCTACAGTGGCGGTACAGCGGTCGGTTTCACCGAGCTCAAGCAGGTCAGCGTGGGCTTGCAGGTCGGCGGCCAGACATACAGCGAATTGATCTTCTTCCGCGACCAGGCCGCACTCGAACGCTTCAAGACCGAGAAACTGGAGTTCGATGCACAGGTGTCTGCCATTGCAGCTGACAAGGGCGCCGCGGCGAGCGCCGATTACCATTCCGGCGTCGCCGTGTTTACCAAACCGAAAAGTGGCCTGATGGCCGAGGCATCGGTCGGCGGGCAGAGTTTCAGTTTCTCGCCGCGCTGACCTGTCGAACGACTTACTTGGCGGTACTGAGCAGTTCCCGGCGCATGCCGAGCTGTTGTTCAAAGAAGCGGATCATCGCCTTCTCGTAGGCACAATCGCCATCCGGCCCGATCTGGTCGAGCCGTTTTTCGAGCGCCGCGATCTCTTCTTCGAGGCGTTCTGCCGCAGTCCCTACCAGCGGCTGCTGGGTCGCACGCATCCGACGTGTTTGCATAATCATGGTCTCTTGCTTATCTGAAAGAAGCGTAGCCGCGCTGCGTGAAAGCTGTGTGACAGCGTTATCAGTCCCGGCGCAGGGCATCCGAGACGGCAATCGGTGTTGGGAACCGCAGCACAACCAGGTAAGAAGAGACCAGAAATGTGAGCAGTGTCGATAGCTGGATCAGGTAAGACGCTTCGGCGCTGATTACCCGGTTTTCCAGCGCCAGCACCGCCACCAGCAGCGAGAACTCGCTCATCTGGCCGAGGCGGAATCCGACCTCATGGGAGCGCTTCTCGGATTCGCCGGTGCGCAGCAGCAGCCAGCGAAAGACCGGCGGTTTGAGCAGCATCAGGGCCCCGGCCAACAACAACGCCGGCATGATGACCTGCCCGATCATGCCGACATCGAAACCCGCACCCAGCGAGAAGAAGAACAGCACCAGGAAGAAATCGCGCAGCGGTTTCAGGCTCTCGGCGATAAACATGGCGATCGGGCTCGATGCAAGCACGACACCGGCGATGAAGGCGCCGATCTCTGCGGACAAGCCCAGCAGCCCGGCCAACTCGGCCATGCTCATGCACCAGCCGATGGTCATCAGGAAGATGTATTCCTGGATCTTGTCGAATTTACGGATCAGGCGGATCAACACGTAGCGTTCGAACAGCCAGGCAAAAGCGATCAAGGCGGGCAAGGCAATCAACAGTTTGATGATGTCGCCGACCTGCACGCTGCCCTCGGCGCTACCCTGCACTACCAGCAACATCACGATGGCGAACAGGTCCTGCAGCAACAGGATGCTGATGATGACCTCGCCGGTACGCTGATGGTGCAACATCGTCGTCGGCAGCAGTTTCAATCCGACAATGGTGCTCGAAAAGGCCGCGGTACCGCCGATCAGCAGGCTCTCGGTCACGTCGAACCCGAAGGCCAGCGAGATGCCGAAGCCGGTGGCAAGGAACACCAGCGAACTGAGCACAGTGACTTCGGTGGTCTTGGCAACCATGCGAAACAGTTCTTGCGGCTGCAGGTTCAGACCAAGCAGAAACAGCAGAAACATGATGCCGAACTCGGAGATGCTGCGAATCAGCTCCGGATCGGTGACCAAACCGAGTGCCGACGGACCAAGCAATGCCCCGAGCACGATATACGCCACCAACAGCGACTGGCGGGCAAACAAGGCCAAGGTCGCGAACAGCGCCGCGCCGGCGAAGATCAGAAAGATGGCAAAAACGATGGGGTCGTGTGCCATGGAGAGCTCAGACCTGGGGATTCAACGCGACGACCGTGAACCCCCTGTCGACCAGGCGTGGAAGCAGCGCATATCGGACGACGCCGGCGCGCAGCTTGCTGAGAGGGCAGTACACCTGACAGATCATCATCGTGGAGATCATAGTAAGTCGTGCGAAAAAAAACACCCGCCGAATGGCGGGTGCGTCGAGTATCTCAAGCTTGTTGTTGTTTTCAGCGCTTAACTTTCTTTGGCTGCCTCGGCCGATGCCTTGGATACCGACTTCCTGCTCGGCTTGCTCTTGCAATGAGCGGCCACGGTACGGCCATCTTTGCGCTCGTAGCTGTCTACCCAGGTGCACTCGCTCGATGCCGAGCAGGCATTCTGTTCGATGCCCTTGCACTGGCTGGCGGCACCGGCGGTGAACGACAGACCGAGCAACACGGCAGCGGTGGCGACGCGGATGGAAACAGATGAGATAGATAGGTTCATGCTTGACTCCTTGTTAGCATTGCGAGTGCGGATCCGTGCACTCGGACGCCATTCTAACCGAGTCGACCCCGCTGAACAGGGTCTGTCAGCGAGGGCAGTCGTTAGCTTCGCATTGGCGCCCATCAACCCAGATGGCGCCGTCGAATTTCGCGCCCGTCCAGCGCGCCCCCCCGATGCGCGCCGCACCCAGGTCGGCAAAACTCAGATCGGCGCCGCTCAGATCGGCGTTGGTCAGATCGGCGGAGCGCAGATTGGCGCCCTTGAGGCTGGCGCCTTTGAGATTCGCATAAGAAAGGTCGGTTGACGTCAAGTCAATGTAGTTCAGGTTGGCGTTGCTCAGATCGGCCTCCGCCAGCTTGGCATCTACCAGCGCGGCGTTGCTGAGGTTGGCGCCGGACATCGTTGCTGCACGCAGATCGACGCCGCTCAGGCGACAGCTCTCATAGTTCATCCCGGGTGCCGGCGATGCACTGCAGTCGCGTTGTGTTGCCTCGTCCTGCTCACCGACCAGCATCACCAGACCGGTCAGCGCAACGACCAGGACGACGACGACCACGATGCTGCGCACAGCACGCAATCGGTCGCCGCGGCGCTCATCGGCCTCCTCGGCCTCGAGTTCGGCACCCTCGGCACGCATCTGCAGCGGCACCACCTCCTTGACCTGGCCGATCCGCCGCCATTCCTTCTTGTCAGCACTCACTTCATCGTCGAGCTGCAATTTGCCTTCGAGCACATAGTGGCGCACGCGCGTGCTGCTGAACGGTCCGCGAACCGCCTTGCCGCGTTTTACATACCATTCCAGACCACTACCCTTGGCCTTGTGTGCCGACATCCGGGTTCCTTACGCTGATCGTACCTATAATGAATTTAGCGGCATGCCTGCCGATAACTTGTGAATGGCAATCCTCACATCACAACCAGCGTGAAGATAACCAAGACCCTACAGCCGCTGATCGACGCCACGCGCGGCAACATACCGTCGCTGCTCAAGCAATTGCAGGTCGGCCAGACGGTGCAGGCCAAGGTCCTGGCGCAGCTTCAACCCAACCTCGTGCGCCTGCAGATCGCCACCACCGAGTTGTTGGCGCGTACCCCGATGACACTGCGCCCTGGCACCAAGCTCCAACTGGAGGTCACCAAGGGCCAGCCGCTGCCCGAGCTGCGTATCGTCCGGCTGCCGGACATGCGCGACCACCAGATGCGCGCCCTCAAGTCCGCCATGTCGCAACAGCTGCCGCCCGACGAGATCCGTCAGGCAGTGCGCCAGATGCGACCGGAGGTGCAACAGTCGCCGCGCCATGCCGAGCTGTTCCGCCAGCTCAGCAGCACCTTGCAGAATGCCGGGCTGCGCTGGGATCAGATCAATCCGGCGCAACTGCAGCGGGCGCTCTCGCTGAGTGGCCTGTACCACGAGGCGAATCTTGCGGCCGGACAGCCGGCCAATCCTGCGGACGCCAAGGTTCAACTGCTGAACTTGCTCAACCTGCTGCGCGGCGGCATCACAGGTGAACCCAAAGGCGGCAACCCGGCACCTGCCGGCCAAGAGGCGCAGGTCGCGCGGCAAGGCGCCGACGATGGCTTGATCTCGCGAATGATCCGTCTGGTCGAGGCATCGATCGCACGTATCCAACTACAGCAGGCGGGCGCCCTGCCGGTCGACGAACAGCAACGTCAGGCCTGGCAGATCGATCTGCCGATCAAGCTACCGGACGAGACCCACGAAACCAGGCTGCGGATCGAACGTGAGCGTCGTGAAGACAACGACGGGGCGAAAACGCCGTGGGCCGTCAACCTGGCGTTCGAATTCGACACCATCGGCACCTTGCAGTGTCGGATCGGCCTGGCCGGTGACCGGGTGTCCGCGACCTTCTGGAGTGAACGCCCCCTGACCCACAACAAGGTCGAGGCCGGCCTGCCCGATCTGCAGACGGCATTCGAGGCGCAGGGTCTCGAGGTTGTGCACCTGGCCGGCGTGCTCGGCGATCCCCCGGAACCCATGATTCACATCCCCCGCCCCGACGGACTGGTGGACGAGCGCGCCTGATGAAACGCAGCAAGCAGACAGTAGGCGGCAAGAGCGATATCGCCGTCGCCCTGCACTACGACGGCAGGAACACCCCGCGGGTGACCGCCAAGGGGGAAAACCAGGTCGCCGATCGCATCATTACCGCGGCCGAAGAGGCCGGCATACCGCTGTACCCGGACCCGGAACTGGCGATGATCCTGTCGCAGATTCCACTCGGTGAAGAGATACCGGACAACCTGTACAAGGCGATTGCCGAGGTGATTGCGTTTGCCTACATCCTGGCCGGCAAGTTCCCGGAGGGATTCATACCGCCGGAAGACGACGCCGACGTGGTTGCCTGAATAAGGCAGGCCTCAATGCGCCAGGATCTGGCTGAGGAACAGTTTGGTGCGATCTGAGCGCGGGTTGTTGAAGAACGGCTCCGGCTTGTTTTGCTCAATGATCTCGCCGCCGTCCATAAAGATCACGCGGTTGGCCACCGTCTTGGCGAAACCCATCTCGTGCGTAACGCACAACATCGTCATGCCGCTTTCGGCGAGTTCGATCATCGTGTCGAGCACTTCCTTGATCATCTCGGGATCGAGCGCGGAGGTCGGTTCGTCGAACAGCATGATGCTGGGGTTCATGCACAGGCTGCGGGCAATCGCGACCCGCTGCTGCTGCCCACCCGACAACTGACCCGGATACTTCTTGGCCTGCTCAGGAATCTTGACCTTTTCCAGGTATTCCATCGCAATCGCCTCGGCCTCCTTGCGCGGCATCTTGCGCACCCAGATGGGGGCCAGACAGCAGTTCTCCAGCACGGTCAGGTGCGGAAACAGGTTGAAGTGCTGAAACACCATACCGACTTCGCGCCGGATCTGATCGATGTTCTTGATGTCTTCGTTGAGCTCGGTACCGTCGACAACGATCTGCCCGCGCTGGTGTTCTTCCAGCCGGTTGATGCAGCGAATCATGGTCGACTTGCCCGAACCCGACGGCCCGCAGATGACGATGCGCTCACCCTTGTTCACCGTCAGGTTGATGTCCTTGAGCACATGGAACTGGCCGTACCATTTATGCACACCGTTGACTTGGATCATGACCCGATCGGACACTTTCATTGCCGGTTGTGAGCTTGTCGAATCAGACATCGTTGCCTCCGGGCATCAACGTTTGTGGCCGGTATGCAGCTTGCGCTCCAGGGCCATGCTGTAGCGCGACATACCGAAACAGAATATCCAATAGACGAACGCCGCAAAGGTCAGGCCCTCGATGGCGAATCCGAGCCAGTTCGGATCGGCCAGCGCCGCCTGAATCATCGCCAGCATATCGAACAGGCCGATGATCAATACCAGCGTCGTGTCTTTGAACAGGGCGATGAAGGTATTGACGATGCCGGGTATCACCAGCTTCAACGCCTGCGGCAGAATGATCAGCCCCATGCTGTGCCAATAGCTCAGGCCGAGCGCTTGGGCCGCCTCGTATTGGCCTTTGGGAATCGCCTGCAGGCCACTGCGCACAACCTCGGCCATGTAGGCCGACTGGAACAATGAGATGCCGATCATGGCGCGCAGCAGCTTGTCGAAATGGGTGCCTTCGGGCAGGAACAGGGGCAGCATCACCGACGACATGAACAGCACGGTGATCAGCGGCACGCCACGCCAGAACTCGATGAACACGACCGACAGCGCCTTGACGATCGGCATGTTCGAACGTCGACCAAGTGCCAGCAGGATGCCGAGCGGCAATGATGCCGCCATGCCTACCGATGACAGGATCAAGGTCAGTGTCAGTCCGCCCCAGCGGCTGGTCTCAACATACGATAGGCCGAACGCGCCACCGGAGAACAGGTAGAACGCAATAATCGGATAGCCGACCAGGATGAACAGGCCGAGTTGCAGTTTCCAGGGGAATTGCTTGATGAACAGCGGAATCATCAACAGCACCAGCAGCACGCCGGCCAGATTGATCCGCCAATACTCGGATTCCGGATAGAGCCCGTACATGAACTGATTGAAGCGTACACCGACGAATACCCAGCAGGCGCCGTCACTGTCTTCACAGGCCGCACGGGTTTCACCGACCCAACTGGCATCGATAAACGCCCACTGCACCAGCGGCGGCACGGTGACGTAGAGCAGGTACATGGCCGCCAGCGTCAACAAGGCGTTCGGCAATGACGAAAACAGGTTGGATTTCAGCCAACCCAAAACGCCGACACTCGTGCTCGGCGGTGGCAGATCCGGTTGCGGTATATGGCTGCTCATCGGTCTACCTTTCCACCAACTGCTTGCGCTTGTTGTACCAGTTCATGAACAAGGAGATCACGAGGCTGATCGCCAGGTAGACCCCCATCGTCATTGCGATCACCTCGACTGCCTGGCCGGTCTGGTTGAGTGTGGTACCGGCGAATACGTTGACCAGGTCCGGATAACCGATGGCGGTCGCCAGCGACGAGTTCTTGGTCAGGTTCAGGTATTGGCTGGTCAGCTGCGGAATGATCACGCGCATCGCCTGCGGAATGATCACCAGTTTCAACGTGACCTTCGGGCGCAAGCCCAGTGCATAGGCCGCCTCGGTCTGGCCGTGACTGACCGACTGGATGCCCGAGCGCACCGCCTCGGCGATGAATGCCGCGGTGTAGATACTCAGCGCCAGGGTCAGCGCAGCCAGTTCGGGGATCACTTCCAGGCCACCGCGAAAATTGAAACCACCGAGCACCGGATAGTCCCAGTGCAGCGGCGATCCGCTGGCGAAAAACGCCAACAACGGCGCACCGATGATCAGGCCGGTCGATACCCATCCACTCGGGAATTGCTTGCCGGTCGCCTCCTGGCGCTTGTGCGCCCAGCGCACCAGCACGATTGCGCCGGCAATCGCCGCGACCAGAGCGCCAATCACCATCATGAAGCCGTCTTCGGCCACCGGCTTGGGCACGAACAAGCCACGGTTGTTGAGAAACACCGATTCACCGACGCTCAGGCTTTCGCGCGGTCGCGGTAGCGGACGCAACACCGCGAAGTACCAGAACATGATCTGCAGCAGCAGCGGAATGTTGCGGAAGGTCTCGATGTAAACGGTCGCCAGCTTGGCGACCAGCCAGTTATGCGACAGACGCGCTACACCGATAAAAAAGCCGAGCAGCGTCGCGAAAAAGATGCCGAGACCGGCTACCAACAAGGTATTGAGCAGACCGACGACAAACGTTCGGCCGTAGGTGTAGGTCTCGTCGTACGGGATCAGGCTCTGCAGGATGCCGAAACCTGCCTCGTTCGACAGAAAATCGAAGCCTGTGGTAATGCCACGCTGCTGCATGTTCTGCAGCGTGTTGCTGAGCAGGTAGTGGCCGAAGGCGATGAGGGCAACGACCAGAATGATCTGAAACAGGGTGGCGCGGAAAACCGGATGTCGCCACAACGGCACCTTGGAAGAAGACTGCGACAGATTCTCTGACGGCATATTGTTATTCTGGTTTGTGGGTAGTGCTGCCCATCCCTGCGGTTGTGTTCGCAGGGATGGGCATTAGCTACACCTGGGGGGCTTCAGCGAATCGGCGGGGCGTACTGAATGCCGCCTTTGCTCCACAGCGCGTTCAGGCCACGCGAGATACCCAGCGGACTGCCCTTGCCGACATTGCGCTCGAATACCTCGTCATAGTTACCGACCAGCTTGATGATGTTATAGCCCCACTCATCCGGCAGGCCCATCCATTCACCCTTGACGCCTTCGAGGCCCAGCAGGCGGCGGATGTTGGGGTCGGTACTGCTGCCCTTCATCTCGTCGACGTTCTGCGAGGACACGCCGAGTTCTTCGGCATTGACCATGGCGAACAGCGACCACTTGACGATATTGAACCACTCGTCGTCGCCTTGACGCACGACCGGGCCCAGCGGCTCTTTGGAGATGACTTCGGGCAACACAATCGCGCTCTCCGGGTTGCCCAGTTTGATGCGCAACGCATACAGCTGAGACTGGTCCGAGGTCAGCGCATCACAACGCCCGGCTTCGAAGGCCTTGATCGTTTGATCCGAGGTGTCGAAGGTGATCGGCGTGTAGTTCATCTTGTTGGTACGGAAGTAATCCGCAAGGTTCAGCTCGGTGGTGGTGCCGGCCTGGATACAGAATGAAGCGCCATCCATCTCCAGCGCACTCTTGACGCCGAGGTTCTTGTTTACCAGGAAGCCCTGACCGTCGTAGTAGTTGACGCCGGTGAAGTTGAGACCGAGCGACGTATCACGGGTATAGGTCCAGGTCGTGTTGCGCGGCAGCATGTCGATTTCGCCGGACTGCAGCGCAGTGAAGCGTTCCTTGGCGGTCAGTGGACTGTACTTGACCTTATCGGCATCGCCGAAGATCGCAGCCGAGACGGCGCGGCACATGTCGACGTCGATGCCGGTGAACTTGCCTTTGTCATCGGCGCTCGAAAAACCGGGCAGACCCGTGCTTACGCCGCACTGCACAAATCCTTTCTTCTTCACGGCATCCAGGGTCGCGCCTGCGTTCGCAGCAGTCGACATCGACAACGCGGCCGCCACGCCCAGAACGACGGTTAACTTTGCTTTCATGATGGTGGGTCTCCTCCCGTGTGCATCGAAATTCTTCGAGGTTATTTGTTTATTCAACGACCGTGCCAAGACTGCCGTGGGTGCTGCTACTCGCATTTTCAGCACCGTTCGAGTGTGTCGCGCCCGGATGCGGGCGTCAAGGCAATGCCGGGAATGGGGACATGGCGCCTGTCACCGGTGCGTCGCCGCATACGACGGCGACATGCTGGTGCAAGGCAATTCGAGCGCGCCCCAGGACGGGGCCGGCAGAAGGCGCTATTTCAGGCTGTCGAGCAGTTTGCCCAGGCCCGTTTCATCGAGTACGGCAACCCCGAGACCCTGGGCCTTGGTGAGTTTCGAACCGGCCGCTTCACCGGCGACAACATAATCGGTTTTCTTGGACACGCTGCCCGAGACCTTGGCGCCGAGCGCGATCAGTCGGGCTTTTACCGCGTCGCGCGGCTCCGACAGGGTGCCGGTAAGCACGAACGTCTTGCCGTCCAGCGGCTGATCCTGTGCCTCGGCAACCTCGATCGCGGGCCAGTGAATGCCCTGCTTTACCAGCCGATCGATGACCTCACGGTTGTGCGATTGCTTGAAGAAGGTCACCAGCTTTTCGGCCAACACGTCACCAACGCCTTCGATCTTGACCGACGGGGTGTTGGCCAGCGCATCGGCATCGGCTTGCAACACGTCACCGACCGACTCGAAGCGCTCGGCGAGCAACAGGGCATGCGTATGGGTAAACCATTTCAGACCCGGCAGCGGCACGATCACCTCCGCGATAGGCGTTTTGCGATCGGCATGCTCTTCGAGCACCTCGCGCAGACGTTTGGCCTGACTCTGCTTGAGCTCGACCAGGTCCGTCAGACGCAGTGACATCACGGCGTCGAGCGTACCCAGCGCGTTGGCGATGTTGGCCGCCATGGTCTCGCCGATGCCGAGAATACCGAGCGCGAACAGAAAGCGCGGCAGGGTCGTCTCGCGCGACTTGGCCAAGGCGTCGATCAGATTCTGCGCCGATTTCTCGGCCATGCGATCCAGGCCGGCGAGCTGCTCAACGCTCAGCTCGTACAGATCGGTAAGATCATCGACCATCTCACGGTCGACAAGCTGTTCGACCAGCTTGTCGCCCAATCCCTCGATGTCCATCGCGCGGCGTGAGGCGAAGTGCTTGATCGCCTCTTTGCGCTGCGCGGCGCAGTACAGACCACCGCTACAGCGCGCGACGGCCTCACCTTCCGGTTTGATGACATCCGAGCCGCACACCGGGCAATGCGTCGGCATCATGACCGGCTTGGTTTTGTGCGGCCGCCTGTCCAGAACAACACTGACGACCTCGGGAATGACATCGCCGGCGCGGCGTACGAAAACGGTATCGCCCACCCGCACATCCTTGCGTGCGATCTCATCCATGTTGTGCAGTGTGGCATTGCTGACGGTCACGCCGCCGACGAAGACCGGTGTCAGACGGGCGACCGGCGTGACAGCGCCGGTCCGTCCGACCTGGAACTCGACCGCCTCGACGACGGTGATCTCTTCCTGAGCGGGAAACTTGTAGGCAATCGCCCAGCGCGGCGCGCGCGACACATAGCCCAGCGCCTGCTGATCGGCGACACGGTCGACCTTGAACACCACGCCATCGATATCGTAGGCCAGCGCATCGCGGCGCTCAGCGATATCCGCGTAGTAAGCCGTGCATGCTTCGAGCCCGACCATCACTTTCAGCTCCGGTGAGATAGGCAGGCCCCAGCCTTCGAGCAACGCCATGTTGCCGCTGTGGGTGTCGCCCATGTCATGGCCCTCGACCTCGCCAAGCCCATAGCAGAACATCGCCAACGGTCGACTCGCGGTGATCTTGGAGTCCAGTTGTCGCAGGCTGCCGGCGGCGGCATTGCGCGGATTGGCAAATTCCTTGTCGCCCTGTGCGCGCTGGCGTGCGTTGAGCTTGGCGAAACCGGCTTTGGGCATGAAGATCTCGCCACGCACCTCGAGTACCGGCGGCCAACCCTTTCCCTTCAAACGCAGTGGCACCGATTTGATCGTCTTGACGTTCTGCGTGACGTTTTCGCCGCGCGTGCCGTCACCACGCGTTGCTGCCTGCACCAGCACACCGTCTTCGTAGCGGATACTGATGGCCAGGCCGTCGAGCTTGGGCTCGGCGGCATAGCCCACCTCGCCATCGAGCTTCAGTCGTTCGCGCACCCGTCGGTCAAAGTCGGCCATCGATTCGGCCGACAGGGCGTTGTCTAGCGACAACATCGGCAGTCGATGTTTGACCTCGTCGAAGGCGGAAAGCGGCGCACCTCCGACGCGTTGGGTCGGCGAATCGAGGGTGATCAGGTCGGGATGCTGGCGCTCGAGTTCCTGCAACGCGCGGAATACCCGATCGTATTCGGCGTCCGGCACTTCCGGGTCATCCAGCACATAGTATCGATGGTTGTAGCGTTCGATCAGTTCGCGCAGGGAGGTGATCTCGGCCTGCGGCGATGGCTTTTTGCTCAATGCCGGCTCCGCGCCAGTTTTATCTTTCGACGATGCTCAATGATCGATTCGCGGGTGTGTTCCTGCATCTGACGGGTCAGCTTGTTGTGCCGCTCGTCCTGCAATTCACCTTGCATCAACGCGGCCAGACTGTTGGCCGTCGCCAGCATGGCCTCGTAGATCTCGACGCCGTCGCGCACGCCGGGCAACTGGGTGAACATCGACAGGCCGGGCGTGCTGAAATTCGCCATGTCGTCGGCCGGGAAGGTACCCGGCTCGACCATGCTCGCCATGCTGAACATGACACGGTCGCTGTTGCCGTCGTACCGATGGTAGATCGACATATCTCCGATCTGCATGCCGTTCTGCTGGCATGCGCGTTCGATGGCGCTGCCACTGAAACTACCGTTCTTGGCCTTCAGGTTGATTACGACAATCTTGCGTTCGACCTCATCGGCCAGCGCCGGGTCGGTGTGCAGGTAGTCGTTGTCGCCATGTGCATCGAAGTTCAGATCCATCGAGAATTGCGGATCATCGTTGCGCGACGCAGACCAGTCACCCACATCGACCGGATCGGGATCGAGTGTCGACGCCGCACGTTTGTTCGGGTTGCGCGGCGCGGCTTTCGGCTTTTCGGGTTCGGCCTGAGTTGCCGGTTTTTGTTGCGGCTCGGGTTGCGGCTGCGCTGCGGTTTGCGGCCGGCTCTCATTGCCCAACGGCATCTCAGCCTGCGCCAACCGCGATATCACGGTTTCCGGTTCGTCCTTGGCGGACGCGACGGGTGGCTGCTGTTTGGGTTTGAGGCCAAGCACCTCGTCGGGATCGTCGTCGTAGTCGCTGTAGTCGTCGACGTCGTCATCATCCAGCGTCGGTTCGGCACGCGATCCCCGGGCGAATTCTTCCCCACCCTGGTAATCGTCGCCGCGAGCAACGTCGCGCGCCATGCGTTTGTGCGGCATGGCGTGCTTGTAGCGATCCCAAAGATAGATGCCCACCACCAGCAGGACACCGAAGACGATAAGTATGAGTCTAACGAGATCTGGATCCATCGCTATTTGCCGTCGAACAACTCCAATCGACCGAATGTCGGATTCGGCCGGTACGCACCCTTAAACCGCGGCAAGCGCCGCCGCTTCTTCCACATCGACTGAGACCAATCGCGACACGCCGGGTTCATGCATCGTAACCCCGCTGAGCTGATTGGCGATCTCCATCGTGACCTTGTTATGGGTGATGAATATGAACTGTACGTGCTCGGACATTTCCTTGACCAGCGACGAGTAACGACCGACGTTGGCGTCATCCAGCGGCGCGTCAACCTCGTCGAGCATACAGAACGGTGCCGGATTCAGGCGGAAGATCGCGAACACCAGTGCCACCGCTGTCAATGCCTTCTCGCCGCCGGACAACAGGTGAATGCTGCTGTTGCGCTTGCCGGGCGGACGGGCCATAACGGTCACACCGGTGTCGAGCAGGTCTTCGCCGGTCAGTTCCAGGTAGGCATGGCCGCCACCGAACAGTTTCGGAAACAGCTCTTTGAACCCGCTGTCGACGCGGTCGAAGGTCTCTTTAAAACGCGTGCGCGTCTCGCGGTCGATTTTGCGAATCGCCTCTTCGAGCGTCGCCAGCGATTTACTGACGTCTTCGTGCTGGCTGTCGAGATAGGCCATGCGCTCGCTCTGTTCCTTGAACTCGTCGATCGCCGCCAGGTTGATCGGCCCGAGCCGCTGGATGCGATTCGCCAGTTCTTCAGCGCGTTGCTGCCAGGCCTGCACGCTCGCCTCTTCGGCCATCTCTTCGTGCAGCTGGGCGCGCTCAAAGCCGGTCTCAGCGAGCTGCTCTTCGAGCGTTTTGCTGCGTACCATTATCTCTTGGCGTGCCATGCGGGCCTGGTCGAGGCGTGAGCGCTCGTCCTGCACGCGCTGCTCGACCTGGTGACGAGATTGATCGTGTTCGCGCAGCTGATGGTCGATCGCTTCCAGATGCTTGCGCGCCTCGGTCAGTTGCGTCTCGACGCCTGAACGTTCCTGCAACTGGCTCTCGAGTTTCGCCTGTTGTTCGCCAATCGGCGCCTTGCTGGAATCGAGGCTGGTCTCGAGATCGCCACAACGCTGTTGCAATTGCTCGAGCTGTTGCTGCATGCGGTCGATGCCGTTGCGCAACGAGTCTTCCGAGGTGCGCATCGATTCGACGCGCAGCGCGATCTCGTGCACCTTGTTGCGCGCCTCGCTCGCCGCACTCCGCGCATGGTCGAGCACGCCGCGCAGCTCGTCGCGCTTGGCCACGTACTGATCGCGCTGGTTGCCGAGGTCTTCGATCGAGGCCAGCGCTGCATGCAGGCGGCTACGCGCCTCCTCCATGTCGCTGTTACCCTGCTCGATCTGCTGACGCAGTTCTTCGGCGTCGCTCTCCAACCCTTCGAGTCGGTGCCGAATCTGCTCTGCGCGCGCCTGTTTGCCGCTCAGCAGTGCGCGCACCTCGGACACCACGCGTTGCGCGGCTTCGAGTTCACGCTGCTGGGTCTCACGCGCCTGCTCGGCCTCGACCAGGGCCTCGCGATCGAGCGCCAGTTGATCGGCCAGTTCGTGAACACGCGGTTCGAGTTCTTCCTGGCGCTGCTGCAGATCGCGAATCTCTTGTTCGCGCGCCAGCACGCCGGCCTGCGCATCGCTGCCACGCTGCAGGCTGACCCAGCCGCGACCGACACGGATGCCGTCGGGCGTCACCAGGCTCTCGCCCGGATTGAGCTGGCCCCGCCGCGACAATGCCTCGTCGAGGCTGTCGGCGACATAGATGGCATTGAGCAGATGCACCAGGGGACCGGGGCCCTGGGCCACTTCGGCCAGCGTACCGGGCTTGGCGGCGACGTTGTCGCCGTTGGCCTCGAACAGGGTCAGCACACCGCTATCCAGTTGCGCGAGCTGCGCCGCCGATGCATCGACGCGATCGACCATGACCGCCTGCAGCTGCTCAGCCAACACCACCTCGACCGCCTGCTGCCAACGATCCGAAACCTGCAAACGTTCCAGCAGCCGCTGTGCCTGGTCGAGCCCCTGGTTGCGCAGCCAGTCAGCGACGTCTTTGTCACCTTCGCCGCGCGCCGCCTGCTGCAGTGCATGCAACGAGGCCAGGCGTCCCTTGAGCGTCTCCAACTCTGAGCGCGAGGCGGCCAGTTCTTCCTGCGACTGCTGGTTGCGTTCACGCAACTCGGCAATCGATTGCACGCGCATCTCAACCTGCTGACGCAGCGTGCCCAACCCGGCTTCGCCTTCGGATTCGCGGCGCAACAGCTCGGTGATTTCGGCCTGTAGCGAGACGTCGGACAGGTTCTGACGCTCTTCGTCGACGCGCGCGAGACGGCGCTTGATCTGCACCTCTTGCTGTTCGAGGTGGTTGATGCGGGTACGTTCGACCTGCGCCTGCTGCGCCGGCTCATTGGCCCGCTGGTTGAAACTGTCCCAGTCGTTCTGCCAGGACTGCATCGCGGCCTCGGCTTCCTGCAACTGCTGTGCGGTTTCGTCGGCCCGCGCACGCGACTCTTCGAGCATCGGCTGGTCGCGCTCGAGTTCGCCGGCCAGCTGCGCGAGTTTGCTGCTGTCCTGCTCGCTCAACGACATCGCCTGCTGCAAGGAGCGGCGTGCCTGCTCGAGATCCGCCTCTTGCTGGCGACGCGCCTCACGCGCGTATTGAATCGATTCTTCGAGGCGCGCGATCTCCGAGCCGATCGCGTAGTAACGGCCCTGGATCTCGTTGAAGGCATCGTTCGACTCGGAATGCGCCGCCCGCTGCTCCTCGATCTGCGCCTCGAGATTGCGCTGATTGGCGATGGCCGCCTCGAGCTTGTTTTCCTGTTCGGCGATCGTGCGGTCGCGCTTTTCGATATCACCGAGCATCTCGTCGAGACGCAGCACCAGCAGCTCGGCGCGAACCCGCCGTTCCTCTTCGCGGTACGATTTGTACTTCTGCGCAGTCGCCGACTGGCGCTCGAGATGGCGTAGCTGTTTCTGCACCTCTTCGCGCAGGTCGTCTAGACGTTCGAGGTTCTCGCGGGTGTGTGAAATGCGGTTTTCGGTCTCGCGGCGGCGCTCCTTGTACTTGGAGATGCCGGCCGCCTCTTCGAGATAGACACGCAGATCTTCCGGGCGCGCCTCGATGATGCGCGAGATCATGCCCTGCTCAATGATCGAATAGCTGCGCGGCCCGAGTCCCGTACCGAGAAACAGGTCGGTGATGTCGCGACGGCGGCAACGCACGCCGTTGAGGAAATACAACGATTGACCGTCGCGCGACACCTGGCGCTTGACCGAGATCTCGGCGTACTGCGCGTACTGACCGCCGGCGCTGCCGTCCGAGTTGTCGAACACCAGTTCGATGGTTGCGGTGCCGACCGGCTTGCGGCTGCTCGAGCCGTTGAAGATGACATCCGCCATCGACTCGCCGCGCAGCATTTTGGCCGAGCTCTCACCCATGACCCAGCGCACTGCATCGATCACGTTCGACTTGCCGCAGCCGTTCGGTCCGACGATGCCAACGAGGTTACTGGGGAATAGTACGGTGGTCGGGTCGACAAAGGATTTGAAGCCCGCCAGTTTTATTTTTTCCAGACGCATGGCGGGCAAAGATACAGGATGGATCGGCGCCGACACAAGCAACAAACACCGGCGCGAAAACGGTGCCGATAACTGGCTTCATCCGCATGAAAAACAACGGTTTTCCAAGAAAAGCGCGGGCATTTTCCTGCCCCCGGCAGCAGGTGGTCACGTATAATCCGCGGCAATTTGCGAACCAATACCAGGAATCATCATGTCCACCCGACCCAGTAAAGAACTGGAGACCTTCGACAACCCGCGCCCGGAGCGCGACTACACCATCCGCATCCGCATGCCCGAGTTCACCTGCCTGTGCCCCAAAACCGGCCAGCCGGACTTCGCGACCCTGCACCTCGAATATGTCCCGGCCGAGCGCTGCGTCGAGCTCAAATCGCTGAAACTGTACATCTGGTCGTTCCGTGACGAAGGCGCCTTCCACGAGGACGTCACCAACCAGATCCTCGACGATCTGGTGCGTGCCACCAGCCCGCGCTTCATGCGCCTGACGGCGGAGTTCAACGTGCGTGGCGGCGTCTACACCAACGTGGTCGCCGAACACCGTGCCGACGACTGGGTCGCGCCAGCCCCCGTACAGTTGCCCTGACCCCGAATTTGCCCCAACCGAGCACGACGGCGAACGCCTATCTGGGCATCGACCTGGGTACATCCGGCTGTCGCGCCGTCGTGATCGACGACAACGCTGCTGTGGTCGCCGAGTCGCGGGCCGCACTCCCCCCTTCCGAACACCCGGCCGATGGCGCCGCAGAGCAGTCGCCGGACGACTGGTGGCAGGCCGTTCGGCAGGTCGTGCAATCGATTACTGCAAACATTCCGCAGCGCATCCGCGCCTTGAGCATCGACGGCACCTCGTCATCGGTGCTGCTGTGCGACCGACAAGGCAGGCCGCTCACCCCCGCCCTGATGTACAACGACCGCCAGGCGCTGGCCGAGGCACGCGCGCTCGCCGGCATTGCCCCGCTCGACAGCGCCGCCCAGGGACCGACCTCGGCGTTGGCAAAGGCTTTGCGGCTTATCAAACGCACGCCACGTGAGCGGATAGCCTACGTGCACCACCAAGCCGACTGGATTGCCGCCTGTTTCACGCGGCAGTTCGGCATTGCAGACGAAAACAACGTGCTCAAACTGGGCTATGACGTGGTGCACCGCCGGTGGCCGGACTGGATGGACGAGCTGCCGATAGATCGTGCCTGGTTACCGCGCGTGATACCGGTCGCCTCGCGCATCGGCGTGATCGACCCGCACGTTGCCGACGAAGTCCGCCTGCCGCGCGACCTGGTCGTCGTGGCGGGTACAACCGACAGCAATGCGGCAGCGTTGGCCGCCGGCGCCGACGCGGTGGGAGATGCCGTCACCTCGCTGGGCAGCACCTTGGTGTTGAAGGTGGTCTCCGAACACCCTGTGTACTCCGCAGCAGACGGCATCTACAGTCATCGCCTGGGCGATCGATGGCTGGTTGGCGGCGCCTCGAACAGCGGCGGCGCCGTGCTGCGTCAGCATTTCACCGATGCGCGGCTGGCCGAGCTGAGCGAACGCATTGATCCAAATACGCCGACAGGTCTGGACTACTATCCCCTACCCGCCACCGGCGAACGATTTCCGACAGCCGACCCCGGCAAACAGCCGGTGCTCTCACCGCGCCCGGACGATGACGCCGTGTTCCTGCAAGCCATGCTGGAAGGCATCGCAGCGATCGAAGCACAAGGTTACCGCCGACTGCAGGCACTCGGTGCGCCGTACCCTTGCCGGGTGCAAACCAGTGGTGGTGGCGCCGTCAACGCGACATGGCAGCAGATTCGTGCACGTTGTCTTGGCGTGCCGGTAACGCCAGCCACGCACACTGAGGCGGCCTACGGTATGGCATTGCTCGCGCGCCGCGGATATATCGCAGCGCGCGAGCAGAGCGAGAACTAGCCGCGCAGTTTGCCGAGCAGCGCCCGTGCATCCTTCTCGATCGCCGATCCGGCATGCTCACGCAGAATGCGTTCGAGTACCGGTCGGGCTTCGGCATCGCGGTTGAGCGCGTGCAGCGCCTCGGCAACGTGCAGCGCAATCTCGGCGTTGTTCGGCGCGATAACCAGCGCCTGCTGCAACGCAGCCAGACCATCATTGCGTTTGCCGGTCTGGAACAGCACCCAGCCATAAGTGTCGATGATCTCGGGGCTGTCGGATGCCATCTGGTAGGCGCGCGTCGCGTATTCCTCAGCACGCTTGTCGCGTTTTTGCAGATACAGCCACGCCATGTTGTTCAGGATGACCGAATTCGCCTGTCCGTGCTTGATCGCGTTTTCATACGCCAGCAAGGCCCCCGTCGTATCGCCGACCTGCTGCTGAAACACACCGAGGTTGGCCCAGGTCGCGCCATCCGTCGGATGCTTGTCGAGCCAGTCCTGCAGCACCTCTACGGCTTTGTCGTTGTCTCCGGTTGCAACATAGGCACTGGCAAGCAGATTGACCCTGCGGGTGTCGCCTTCGATCGCAATCGCCGCCTCCAGCGCCTCGGTCGCACGTTCGGTATTTCCCTGGCCACGGTACGCGGCAGCCTCGAGGTCATAGCCGAACACGCGCTGAGGGAACTTTTCCTTCAAGGTCTGCGCGAGTTCCAGCGCTGCGTCGTAGCGGCGGTCACGCAACTCCAGTTCGCCAAGGCCAACCCAGACGACCGGCACCTTGTATTCCGGATCGAGTTCGGTCGCCTTGGCGAAACTCTCGCGTGCAGCGGCCAGATCATTGGACGCAGCCTGTGCCCTGGCCAGCTGGAACCAGGCCTCCATTGACTTAGGCTGTTGCTCGGTGAGCGTCCGCAGCGTGTGGATCGCGCTGCTGTAATCGCCGCTCTGCAGCTGCGCCATGCCACGCAGGCGCAACACGGCGGGCAGTTCGGCCTGCTCGGCCGGCAGTCCGCTGAGCAGATTGGTGGCCTTCAGTCCCTCGTTGCGGCGCAGATACAGCTCGGCCAACACCACCTTCGGCTGCAAGGCCTGCGGGTTCGCATCATTGGCGCGACGCAGCCAGGCCTCGGCCTGCTCTGCATCGTTGGCACTTTGCGCGAGCGCCGCCAGACCCATCATCGCACCAATGTGTTTGGCATCTTTCGCCAGCACGTCTTCATAGGCCTTCTTGGCTGCACCCGGATCGTTCGTCAGCAAGCCCAGACGCGCGAGGTTCATGTGGGCAACGAGAAACTTGGGGTCCTTTTCCAGGGCGCGTTCGAAGCGCTGCTTGGCTTCGGTAAAATTACTCTGCGCCAGGTAAGCCAGGCCGGTCAGATTGAACGGAATCGGGCTATCCGACATGCGCTCTTCCAGCCCTTCGGAGGCCGCGATTGCCTTGTCGAATTCCTTCTTGTTGAGGTAACTGAGTACCAGCAGCACGTCGGCCTGAACCACGTCCTGCCCGAGGGCCACCGCCGATTCGAGCTGATCGATCGCAGCAGCGGTGTCCCCGCTGGCGATCTTGCCCACGGCCAATTGGGTGCGCAGCATCGCCTGCTCGGGGTCCAGCTCTACCGCACGCTCGATCAATGCGGCACCTTTCGAATTCTCACCCGTCTGCAGGTAGGCGGTACCCAGCAGGGCCAGCAACTGCGCGTCGCGCGTCGCCTCGCTGACCACCGGCGCCAGGGCCTTCACCGCACGCTGCGGATCGCGCAACTTGATGCGCGCCGCGCCCACCAGTTTCGCGATCTGCGGGTTATTCGGATTGCTCGACAATACGCGGCTCAGGTACTCGTCGGCGATCGTGAACTCATTGCGCGCATAGCTGACGACGCCATACATCAATTGCGCCTGCAGACTCGATGGCGTAACCCGCAACAGCGCCTGCAGCTCGTCGGAGGCACGGTCATAGTCGCCTTCCTGGAACGACACCAAGGCTTGCAGATAATTCACCGCCGGAAGATCGGCTGCGATGGTGTGCAATACCTCGAGGTCCTTCTTGGCATTGTCGACATCGCGCTGGGCGATGTGCACCAAGGCCTGCCCGATGTAGGCACGGGCGTTGCGCGGCGATTCATCAATCGCACGCTTGTAGTCGACCAAGGCATCGTCGAGCCGACGCAGGCGGCGCATCAGATCACCGCGCGCCAGGCGACTCTCGACGTGTGCCGGATGCTCAAGCAGCACCTTGTTGAGCTGCTCCAGTGCCTGCTCCTCCTGGCGCTGGCTGAGCAGTATCTGTGCCTTGCCGAGACGCGCCATCGGATTGCCGCGATCGAGCGCCAAGGCCTTGTCGTACTCACCCTGGGCTTCCTCGATCTGGCCGGTGGCGAGATTTGCATTGCCGCGCAGCGCAATCAGTTCGGCGCGCTGCTTATTGTCCAGATCACCTTCGGCGGTGACTTCTTTCAAAACCGCATCGAACTGACCCTGCAACATCAACGCACGTGCGTAGCCCGGCAACCACAACTTCTCCGGTGCCCCCAGATCACGCGCCCGGCCGAACTCTTTGGCAGCTGCCGGCCCATCACCCCCGCGCAGGTAAAGCGAACCCAGCATGACCCGCGCCTGCACATTGGTCGGGTCCTCCTGCAGGGCGTTTTTCAGCTGGATCACCGCGGCCTTGATTTCGCCCTTCTGCACGAACTCCTTCGCCTCGGCCAGGTATTCGTCGACCGATGCCGCCGTCACAACGACCGGGGCGGTCAACATCGACACTAGCGCGAGCGTGGCCAGACAGCGTTTCGCGGGGTGAGACTTCATTCGGTATGCTCCTTATCGTCGTGGGCTTCGCGGCCAGACGACCATCATACGTCTTCAAGTTGACAGTGGCCTTCACGCGTCACGCACCTTCGTAGCATGTTGCGTTTCAGGCTATTTGAATTTTGCTAAGTTTCCCGGCGCGCCGGCGACAGGCGTACCGTCACCGGGAGTTTCATCGGTTATCGCGATCGGGCGATGAGATGGCGGGTCGGGCTTCCACCCGGCAAATCAGTCGCCGATGCCGTATTTTTTCATCAGATTGTACAGGGTCGGACGGGTGACCCCCAGCAATTCGGCGGTTTTCGAGACATTGCCTTCGGTCCGCGTCAAGGCGCGCAAGATGGCCTGGGATTCGGCCTTTTCCCTGACTTCGCGCAGATTGAACGGTTCGACGTCGGCACCCTCGGTCTGCCCCGGCAGTTCGAGATCCTCGAGCGACACCTGGTTACCGTCGGCCATGATCACAGCGCGTTTGACGCGGTTTTCCAGTTCGCGCACGTTGCCGGGCCAGTTGTAGGCCTCGATCGCCTCGATCGCCTGGGTCGTGAAACCCTTGACCGGTCGCTTGAGTTGTTCAGCGAAGCGTTCGAGAAACGCCCGCGCCAACAACAGGGTATCGCCCTGGCGATCGCGTACCGGCGGCACTCTGATCGTCGCCTCATTGATGCGGTAGTAGAGATCTTCGCGAAAATCGCCGCTCGTGATCAGTTCGGGCAGATCGCGGTGCGTTGCACAGATCACCCTGACATCGACCGGTATCTCGGAGCGTCCACCGATCCGTTCGATCACCCTTTCCTGCAGGAAACGCAACAGTTTGGCTTGCAGTGGCTGCGGCAGGTCGCCGACCTCGTCGAGAAACAGGATGCCGCCGTTGGCGACTTCGATCTTACCGGGGGTCGTTTTCGCCGCACCGGTGAACGCGCCTTTCTCGTAGCCGAACAGCTCGCTTTCGAGCAGTGCTTCCGGAATCGCGGCGCAGTTGATCGCCACCAGGCGCTTGTCGCGTCGATCGCTGAGATTGTGCAGCGCCTTGACCACAACCTCTTTACCGGTGCCGCTCTCGCCGAGTATCAGGGTCGACACATCGGTCGGCGCCAGTTTCTCGATGGTTTTGCAGACTTTGAGCATCTCCGGGCTGGAGGCAAGCAGGCCGTCAAGCGGCGAGGCGCCGTGCGAGGTCTGCAGCCGGCGGTTTTCCTGCTCTATCTGGTAGAGACGCGCACCGCGCTGAATGGTGATGCCGAGCAGATCCGGATCGATCGGCTTTTCGAAGAAATCGTAGGCGCCCATCGCAATCGCACGCATCGCATTGGTGCGATCGTTGTGGCCGGTCACCACGATCACCTTGGTATCCGGCGCCAGTGACAGGATCTCTTCGAGCAGACCGAAACCTTCCGAGACACCGCCGGGGTCCGGCGGCAAGCCGAGATCGAGCGTGACGACCGGCGGCTCGAGACGGCGCAGATGCGCCAAGGCGCCGGCACGATCTTCCGCGACTGCCACGTCGAAGTTTTCGAAACTCCATTTCAACTGACTTTGCAGACCCGGATCGTCTTCGACGATCAGGAGCTTGTCTTTTGCTTCAGCCACTGGGCACTACCCTTTTGTTTTGTCGTCCACTGATCGACTATCCGACCGGCTGCTCGGCGAGCGGCAGCATGATGCGGAATGTTGTCCCTCTTCCCGGCATGCTTTCGACATCGATCTGCCCGCCGAGCGCCGAGATAACCTCGCGACACTCGTAGGCACCGATGCCCATGCCCGTCAAACCTTTGGTGGAATCAAACGGCCGGAACAGGCGGGTCTTGATGAAATCTTCATCCATGCCGCTGCCCGTATCGCGAACCTCCACTATAGCTTGGTCGTCATTGATGCGCAGCCCGAGGTCGATGCGGCCATCCGGCGGCGTGGCATCCTGGGCGTTCTGCACGACGTGGCCGAATACCGACGACAAACGATCGGGTTCCGCGGAGACGTAAGCCACGTCGACCTCGGTATGAAAGCTGGGCGCTGGTTTTCCACTCGATTTCGCTGCCACTACGTCGCGCAATTCATCCACCAGGTTGATGGTGCGGTTCTCGCCGGTCACATCCGCGCTCTTCAACTGCACCATCAGGCGGTTCATCTTGTTGACCGCGTTTTCGATCGTCCGGATCGCATCGTCGACGAATTCCGGATTGTGTTTGTGCTTCGCCGCGTTCTTCGCGACCAACGACAACTGCGCGATCAGGTTCTTCAGATCGTGCATGACGAACGCCGAAAGCCGATTGAAGCCCTCGAACTGGCGCGCTTCGGCGAGCGCTTCGGCCGCCTGGTTCAGCGCCAAGTAGCTCGCTGCCTGCATGCCGACCGTCTTGAGCAGATCGAGGTTCTCCCAGTTTATCGACTGCGGTGCACGCGGCTGAAGCAGCATGACGAAGCCGAGTAGACGTTCGTCGTGAATCAGGGGCACGACCAGCCAGGTTTCGGGATCGTCGAGGATCCAGTCGGGCAAGATCAAGTCGCCGTATACGTCCGGGTCGGTACGATATTCGTCGAGGTTGATCACCCAACGCTGCGTCTCCATGAACGGCGCCATGGGTTCGCTGGCATCAAACGAGGGTTCGCCTTCGATCGGTGCATTGAACCGCGCCTTGTAACGGTACTCACCTTTCTCGTTGCGCAACCACAGCACGCCGCCGGAACTCTCGACGATCTCGGCCAGGGCCCAGATCACGCGTTCGCTCAGCGGCATCTCGACGCTCTTGCCCGCGAGCAGACCGATTACACGCAACCACTCTTCGCGATAGTCGTAGCGATAACTGAAAAAGTGCTTGTTGAAGAAAACCTTGGTGCGGGCGCGAAACTGGCCGGAAAACAGCAACGCCACGAGGACGATAATCGCGCCGAACAGGAAGGCGATCTGCAATACGCCGCCCCATTCCCCGCCATACAGCTTGATGTAGTAACCGGCCAGTCCCATCAACAACATGTACAGGCCCGCGCTGAACAACGTGGTCGAGTGCAGCACCATGCGGCGCGACATGAATACCGGCAGGTTCCATTCGGGATTGCGGGCCGCGGTGATGCCGATCATCGGAATGACCATCGCGTTGACATAGCCGCGTGCCGACCAGATCGAGGCATCGAGGCGTCCGAACAACAAGGCATCGGTATACAGGTAGAAATCGAAGACGAAAACGGCGCCGAGGCCGAAACACAGGTACTTGATACCCCAGCGTTGCTCTACCGGCGTGTTGCGGAACAACTGTTCCACCAGGGCCAGACCCAACACCACCAGCAGCAACTGACCGATCAGCGAAAAGTCGCGCTTGATCGCGGTCGGTTCGAGATACGACAGCAGTTGCGAGATATCCACCAGCATCACCAGCATCAGGAAACCGAGCACCAGGCAACCGAGCCGCACATAACTGAGCATGCGCATGTAGATCGCGTTGCCGCTGGCAAAGGGCTTCAGCAGGTGGAGCAGGAAGAAGATCCACAGTAGGTTGCGCACGACCTCGCTGGCCCACACCAGGTCGAGCGCCGGTATCTCGAAATGCGCGTGACTGGCCGCACCCAGGCTCCACAACGCCGAACCGGCCACTGCGAGCATCAGTTGCGAGCCCTGGAAGCGCGCCCGCCAGCCGGTCAACAACAACAGGAACAGTAGGAAGAAGGCGATCCCCGCCAGCCCGTAACCGTAGAACGAGAGCTGATTGATCATGTCGTGTCGGCCCGGCGGATCAACTCGAGGGAACGAGGCGTTTGAACATCGGGCGATTCACGCAGGCGGGAAACAGACAGGTCGACGAGACAGGCATACGGCGCCACACCGGCCGATCCGCACGCCATGGCGACTAGTGCGCGCCCTTGCCCCACAACACCACCTCGACCGTCTCGAGCAGAATGATCAGGTCCAAAAAGGCGCTGGCATTCTTGACGTAGTACAGGTCGAACTCCAGCTTGTTGCGCGCATCATCGATCGTGGCGCCATAGGGATAACACAGCTGCGCCCAGCCGGTCAGCCCCGGCTTGACCCGGTGCCGCTCGCTATAGAATGGAATCTCCTTCTCCAGTTGCTCGACGAACTCCGGCCGCTCAGGACGCGGGCCCACCAGGCTCATCTCGCCCATCAGCACGTTGAACACCTGCGGGAGTTCGTCCAGGCGCGTCTTTCTAATGAAGGCGCCGACGCGCGTGATCCGGCTGTCGTTCTTGGTCGCCCAGCGCGCCACACCGTCCGCCTCCGCGTCGGTGCGCATGCTGCGGAATTTGTGTACGCGGAACGGCTCGCCGTTCAGGCCGACGCGCGTCTGGTGAAACAGGATCGGGCCGCGACCCCCACTCTCGATCTTGATCGCCGCGGCGACCAGCAGCATCAACGGCCATGACAGGGAAAAGATCAGGATGCCGACCGCAAGATCCAGCACCCGCTTCGACGACTGCGCCAGCCCGCTGAGGCGAAATCCTTCGGAAAAGAAGATCCAGCTCGGGTGCAGCACGTCCAGCTTGATCCGTGAGGTCTCCTTTTCGAAGAAGCTCAGCAGATCGAGCACCATGGTGCCCGACATCTTGCAGTCGAGAATCTCGTCGACCGGCAGGCGCAGGCGGCGGTCGTCCGGCGCCACGACGATCTCGTCGACCTCGTAGTCCAGCACCATTTCCATCAAGCGGCGGTCGTGCGAGATACGCCGGTTGTCGGGAATATTCGCCTCTTCTTCGTTGACCGCGACGTAGCCGACGACGCGGAACCCAGGCTGTCCCGGCTCCAGCTCGGCGATCATCTGCGCCTGCCGGCCAGTGCCGACCACCAGCACATTGGTCGATTGCGTCTCGCTATGGGTAACCCGGAAGAACAGGGTGCGCAGGCCGAGTACCCCGACCAGCGTGAACAGCATCGTGTAGGCCATGACGCCGCGCCCGACGACCAGGTCGGGAAAGGCGTAGAAGACCACGCTCATCGCCACGCTGGCGATCAGGAAGCTCAAGCCCAGGCGCACCAGCAGGCCGGCGCCGAAGGGCAGGCCCCGCTGGTAGAGCCCTACCGAAACCATCGAGACGTTCATCGCCAAGGCGTAGGCGATCGCCGTGTACGACAGGGTTTCCGGGGTCTCGATAACCTTCGTATCGCCCATCGAGAACCGCATGTAGAACCCGGCGAGCAGCGAATAGAACATCACCAAGAACTCGACCACGCCAAGCACGAGATAGAGCTTGGAGACATAGTGGCCGAAAAGCCGGATCATCATGGCCGCAAGGATTCCTGGTTGCTGGTGACGGGCGCGCCGAGACTGACAAACCCGATCACGTTTATCAACCGAATAATAAAAATTTTCTCAATCGATTCACTCATAGGGTGGCTTCGTCTCGCCTGAAATCCCGCGGCAGGTTATCATCCCCGCGCCATCGCCAGCTTGGGCTGACCGCACGTAGAGGAAGGTTCTTCTCCCCATGAATGTCAAAGAAGCAAAAATCGCCGTCATCGGACTGGGCTACGTCGGCCTGCCGCTGGCGGTTGAATTCGCTAAGAAATTTCCAGTGGTGGGGTACGATATCAGTGTTCCGCGTATTACTGAACTGCGACAGGGAAAAGACAGCTCGCTCGAAGTCGAGCCCGAAGAACTGGCCTCGGTGTCGATGGCCTTCACCGAGCAAGTCGACGACATTCGCGACTGCAATGTTTTTATCATTACGGTCCCTACCCCGATCGACGACTACAAGAGCCCCGACCTTCGCCCCTTGATATCGGCCAGTCGCGACGTCGGTAAAGTCATCGGCAAGGGCGATGTCGTGATTTACGAATCCACCGTCTACCCCGGCGCCACCGAAGAAGACTGCATACCGGTCATCGAGCAGGCATCCGGATTGACGTTCAACCAGGATTTTTTTGCCGGCTACAGTCCCGAACGCATCAACCCGGGCGACAAGGAGCACCGCGTCACCACCATTAAGAAGGTAACCTCGGGCTCGACGCCGGAGATCGCCGATTTCGTCGACGAGCTGTACGCCAGCATCATCACCGCCGGCACGCACAAGGCGAGCAGCATCAAGGTCGCCGAGGCAGCAAAGGTTATCGAGAACACCCAGCGCGACGTCAACATCGCGTTAGTGAATGAACTTTCACTTATCTTCGGCAAGCTCGGTATCGATACCGAAGAGGTGTTGAAGGCGGCCGGCACCAAGTGGAATTTCCTGCCGTTCCGTCCCGGGCTGGTCGGCGGCCACTGTATCGGTGTCGACCCCTATTACCTGACACACAAGGCGCAGGCGATCGGCTATCACCCGGCGATGATCCTCGCCGGCCGGCGCATCAACGACGGCATGGGCTCGCATGTGGCCGGTCGCGTGGTCAAGCTGATGCTGCAGCGCGGCCTCACGGTCAAAGGCGGGCGCGCACTGATCATGGGCCTGACGTTCAAGGAGAACTGCCCCGACCTGCGCAACACCCGGGTCACCGATATCATCGACGAACTGCAGAGCTACGGCATGCAGGTCGATGTCTGGGATCCATGGGTCAGCAGCGAAGAAGCGCAGCACGAGTACGGCATCGCGCCCGTCGCCCAGCCGGATAGCGGTGCCTACAATGCGATCGTACTGGCTGTTGCACATCGCCAGTTCGCCGATATGGGCGCCGACGATATCCGCGCCCTCGGTGCCGAGAACGCGGTGTTGTTCGATGTGAAATACCTCTTCCCTGCCGCAGACACCGACGGCCGACTGTAAGCAGAAACCCACAGGATTGTTGTTATGCGAGTTTTGATTACCGGTAGTGCAGGCTTCATTGGATCGACCCTTGCCCTGCGCCTGCTCGAACGCGGTGACGAGGTCATCGGCGTCGATTGTCTCGACCCGTACTACGACGTAACGCTCAAAGAAGCGCGCTTGGCGCGCACGCTGGTCTACGACGGCTACACCGAGGTACGTGCACGCATCGAAGACCGTGAGGCCATGGCCGACGCCTTCGCCAAGTACCAGCCGCAGCGCGTGGTCAACCTCGCCGCCCAGGCGGGTGTGCGTTACTCGATCGAAAACCCTTACGCCTATATCGACAGCAACCTGGTGGGCTTCGGCAACATCCTGCAAGGCTGCCGCACCCACAACATCGAGCACCTGGTGTACGCATCCTCCAGCTCGGTGTATGGCTCGAACACCAATATGCCGTTCTCGGTGCACGACAATGTCGATCACCCGGTCAGCCTGTATGCAGCGACCAAGAAGGCCAACGAGCTGATGGCGCACACCTACAGCCACCTGTACAACCTGCCGACGACCGGCCTGCGCTTCTTCACCGTCTACGGCCCCTGGGGTCGTCCGGACATGGCGCTGTTCATGTTCACCAAGAACATCCTGGCGGGTAAATCGATCCCGGTGTTCAACTACGGCAAACACCGCCGCGACTTCACCTATATCGATGACATCGTCGAAGGCGTGATCCGCGTGCTCGATCAGCCGGCACAGCCGAACCCGGATTGGAACGGCGACGAACCCGACTCCGGCACCAGCCGCGCGCCCTACCGCCTGTACAACATCGGCAACAACAGCCCGGTCGAGCTGATGCACTACATCGAAACGCTGGAAAACTGCCTCGGCAAGAAGGCGGAGAAGGAACTGCTGCCGCTGCAGCCGGGCGACGTGCCCGACACCTATGCCAACGTCGACGATCTGGTGAACGACCTGGGCTACAAGCCGGCGACCAGTGTCGAAGAAGGTGTGGCCAACTTCGTCAAGTGGTATCGCGAGTACTACAACGTCTGACTGCGCGGTTACCTGACCGACCAATAAAAAACGGGGCTCTGCCCCGTTTTTTATTGCCTTTTACCGATTCGCCGTCAGAGAAAGGCGAGCACTTCGCGTTCGATATCGTCCTTGTCGATCACCGTATCCTGCACCACGGGCTTGTCGAACAACGCCTCGATCATCGGCGGGATCGGTGTATTGGCGGTGGCGGCGATCGACTTCAACGCATCGATATCGTGGCCGTCGACCTCACCGGTCAGCGCATGCGCGATGGTCGGTGAAAACTTGGTCCATTCCGCCGTCGAATAGACGATGCCAGGTAATGGTTTTTCACGACAGCTTGCATGCGCCTTGAAGCATGTCGCGGTATGTGGATCCATCAGGTAGCCGGTGTCGCGGAAGGTGTCGCGGATAGAGGTTTCGACCTCGCCATCATCGGCATAGTCGGCGGCGAACACAGCCTGCAACGCGGCCAACTCATCGCCCTTCAAACGGTATATGCGCTTCTGATCCAAGTCCGCCATCAACTCGCGGGTACGCTGCGCGCCGAACAGGTCGAAGAGAATGCGCTCGATGTTCGACGACTTGAGAATATCCATCGCCGGTGAGCTGGTGGCGATCACCGCCCGATCGCGCAGATCGTAGACGCCGGTACGGATCAAGTCGGTCAGCACGTTGTTGCTGTTCGACGAGATCAGGATCTTCTCGACCGGCAGGCCCATCTTCATCGCGTAATAGCCGCCGAGTGCGTTGCCGAAATTGCCGCTCGGCACATTCAGGTAGACCTTGTCGCCCAGCGTGACCGCGCCCTGGCGCACCAGCTCAAGGTAGCTGTGGATGTGGTAGATCTGCTGAAAGATGATGCGGCCGAAATTGACTGAGTTCGCCGCCGACAAATGGATATGGCGTTCGCGCAAGGTGCCGCGAAACGCATCCGACGACAGCAAGGTCTTTAGCGCCGTTTGTGCGTCGTCGAAATTGCCGTGGATGCCGATCACCTTCAGGTTGGCGGCATCTTCTGTCACCATCTGCAGGCGCTGCACATCCGAGGTGCCGCCATCCGGATACAGGCAGGCGACCCTCACGTTGGCGCGATCTTTAAAGGTCTCCAGCGTGGCCGGACCGGTATCGCCGCTGGTTGCCGCGAGGATCAGGTACTGCTCATTGCGCGCTTGCGCCAGGCTCGACAGCACCACGCCGAACGGCTGCAGCGCCATGTCTTTGAATGCCCGTGTCGGGCCGTGGTAAAGCTCGGTGACAAACAGATCGTCGCGCACCCGCACCACTGGAACAGGTTGGGCCGGGTCGTCGAAACCGTCGTAGAGGCTCAGCGCCGCATCGATGACCTCGGCGTCGATATCCAGTTCATAGGCATCGAGCACAGCGCGCGCCAGCGTCTTGTAGTCGCTGGACAGATGCGATCGCAGGAACGATTCACCGAGCTGTGGCAGGTATTCAGGGACGTAAATGCCGCCGAACGACGACATCGGGCTGAGAATGGCCTGGGAGAAGCTGACCGACGACGACCGCTTGCCGTCGTTGCCCCGGGTTTCGATGAAATTCATGATGAGCGCTGCGTGTTCAACAAAGGCGCGGATTATAACTCTTTGTTGCTACCGCGGCTGACCGGCGCTTGCGGACCATCCTCGAGCCAGGCAAATAAGGGTCGCCGCCTGCGCCAGAAACGCCTGGCCGCACCCGCATGCCAGCGGTGAACCTCACCGTTGCCCGGATGCAGGTGCAGTTCGTCGCAGTCATCCAGCAGTATCGCCACGCAGTTGTCGAGTGCGACCAGGGCCTGCACCCAGCTGCCCTTATCGGCGCGCGACACGGCCTGCTCTACCGTGCGATCGACGATCAGCTCACGCCGCTCGCCACCGCGACGCAGTTGGCGTAAACCGCGGGCCAGCGCGCACTCGCCGACCACGCGCACCTCGGGACCATCCCCCTGCGGCGGCAATACACCACCCCCGCTGAACCACAGGCCACCGAGCGTCGGTCGACCCAGCGCCTCGCGTTGCCGATTGAAATCCATGCTGTAGCACAGCATCTGGGTTTCGTTGAGCAGGCTGTGCCACTCACGTTGCGCATCACCCACCGGCAGATGACCGTCGAGACTACGCCCGATCACCGCCGACAGCGGACGCGTCCTGATCGAGGGCGACTGTTCGCACTGCAGATAGAGTCGGCCGGAATGATCACTGGCGAGACGCAAGCCGTCGTCGGCATAGTGCGCATTGAACACTTGCACCAGCTCATTGCGTTCATCGTCGTCGAGCGGATCGTCGTCGAGATCGAACGCCAACAAGCAATCGCGATCGGGCACCAGGCGCAAGGGATCGGCGTGCAACAGATAACCCGCAGCCGCCTCACCGGCATCGGCGAAATAGCTGACCGAAGCGGTCGGCAGATCGCTACCCGCAGGCTGCTCGATACCGAACAGTGCAAACAAGCCGCCCGCATAACCGACCGGTTCGAAAAGCCGGTCGGCGCGCGCGAGCAGGCGCTCGATCTGCGGCAGCGCGGGATGATCGTCGTGCCCGGCCCACGGCAAGGGCCCCAGCAAGCCGGGCACGAACAGGTGACGAATCACACTGTCAGCTAAGGCTTTCGACGCGAATTCGGATCACGTCGGCAGAGATGGCGTCGAGTGCCTCGATCTTGCTGATGGCCTCGTTCATCTGCCGTTCAAGCACGCGGTGCGTCAACATCACCAACGGCACTTGGTTTTCACCTTCGCGCGGCTGTTTCTGCTTGATCGCTTCGATGCTGATACCGGCATCGCCGAGGATCCCGGCAACCGCCGCAACCACGCCCGGCTTGTCTTCGGCAGTCATGCGCAGGTAGTACGCCGTCTCGACATCGTCCATCGACAACACCGACATATCCGACAACTCGCCCGGCTGGAAGGCCAGGTGCGGCACACGATTTTCCGGATCGGTGGTCAACGTACGGGTGACGTCGATCACATCGGCCACGACCGCCGAAGCGGTCGGCAGCGAGCCGGCACCGGCACCGTAGTACAGCGTCGGACCCACCGCGTCGCCCTTGACCAGCACCGCGTTCATCACGCCGTCGACATTGGCGATCAGGCGACGCTCCGGAATCAGCGTGGGATGCACGCGCAGTTCGATGCCCTTCTCCGTGCGTCGTGTGACGCCGAGGTGCTTGATGCGGTAACCGAACTCTTCGGCATAGGTCACGTCCTGCGGTTCGATGCGGCTGATGCCTTCGGTGTAGCAACGGTCGAACTGCAGCGGGATGCCGAACGCCAGCGACGCCAGGATGGTCAGCTTGTGCGCAGCATCGATACCTTCGACGTCGAAGGTCGGATCCGCCTCGGCATAACCGAGCGCCTGCGCTTCGGCCAACACGTCGGCGAAGTCGCGTCCCTTGTCGCGCATCTCGGTCAGTATGAAGTTGCCGGTGCCGTTGATGATGCCGGCGATCCATTCGATATGGTTCGCCGCCAGGCCTTCGCGCACCGCCTTGATGATCGGGATGCCGCCGGCAACCGCTGCCTCGAACGCGACGGTCACGCCTTTGGCCTGCGCCGCGGCGAAGATCTCGTCGCCGTGCATGGCGATCAGCGCCTTGTTGGCGGTGACCACGTGCTTGCCGTTCTCGATCGCTTTGAGCACCAGCTCGCGCGCCGGTGAGTAACCGCCGATCAACTCGACAACGATGTCGATCTCGGGGTTCTCGACCACCTTGAAGGCATCATCGGTGACCCCGACGGCATCGATGCCATCGAGTGACTCCCGATTGAACTCACGCGCCGCTGCGTGCGCCACGACAATCTCGCGACCGGCACGGCGCGCGATCTCAACCGCGTTTCTGACCAGTACATTGAGCGTACCGCCACCCACGGTACCCAGGCCCAACAGGCCGACTTTGACGGGTTTCAACGTTGTATTACTCCACTTTCTCTGTGCGACGGGACCGAGCGTATTCTCAACTCGCCGCTTTCAGCACGCCATCCCGGCGAAACATGTCTTTGATGCCGCGCAACGCCTGACGCGTGCGGTGCTCATTCTCGATCAGGCCGAAGCGCACGTGGTCATCGCCGTAGGAGCCGAATCCGACGCCCGGCGATACCGCCACCCTGGCCTCACGCAACAGCTTTTTCGAGAACTCCAGCGATCCCATCTGCCGGTACGGTTGCGGGATCGGTGCCCAGACGAACATCGTCGCCTTCGGTTTGACCACGTCCCAACCCATGGCGTTGAGACCGTCGCACAACACATCGCGGCGACGCTGATACATCATGCGGATCTCATCGACGCAATCCTGCGGTCCTTCGAGCGCAGCGATGGCCGCGACCTGGATCGGCGTAAACATGCCGTAATCAAGATACGACTTTATTTTCGCCAACGCCGCTACCAGGGTTTTGTTGCCGACCATGAAACCGACACGCCAGCCGGGCATGTTGTAGGTCTTCGACATCGAGTAGAACTCGACGGCGATATCCTCTGCGCCCGGCACCTGCAGGATCGACGGCGCCTTGTAGCCATCGAACGAGATCGCCGCATAGGCCAGGTCGTGGATGACCCAGATGTTGTTGGCCTTGGCGACCTCGATGATGCGTTCGAAGAACTCGAGGTCAACACACTGCGTGGTCGGATTGCCGGGAAAGTTCACCACCAGCATCTTTGGACGCGGCCACGACTCCTCGATCGCCTTGTGCAGTTCCTCGAAGAAATCATGCTCGGGCGTCATCGGCACATGCCGCACATCGGCGCCGGCGATGATGAAGCCGTAAGGGTGAATCGGATAGGCCGGATTGGGCACCAGTACCGAATCGCCCGGCCCCATGCAGGCAAGCGCCAGGTGCGCCAGTCCCTCTTTCGAACCGATCGTCACGATCGCCTGCGAATCAGGATCCAGGTTGACGTCGAACTCCGACTTGTACCAGTTGCAGATCGCACGCCGCAGGCGCGGGATGCCGCGCGACACCGAGTAGCGATGGGTATCGTTGCGTTGCGCGGCCTCGACCAGTTTGTCGACGATGTGTTTCGGCGTCGGCTGGTCGGGGTTTCCCATACCGAAATCGATAATGTCTTCCCCGCGCGCTCGCGCTTCGGCCTTCAACTCGTTCACGATGGCGAACACGTAAGGCGGCAAGCGCTTGATTCTGCGAAAATCTTCCATTTCCGGGGACGACACGGGGTTACCTCAACGGTTTTGCGGGGCGAAAATCAAACGAGATACGCTACAGGAGTCCCGCGCAAAATGTCAATGAAATTAGGTGATTAGACCACCAACGATGGGATTCCGGCGCGCACCGGCGCACACTGGGAGAAAACGATGAAGATGGCCCTCGACGGCGCCGCCAACACCAACGTCGTCAAATCGTACCGTCCGGGCGAGGTTCAGATCCGCCAGCAACGGTACAAGCGCAGCCTGATCGTGCTGCCGAACGAGATCGTCGACGATTGGCCGGCCGACGCGAGCGGTTTGTGCTCAGCCGACCTGCGACCGATCGCCGACCGGCAACCCGAGGTGCTGATCCTGGGAACCGGTGACATCCAGGTGTTTCCCGACCCGGGGATATTCGTCACGCTGATCGACCTGCAGATCGGCTTCGAGGTGATGGACAACGCGGCCGCCTGCCGCACCTTCAACATCCTGCTCGCCGAACAACGCCGCGTCGCCCTCGCCCTGCTGTTCCCCCCGATCGGCGACTGAGCCTCGTCCCACCGTCCGCCACGTTATGACGCAAATCAATTAACCTGGCGTCTGTCATATGACACCATCGTTCGCGGATTAGACTAAATATCAATCCCACTCACCGATGGTAGAGAACCGGATACCGTGGACGACACCCTGAAACGGCTACTGGCCGCCGAAAATGCTGCCGGTGAACTTGTCGCCAAGGCGCAAGCCGACAGCGACCACAAGGTGCAGACGGCATTGCAGGAGGCACGTCAGCAGGAGGACCGGTTCCAGGCGCGCGTTCCCGAGATTCGTGCCTCGTTTCTCGAAAAATCCGATCAGCGCGCCAACCAGACCGTCGCCGAGATGGAGCGGCGTTTTCAGGAGACCCTGTCGCAATTGCGCGACGCAGCCGAGGCGCACGAAGAGGCTGCGGTGGACGCGGCGTTCTCCCATCTGCTGGGTGACAACGAAAAGGATCGCCCGTGAGTCGCATCGCCGATCAGGCCTATCTGCGGACACGACTGGCGATCATGAGCACCAACCTGCTCAGCCCGGAACAACTCATCGACCTGAGCCAACTGCCGCTGGACGAGCTGAGTACGCGCAGCGGCTTCGACGTGATCAAGGGCAACAACGTCGCCCAACGACTGGCCACCTTCGAGCGCGCCTTGATGCAGACCTGGCTGGATGAACTCAGTGCCCTGCTGCGACCGCTAAAGGGCCCGGCGCGTCGCCTGCTGACCCAATGGGCAAGCCGTTACGAGTTACTCAATATCAAAGCCCTGGTGCGCGGCAAGATCGGTCAGTTACCAAACGAAGAGATCGAACGCAGCCTGTTCCAATTGCCCGGCTTTCTCAGTCTCAACCACGATGAGTTACTAAACACCGACAGCGTGCCCGAACTGCTGCGCCACCTGCAAAAGACACGCTACAACCGCATCGCGACCCAGGCGCTGCGTCGCTACGAGGAACGCCCCGATCCGTTTCTGCTCGATGCCACGCTCGACCAACAGTTCTACTCCGAACTGATCGATCGCGCGCGCCAGCTCGAATCGCCCGATCGTGACGAGACACTCGACCTGATCGGCCGCATTGTCGACCGGCACAACCTGGTGTGGAGCCTGCGCTACCGTTACAACTACGAACTGCAGGCCAGCGAGGTGCTGTACCTGGCGATCGATGGTGGGCGCATCCTCAATCGTCAGGAACTGCAACACATCCTGCAGGCAGATACGCTCGACGAGGCGATAGCGGTGCTGCCGGCGAGCCTGTTCGGCGACAAAGCGGTTCCCAAACAGATTCTGCTGATCGAGGCCATGCTGCGGCGCAATCTGCACGATCGCGCACGCGGCCTGATGCGCCGCAGCCCGTCGGCGCTGACCAGTGTGCTCGCCTACCTCGTTCTGCGCTTCGGCGACATCAACACCCTGTACGCCATCGTCCATGCCCGGATCTACGGCATCGACGACGCGGTCCTCAGCGACGCGCTCGACCCCTTGCATCGCGAGGCCGCCTGATGCTCGCCGGCAACGACATGCGCCATGTCACCATCACGCTGATGCGTGAGGAGCTGCCGCGCGCGAGCCTGGTACTGGCCGAACTCGAAGCCTTCGCTCCCGATGAACGCCCCTTGCTCGAATCCGAGCTACCTGAGATACCGGGTCAGACCTTCCGCGCCCGCATCCGACGCGCCTGGGGACACCTGGATCGCCTCGAAGCCCTGCTCGGTGAACTGCCGAAAAACGACGCCGAGATGCCACCTTTGGTACTGCAGCGCGAACAATTGATCGAAGTCGACCGCTGGCTGGCGGAGGCCTGGGAACAATGCGCGCCGTGCGACGAAGACCTGCACAGACTCGAAGACGAGTTCCGTGAACTGGGACACCTCGAACAATCGCTGAACGACTTCGCCGATCTCGATATCGATCTGAGTCGCCTGCAGGGCGAGCATGCCTACCTCGACATGCGCATCGGTTCGATCCCGACCGACAACCTGAAACGACTGCGCGAGGTACTGGCGCTGTCGAATCACATGATCCTGAATGTGTCGGGTGACGACGAAACAGTGCGGGTGTTGATCGCGGGTAGCCGCGAGAAATCCGACGTGCTCGACAGTGTGCTGCATGCCGCCGCATTTCAACCGTTGGCGATCCCAGAGCGTTTCGACGACAACCCCGACGCGGTCCGTGAGCAGCTCGCCGAGCAGCGTCTCGAACTCGAACGCAAATGCGATGCACTGCGCAATCGCCTGGCGAACTGGCGCGATACCAATCGCCGCGAATTTCTGCGCGCCCGACAGCTGCTCGAAGCGGCTGAGCCGTACGTGGCCTTGCGCGGTGCGGCGCGCACACGCGGCACACTCGCCGCATTGCAGGGCTGGGTGCCGGCAAAACGTCTGCCACATGTCGAAGCCATGTTGAAACGCCAACTGGCATTGCCTTTCCTGATCTCATCGCGACCGCCGCGGCCCGACGAAGAGCACCTCGTCCCGGTGCCGTTGCAGAATCGCGGCCTGTTGAAGCCGTTCGCCGTCTTGGTACAGCAATATGGTGTCCCGCGCTTTGGCGAGTTCGACCCTACTGTGCTGTTCGCCATCACCTTTGCCGCGATGTTCGGCATGATGTTCGGCGATGTCGGCCACGGCGCCGTCATCGTGCTGGTCGGCTTGGTGCTGCGTAAACGCATCGGTGCCTTCACCTACCTGTTCGTGCTGGCCGGCGGTTCGTCGATGCTGTTCGGCTGGTTGTACGGCAGCGTGTTCGGTGTCGAGCATTGGCTGCATCCGCTATGGATCGCGCCAATGACCGATCCGATCTACATGCTTACGGTCGCGCTCGGCTGGGGCGTGGCATTCCTTACGCTCGGATCGGCGATTGCGATCATCAACCGCCTGCGCGCCGGCGATCAGGCGGGGGCGATCTTCGGGCCCGGTGGCGTGCTGCCACTGGTGCTGTACCTGGCGCTGCTGATCGGCCTGATCAACCTGGCCAACGGCAAAGGCTTTCCGCTGGTCGCGACGGCAGTGATCGTGCTGGCACTCGTGTTGTTGGTCGCCTACCAATGGCAGGCATCGAATGCGCCCTTCGGCGAGCGCTTCATGACCACGCTGATCGAGACCTTCGAGATCGTCAATGGCTACATCACCAGTTCGCTGTCGTTCCTGCGCGTCGCCGCCTTCAGTCTCAATCATGTCGCCCTGTCACTCGCCGTGTTCACGCTGGCCGACGGTATGGGCGTGATCGGTCACTGGATCACGCTGGTGCTCGGCAACCTGTTCGTCATCGTGCTCGAAGGCATCATCGTCGCCATCCAGACACTACGTCTCGAATACTACGAAGGCTTTTCACGCTACTTCTACGGCGACGGCCAGGCATTCCGGCCGCTACGCGTGGGCCGCACACAGAGTATCTGAAAGACATAACCCATGAACCTCAATCCGCACATCCAGGAGCTCACATGACTACCTTGATCACGCTACTCACAATGGCGCTGCTTGGCGTGATAGCGGCCGGCGTCTTCCTTCATTTCCGTCCACTGGAAGCCAAACGGGCAAAGCGCCTGTTTCTGCCGACCGTCGGCACCAACATCGCGCTGTTCTTCGGTGCCCAGCTGGCGATCATGTTCTTCGGCGTGCGCGAAGCAATGGCAGAGCCACAGGTCGAACAGGTATTGAGCGGACAGGCTGACATATCGATCGGCATGGGCCTGGCCTTCATCGGTATCGCACTACCGACCGCGTTCAGCACGATTGCCGCGGGTCTCGCGGTGGGGCCGATCGGCGCCGCCTCACTCGCCGCCGTCTCGGAAAAACCCGAGATCTTCGGCCGAACCCTGGTCTACCTGGGGCTGGCGGAAGGTATCGCGATCTATGGCCTGGTGCTGTCCATCCTGCTGCTCAACAAGGTGTGATCTGCGATGGACGGCACACGCCAAGTGTTTCTCGGTGACGCCACGCTGGCTACCGGCTTCAGGCTCGCCGGCTTCGAGGTCTATCCCGACGCCGACGGTGATCAGCTCGACGAGGTGCTCGAACAACTGCAGACATCACGTACGCCGGCCTTCGTCGTCATCGATCAGCGACTTGCCGAAACGGCGGGTCGTCGACTCGAGGAGGTACGTAGCGAAGGTGGGCGCATCCTGCTGACCCAGGTGCCGCCGCTGACCGAGCCCGGACAGATGCACAGTTCGGTCGACGATCGTATTCAGCAGCTTCTCGGGCTCGACGGGGAGCAGCCATGAGCGAAACCGACAAAGGCTCACTGCACGCACTCGAGCGCGCGATCATGGCGCGCGCCGAAGATCTTGCGCAGGAGTTTCACGACAAGGCGAACCGGCAGCGCGACAACATCCTGCGCGATGCAGCCGAACGCCTGCACATGGCCGAAGAACGCGAAGTGCTGGTCGCCAAGGCGGACGCCGAACGCCACTTCCACCGGGTGACCCAGGCCAGTGAACTGAAGATGCAGGCACGGCTCGATCAATTGCGCTGGGAACTGGTGCAATCGGTGCAGACACGTCTGATCGAAAAGATGCAGAAACTGCGTAACGACCGCGACCGCTATCGCCAATGGTTGATCGCCATGATCCGCGAAGCAGCCGAACGGCTGCCGGACGGGGCGTTGACGGCCGAGGCCAACAGTGACGATCTGCAATGGCTGAGCAGCGAATGGGCGCAATTGGTTGCGCAGGCCGCACCCGATCGCGAGATCACGCTCGCCGATTCCGCGACCTGGGGCAGCGGCGGTCTCAAGCTGCGCTCCGTCGATAATCGCGCCCAGGTCGACAACCGTTTTGAAGGCCGCCTGTCGCGCATGGAGGCCAGCGTGCAACGCGTGATCCTGCAGACCCTGTTTCCGACCGATATCCATGCGACGGCACGCAGCGGAGGTCCGCAATGAGCGACGCACGTAAAGGGCACATCCGCGAGATCAACGGCCCCATTCTGCGCATCCACCTGCCGGGCGGGCGCAACGGCGAGCAGGTGCGCATCGGCAGTCTCGATATCGTCGGCGAGATCATTGCGCTCGAAGGCAACGATGCCATCGTCCAGGCCTACGAATCCACCGACGGACTCAGACCGGGTGAAGAAGTCAGCGGTCTCGGCCACCCGTTGACGGTCGAACTCGGCCCCGGTCTGCTGCAAGGCATCTTCGACGGCGTGCAGCGTCCCTTGACCGAGATCGCCGCGATGTCGGGCGACAACATCCCGCGTGGTCTGCGCGTGCACTCGCTCGACCGCGACAAGGCCTGGAGCTTCACGCCGCTCGCCGGACTGGAGCCGGGGTCGGCGATCCGTGGCGGCGCGCGCCTGGGCGCGGTGCAGGAGACCGAGACCATCGAGCACCAGATCCTCGTGCCGCCGGACATCCAAGGCGAACTGATCGATCTGGCCCCGGCCGGCGACTACACGCTCGATCAAACGATCGCACGGGTACGCGATGCCGGCGGCGAAGTGCACAAGCTCAAGCTCTATCACCGCTGGCCGGTGCGCCAACCGCGCCCTTACGATCAGCGCGACCACGGCGTCGAACCGCTGATCACCGGGCAACGCATACTCGATACCTTCTTTCCGTTGCTCAAAGGCGGCAAAGGCGCCGTGCCCGGCCCGTTCGGCGCGGGCAAAACCATGGTGCAACAACAGGTCGCGCGTTGGTCGAACGCCGACATCGTGATCTACGTCGGCTGCGGCGAACGCGGCAACGAACTGGTCGACGTACTCGAGAGCTTTCCGCAACTTGAAGACCCGCATACCGGCCGCGGCATGATGGAACGTACCCTGTTGGTTGCGAATACCTCCAACATGCCGGTGGTCGCGCGCGAGGCCTCGATCTACGTCGGCATGACCATGGCCGAATACTTTCGCGACCAGGGCTACGACGTGGTCATGCTGGCCGACTCGACGTCACGCTGGGCCGAGGCCTTGCGCGAGGTCGCAGGTCGCCTCGGCCACATGCCGGTCGAGGAAGGCTATCCCGCCTATCTCGGTTCACGACTCGCCGCGGTGTATGAACGTGCCGGTCGGGTCAAAACGCTCGACGGCGGACGCGGCTCGGTGACACTGATCGGCGCGGTTTCGCCGCCCGGCGGTGATTTCTCCGAACCGGTGACCAGCCATACCAAAGAGATCATCCAGACATTCTGGGCGCTGTCGAAAGAACTCGCCGATGCACGCCACTACCCTTCGGTCGACTGGGTCGACAGCTTCTCGCAGGACGTACCGGTCGCGGCAGGCTGGTGGGCCAAGGAGATCAGCGGCGTATGGAGCAAACGCCGCACCCAGGCACTGTCGCTGTTGGCGCGCGACGCCGAGTTGTCACGCATCGTCAACCTGGTGGGCCCCGAGGCATTGTCATCGGCGCAGCGCTGGGAGCTCGAAGGGGCTTCGCTGGTGAAAGAGGCGGTGTTGCAGCAGAGCGCGCTGGACGAGGCAGACACCTATTGCTCACCCGAGAAGCAGTTCCAACTGCTCGAACTGGTCATGCAGGTGTTCGATCAGGGCAAGGAACTCATCTCGCTTGGCGCGCCGGTGCAGGAACTGGCCGAGCACCCGGTGTTGGCGCGCATCCGTCGCGCCAAGTCGACCTGGCGCAGTGACGAAACCGATCAGATGGCCGAGTTCGCCAGCGAAGTCTACCAGGCGTTTGCCGCGCTGCGCAGTGAATACGCATCGAACCAGGAGGCGACCTCATGAGCGACGTTGAGTACCGACGCGCAACCGCTGCACAGGGCGGGCTGCTGGTGGTCGCCGGGGTCGACAATGTGTCGTTCGGCGACCGTGTGCGCATCCGCGACCACCTCGGTCGCCGACGCAACGGCCAGGTAATACGCGCCGCCGAAAACGAGACCCTGATCCAGGTGTTCGAGGGCACAGACGATCTCGACCTGGAGAACACCTGGGTGCGTTTTCTCGATGAACCGCTGACCCTGACGGTGAGCCCCGGCCTGCTCGGGCGTGTGTTCAGCGGCATCGGCGAACCGCGAGACGATCGCCCGCCGATCGTCGACGGCGAGGCACGCGGCATCGCCGGCTCGGCGATCAACCCGGCGGCACGCAACTACCCGCGCGAATTCATCCAGACCGGCATCTCGACGATCGACGGCCTCAATTCACTGGTGCGCGGACAGAAGCTGCCGATCTTCTCGGCCTCGGGCCTGCCGCACAACCGACTGGCCGCGCAGATCGTGCGCCAGGCGCGTCTGCCCGGCGAGGCAACCAACTTCGCCATCGTGTTTGCAGCCATGGGCGTGTCGTATGCCGATGCGCGATTCTTCCGCGAGTCGTTTTCCGATTCGGGCGTGCTGGGCAACGTGGTGATGTTCATCAATCACGCCGACGACCCGCCGGTCGAACGACTCGCCCTGCCGCGCGTTGCGCTGACCGCAGCCGAATATCTCGCCTTCGATCTCGACCGTCACGTGTTGGTGGTGATGACCGACATGACGCACTACGCCGAGGCACTGCGCGAGGTGGCGACCGCCAAGGGCGACGTGCCGGCGCGTAAAGGCTATCCGGGTTACCTGTACTCCGACCTCGCCGAGATCTATGAACGTTCCGGGCGCATACGCGACCGCCACGGCTCGGTCACCCTGGTGCCGGTGGTTTCGATGCCGTCCGACGACATCACCCATCCGATTCCCGACCTCACCGGTTACATCACCGAAGGCCAGATCGTGTTGTCGCGTGACCTGCACAACCAGGGTGTCTATCCGCCGGTCGACATCGCACCTTCGTTGTCGCGCCTGATGAAGGACGGTATCGGCAAGGACGACACCCGCGACGATCACCCGCGCGTCGCCAACCAGCTGTATGCGCTGTACGCGAAGGCACAGGAGGCGCGCAACCTGGCATCGATCATCGGTGCCGAGGAACTGTCGGCGCGCGACCGGCGCTACCTGGAGTTTGCGCGCGAGTTCGACAAGCACTTCGTCGGCCAGGGCGAAGACGAAAACCGCAGCATCGTCGAAACCCTCAACCTCGCCTGGGAGCTGCTGTCACGCTTCCCGCGCGAGGCATTGACGCGCGTCAGCGAGACCGACCTCGCCCACTATCACCGCAGCGGTGAAGAAGCCGCCGCATGAGAAAGCTGCGCACAGCACCCACCAAGAGCGCCCTGCTCAACCTGCGCAAGCAGGTGCGCTTTCTCGAAGACGGTCATGCGTTGCTCGAACGCAAGCGCGAACTACTCACGCGCCTCGTCTACCAGTACATCAAGGACTACCAGGAACGTAAACGTGTCGCCAACGAGGCGGTACGCAGTGCCTATCGCTGGCTGAGCATCGCCCAGCTGCGCATGGGTGATCGCAGCATTGCCCAGGCGACGCTCGGTGCTACACCATCGACCAAGATGAAGGTGCTGCCGCGACGCTCGCTGGGTGTGCAATATCCTTCGGTCGAGGCCACCGTGGTCGCACCGCAACCGGTCGGCCTGCTCGGGACCGATCCGAGTTTCGACGAAGCGCGACGGGCGTTCGCCCAGGCCGCCGTGCATCTGGCCGAACTGGCCGAGGTCGAGATGGCGCTGTATCGCCTGATCAGCGAACAACGCAAGGCACAGAAGCGGGTCAACGCGCTCAAGTACAACATCATTCCGTCGTACGTGAAGATGATCAAGAAGATCGCCGAGGCGCTCGAAGAGGAAGAGCGCGGCACCCTGTTCCAGATCAAGCGGCTGCGCGAGTCGGCCGAGCGCAAACAGGGTTCGGTCGGCTGAGCGGGTTCAGACTGCGCACGCGTGCTCCGCAAGCGGCGTGACCAACGACATCACTCAGCGGCGCTATCCGGGTGGTAGCGGTAGTGCCCGGTGATCGGATAGCTGAACAGCATATCTTCCAACTGCGGGCCGGCACCGATGTTGTGTACGATCATCGGGTTACCGGTGTCGCGTTGGATCTTGTCGGTGACGATGCCGATGTGCGGCAGATTGCCGGCCACCATCCATGTCACCAGATCGCCGGGTACATAGTCGGCGGCGCGCTGGGTAACCGCCAATGACTCGCCGTGGCGCGTGAAGAACACCTGCAGGTTGGGCACGCGACGATGGTCGATATTGCGGTCCGGTCGCGTCAATCCCCAAAAACGTCGCGACGGATACAGCGAGAAACTCGCGACCATGTCTTCGTGCACCCGTTGTTGCAGGTCGATACCCAACGATCGGTAACTGCGCACAACAACGTCCGTACAGACACCGCGGTCAGCCGGTACATCGCCGCCGGGATAGGCGATCGAATAGTAGGTGCCGTCATAGGTCACATCGTACTGGGTGCGTTCCAATGCGGCCGCAACCAATCGCTCTTCAAACGAATCGGCGAACAACGGTCCGGCGAGAAAAAACAAAGACGGTAATAACAGGCGGGTGGGAAATCGCGTCACTCGCTCGACAGACCTGACCACGAACGCTACTCCTTGCACTGACACTTCTCCTTTCGTTGTTTGTAGTCCGGCTGAACGCTGATCGACACGTGATCATCGTATCGACTCGGCGAGTCTTAACACCGATCAAGTACACGACTTTCGCCCTGCAACATCGGGTAGTAGATTACGCTGTTATCGCACTTCGTTTCAAAACCGGTTTGGCTTTTTTTGCCGCCGCATGGATGAACTGAAAGAAATGCTACCAGGCCCCAGATCGTTGATTGAAAAACTGCAACAAGATGGCTTCGCGTTGGTCCGCGGCCTCGTCAACCTGCATGATGTAAACGACCTCAGCCAAGCGATTGCACCGCAAGCGACCGCTTCCTGTTCAGCCGGGGTCCGTGGGCTTGCCGGCAAGGTCCCTGCCATCGGCCTGCTGGCACAAACGCATAACATCCGTCAGCCGGTCGACATCATCCTCGACCCTTCAGCCCGCCTGGTCAGATCCATCCTGTTCAGGAAAGACGCACAGGTTAACTGGCACGTGAACTGGCATCAGGACGTGACCATCGCCGTCGATGGCACGACGGATGATCCGCAGTACTCCGCGTGGTCGACAAAGGAGCGAGTCACGCATGTGCAGCCACCCTTGTCCGTCCTGCAACGCATGTTGACCGTCAGGATCCACCTCGACGTTACCGACGAAGACAATGGCGCATTGTGCGTGATCCCGGGGTCGCACCGCATGGGGAGAATCGCGGCATCAGAGGTCGCCACGGTAGCGAAAGATGCGGAACAGACCATCTGCCGAGCACAACCGGGCGATGCACTGCTGTTCCACCCGTTGCTGGTTCACGCCTCACACAAAGCAAGTAGCGATCGACCGCGTCGGATCATTCACCTCGAATACTGCGATGCACCGCTGGCGCAAGGCCTCAGCTGGGTGGATGCGGCCTGACTTGAGCCGTTGTCAGGTTCCAGGCCGTCACTGCGCGATACCAAGTTCCGCCAGCAGTGCCCTTTTGTCGAATCCGCGAATCTTACGGTCGCCGACAACGATCAAAGGCACACCCCTGCCCCCCAGTCGGTCGAACTGCGCTTTTCCCTCGCTGGATTTCTCGATATCCACGTCGAGGTACGAGACGCCATGGTCGGCGAACAGGCGTCGCGCC
>MWSE01000014.1_pt1 | contig 74202 bp, 69 predicted proteins | sample 1021931 | NCBI WGS metagenome assembly MWSE01 (sample SAMN06338154, study PRJNA374545) | mollusc metagenome | biome: marine bay; material: sediment; isolation source: gill 28 cm from animal B | host: Kuphus polythalamius | place: Philippines: Mindanao | collected 2011-09-12 | reverse complement strand
CATCGTATTCAACGCCTGACAAGCGTAGCGACTTGCGAGTCGCCGGCGATGGTTCGAAAAAACCGAGCATTGCGTCTTCTTTATTCGAATTTTGTTTTGCCGATGGCACCCCGACAATCTGTTGCTAACGACACAACGAATGCATCACCCGGAGGCAACGATGTTCAAACCCAAAAAAGCACTGGCGCTATCGACAACATTCAGTCCTAACAATGATCGGCTTTTGAGCCACAGCACGCGTTGTGTTGATCTACGCGATGTACGTTGCCATCGTGCGCACTGAACCTGCCAACAGCTACGTAAGCCCGATGCTGTTGTTGCTGGCACTGGCGATTGGCTGGGGAGTGCTGACCGACGGCATGATGGCATCCTGGTTGATCGGCATACCCACCGTACTGGCAGCATATTGGGCCGCAAGACGTCTCGGCTCCGACGGACCGACCACTTTGGTGTGGTCCAGGCTACCGCGTTTTGCGTTCTTCTTTGCCTGGGAATCGATGCGTGGCGGTATCGACGTCGCACGTCGCGTGCTGCTGCCGCAACTACGCGTAGCGCCCGGTTTCACGCATTACCGTATTCGGCTGCAGCAACCGGCCGCGCGCCTGTTGTTCGCCAATAGCGTCAGTCTGTTGCCGGGCACGCTTGCGGTCGACATGGTCGGCGACCGGTTGGACATACACGCGCTCGACACTAACCAGGGTTGTGACGACGAGTTGCGGCACCTGGAGTCGGCGGTTGCCCGCCTGTTCGACGAGGAGCAGCCGTGAGCGAGCTATTGCCGACCGTCACCCACAACATGCTGTTGCTCGGCTGCCTGCTGGTGTTGGTAGCGAGTGTGCTGCTCGGCCTGCTGCGCGCTATGCGCGGGCCGAGTGTCGAAGATCGCCTGATGTCGGTGCTGTTGCTGGGCACCGGCGGGGTTGCCACGATGCTGCTGCTTGGGCAGTTGCTGGCAAATCGCGCGCTTTACGATGTCGCGCTGGTGTTTGCCCTGCTTGCCGCGGTACTGGCCGCTGCGATGACACGCCGCGAGGTGAACCATGATTGACGCCGTCGCGATTGCGCTGATCATGCTCGGACTCGTGTTCTTTATCGCCGGCAGCGTCGGCTTGCTGCGGCTGCCTGATCTACATTCACGTTTGCATGCACTCACCAAGGCCGACAACCTCGGCCTCGGCCTGCTCGTCGCCGGCGTCGCGCTGCTCGAACGCAGCGTGGTGGACGCCTTGCAGTTGCTGTTGGTCTGGTTGCTGGTACTGGCGGCCAGTGCGGCATCGGCTCACCTGATCGCACAGCACGCGCGGCCACGCGGGGAAAGCGAATGAACACGCTGTGGCTACTGGTCGATCTAACCCTCGCCAGTCTGCTGCTCGGCCTCGCCGCGGCAGCAACGCTGACCCGCGACCTCAAGCGCGGCGTGGTGCTGTTTATTGCCTTCGGCCTGCTGCTGGCCGTGGTATGGGCACGCCTGCGGGCGCCCGATCTGGCATTGGCCGAGGCCGCGATTGGTGCCGGCGTGGCGGGCGCGCTGCTGCTGGCGGCGCTGCGCAACGAGGTTGCCATCGAGCAGCCGCGACCGTCGCCGGTAGCTGTGCCGCCACGCGCGCTGGATATGCTGATCCTGGTATTGGGCGCGACCATGGCATGGGCGCTACTTGAAGCCTTCCGCGCTGCCGACCCGGCACGTCTCGCATCCCAGGCCTATGCAGCTTTGGATACCAGCGGTGTCAGCAACCCGGTTACCGCTGTACTGCTGAACTACCGCGCCTACGATACCTTGCTCGAGCTGGCGGTGATCCTTGCCGCGGTGCTGGGCGTGTTGTCGCTGGCACCGGCACAAGCCGCATTCCGCCCCGCCGGCCCCGTGTTGTCCAGCCTGGTCCGCTGGCTGGTACCGCTGCTCATCGTTACCTCAGGCTACCTGTTGTGGGTCGGCGGACATGCCCCCGGCGGCGCGTTTCAGGCCGGCGCCACACTCGCCGCAGCGGCAGTGTTGCTGCGCCTTGGCGGCATGTCGCGCGCCGGTCTGCCGGGCAACGCGATGTTGCGTGGCGTACTCGGCCTTGGCATTGCGGTGTTCTGCGCAGTCGGCCTGCTGGTCGTATTGGCCGGCCAAAGCGTATTGCAGTATCCGCCGACCTGGGCGGGTGGCTTGATCCTGCTGATCGAAACCGCGGCCACCTTGTCGATCGCCGCTGCGCTCGCCCTCGCCTATCTCGGCGGTCGCCCGCAAGGCTGGGACCAAGCCGCAGCGAAGATGCCTTTAACCTCACGCGGAGATACAGCGTGATCTCGACCGAGCTCATCTTTGCATTGACCGGTGTCGGCCTGTTCGCCTTGGGGCTGCGCGGTACGCTGCTGCACACCACCTTGCTGGCCCGCATCCTGGCACTCAACGTCTGCGGCGCCGGCGTGTTCCTGATGTTCGTCGCGACCGCTTACCAGGGGCGTAACGACCCGACCGACCCGGTGCCGCATGCCCTGGTATTGACCGGCATCGTCGTCGCGATCAGCGCAACCGCCCTGGCACTCGCGCTGGCGCGTCGCCTGCGAGAGAGCAACGACGATGAATGACGTGCTCTTGTTCGTACCGGTAGCCCTGCCCCTGCTCGGCAGCATCATCGCGCTGGCCCTTCCGCGACGCGCCGAACACATCGGCCTGTTGGCCACGGCAGGCGGCGTGGTGGCGACCCTGGCGATCGGATGGCAGGTGCTGCATGGCGGGCAACTGCAGCTCGCACTCGGCGGCTGGCAACCGGGGCTCGGCATCGCGCTGCACGCAGATGCGCTGTCGACCCTGCTGCTGATCATGAGCGCCTTGGTGATGTTGGCCGCCAGTCTGTATGCAACTTCATACTTCGGCGAACCGCAGATCAAGACGCACTTCTGGCCGCTGTGGTTGCTGATGGGTGCGGCTGTCCAGGCGCTGTTGCTGTCCGGCGATGTATTCAACCTGTACGTCACACTCGAACTGCTCGGCTTGAGCGCCGTGGCACTGGCATCGCTCGGCGGCAAGCGTGCAGCGGTCGAGGCCGCATTGCGTTACCTCACGGTCGGCCTGCTCGGCTCGATGTCTTATCTGGCCGGCGTTGCATTGCTGTACGCCGCCTATGGAACACTCGATATCCCGACACTGGCGACGCGCCTCGATCAGCAGCCGGCCGCCTGGGTTGCTCTGTCCTTGATGACGGCCGGCGTGCTGGTCAAGGCCGCCCTGTTCCCGTTGCACTTCTGGCTGCCGGCAGCGCACGCCAACGCGCCGGCACCGGTCAGCGCGGCGTTGTCTGCGCTGGTGGTCAAGGTCGCGGTGTACCTGATCGTACGCCTGTGGCTTGACCTGTTCGCGCCGGTACTCACACCGGCGCACGCCGGCGTGCTTGGCGTACTCGGTGCCATTGCCGTGGTTTGGGGTTCTTGGCTGGCGCTGCGTGCGACCCGTCTGAAATTGATGGCCGCGTATTCAACGATCGCCCAACTCGGTTACCTGTTCGTTTCCCTCCCGCTGCTCTTGGCGACGCCGGCCGGGCTACAACGCGACATCGTGTTCGGCGCGCTGGTCGTGCTCGCGCTGACCCACGGCTTCGCCAAGAGCGCGTTTTTCCTCGCCGCCGGTATCATCCAGCAACGCGCCGGACACGACAGGATCACCGACCTGGGCGGTACCGCACGCGCCCTGCCGGTAACCACCTTCGTGTTGGCGCTGGCCGGTGTCGCGTTGATCGGCCTGCCGCCGAGCGGCACGTTTCTGGCCAAGTGGCAGTTGCTGGCGGCCGCGGTGAGCAGCGGCCAATGGTTCTGGATTCCGGTAGTCGCCGTCGGCAGTCTGCTCGCGGCCGCCTATGTGTTCCGCGTACTCGGCCATGCCTTCGGACCCGGCGAGCGCCTCGGTCCGACCTTGCGATGGGGACGCCAGGAAGTACCGGCCCTGCTGCTCGCGCTGGTCTCCACGCTGGGATTGGGATTGGCGGGCAACGGCGTGTGGACCTTCCTCGGTCATACCGGGCCAATGGCCTGGGGTGCGGCATGAACGCGTCCAACAGTCTGTTGCTGCTGATCCTTGCCAGTTCGCTGCTGCCCGGCCTGGTGATCTTTCTGCTGCATGAACAAAGCCATCGACTGCGTACCGCGTTGAACCTGTTCGGCGCCGTGCTCAAGCTGGTGCTGGTCACGGTGCTGATCTGGGGCGTGTTCCACGAGCGGGTTTTCGAGACGCGCTGGACACTGATGCCCGGGCTCGACCTGGTGCTGCACGCCGATGCCCTGTCGGTGTTGTTCGTCTCGCTATCAACGCTGCTGTGGCTGGTGACGACCATCTACGCGATCGGCTACCTGGAGGACTCACCGCACCGCAGCCGTTTCTTCGGCTTTTTCAGCCTGTGTGTGACGGCAACGGTCGGCCTTGCGCTGGCCGGCAACCTGTTCACCTTCGTGATCTTCTACGAACTGCTGACACTCGCGACCTATCCGCTGGTCGCCCACAAGGGCACGCCGCAGGCGGTGCGCGGTGCACGCATCTATCTTGCGTACACACTGGTTGGCGGCGTGTTGTTGCTGATCGGTGCGGTATGGCTGCGCACGTTGGCCGGCCCGCTGGAGTTCGTGCAGGGCGGCATCCTTTCCGAGTTGCCGCAGCTCGACCCGTGGGCGCTGCGCAGCATCTTCGTCCTGCTGATCATCGGCCTCGGTGTCAAAGCCGCACTGGTACCACTGCATGGCTGGCTGCCGCAGGCGATGGTGGCGCCGGCACCGGTGAGCGCCTTGCTGCATGCTGTCGCCGTCGTCAAGGCCGGCGCCTTCGGCATCGTACGCGTGGTGTACGACGTGTTCGGTATCGAGTTCACCGCATCGCTCGGCCTGCTGCCGCTGCTCGGTGGGCTGGCGGCGATCACGATCGTGTACGGCTCAATGAAGGCACTGACCCAGGATCACCTGAAGAAGCGCCTCGCCTACTCGACGGTCAGCCAGGTGTCATACATCGCGCTCGGCGCCGCTATCCTCGGACCGCTGGCAACCATTGGCGGCGTCGTCCACCTGGTTCACCAGGGCATCATGAAGATCACGCTATTCTTTGCCGCCGGTAACTATGCCGAGACACTCGGCATTCACCGGGTCAGCCAGATGAACGGCGTGGGCAAACGCATGCCGGGCACCACGCTGGCCTTCACGATCGGTGCCCTGGGCATGATCGGCATACCGCCGGTGGCCGGCTTCGTCAGCAAGTGGTATCTCGGCCAGGGTGCATTCGAGGCCGGTGTCGCGGCCTGGGTGCTGCCGGTGCTGATCGCCAGCAGCCTGCTCAACGCCGCCTATTTTCTACCGATCCTGTACCGCGCCTGGTTCCGACCGGCACCGGCGGCATGGCCCGAAGAACACCCGCATAAGGGTCGTTGGGAGATGCCGGCGGCTCTGCTGTGGCCGCCGCTGGTAACTGCCGGTTTGGCGCTGGCTGCCGGGCTGTTCGCCGCCGCGCCATACAGCCCGCTCACCTGGGCCGAGTTGATCGCTGCGCGGGAGTATCGCTGATGGACGCTGCCTGGTTGATCGCGATTGCAGGCTGGCCGTGGCTGGCGGCGGTATTGAGCACGATACGGCCGAACCACTGGTGGCTGCCGCTGGGCGCCGTGCCGGCGCTGGCGGCACCGTTGATGGTCGAGACCGGCAGCACCCTGCACCTCGATTGGCTGTTGCTGGGCACCTATCTCGGTTATGACGCGACCACGTCGCTACTGCTACCGTTCAGCGCCTTGGTGTGGTTCACCGCCGGTGTGTACGCGGCCACGACAAAGTTCGCTGCGCGTTCTTACCGTCAGTTCGGTGTGTGCTTCCTGGTTGCCATGGCAGGCAACATTCTGCTGCTGCTCGCCGCCGACATGGTGAGCTTTTACCTCGGCTTCGCGGTCATGGGAATCGCCGCCTATGGCATGTTGATCGCACCGCGTAGCCAACGCGCGCGGCATGCAGGTCGCGTCTATCTCGTGTTTACCCTGGTTGGCGAACTGGCGTTGTTTGCCGCGCTGGTCATCGTCGCCACGAGCCTGGGCTCGACCCTGTTCGCCGACCTGCACGGACGTGCACTGCCTGCAACAGCGGTCGGCCTGTTGTTGCTGGGCTTTGGCATCAAGCTCGCCCTACCCGGTCTTCACCTGTGGCTGCCGGGTGCCTATCGGTTCGCGCCGGTGGTCGCCGTCGCGGTGCTCAGCGGTCCGATGATGAAGGCGGGCCTGCTCGGCTGGGTGCGCTTTCTGCCACCGGGCTCGGTCGACCCGGCTTGGGGCGACGCGTTGTTGATCATCGGCAGCGTCGGCGTCGTCTTCGGCAGCCTGCTCGGGCTTGCGCAACGCGAACCGCGCGCACTGCTCGCCTATTCCAGCATCGCCAAGATGGGACTGATGACGGCCTTGTTCGGCGCGGCGCTGGCCGGGCTGGTACCGGGTACCGCATTGCTCACCGCCATCGTGTTGTTTGCCGTGCACCACCTGCTGGTCAAACCGGCGTTGTTCCTCGGTGTGGATCTGCGCCGGCACGGGCGCGCGCCGCCCTGGGTCGTGCTTGGCGGTACCGGCCTGTTGGCCCTGGCGTTGCTCGGCGCACCGCTGAGCGGTGGCGCAGCCGCCAAGCAAGCGCTGACAGCCGCTCTGAACGACCAGCTCAGTGTGTTGCTCATCGGTGCGGCATTGGGCACACGGCCGCACCTGCCGCCTGGCTGGCCCTGGTCGCCATAGCCCTGTGGGGGCCTTGGCTGCCGTGGCAGATCACACCAAAGCTGTCGGAGATGCTGCCCTTGCTGGCCGCGCTGGTGATTGCGGTGTTGGCCGCCGGCATCGCCCGCAGCCTCAACCTGGCTTCGCCGTACATCGCACCGGGCGACATGTTGCCGGGTGCGGTGCGTACCGCACAGCTGTTCGTTACCCGGCTGCGCACCCTGCTTCGACCGGTCGAGTTCCCCGAATTTTCGCTACCGGCGCCACGTGCCACGCCGGCCAACGAGGGCAACAGCCTGTTCGTCGCCGGGCTGCGTTGGCTCGCCGTGTTCGTAGTCTTGTTGATCGCCGGCGCAGCATCCGGGTGATCCCAAAGGAGGACATCATGCATCGCTTCAAGAACATCGTGTTTTTCGCCGCAGGTGAAACACAACCCTCGCCGGCATTGCGGCGCGCGGTCGCCCTGGCCGAGAGCAACGACGCGCGCCTGACCATCATCGACGTATTGCCGTCGATCGAAACCCCCGCACAGGTGCGCGAGCATCTGGACGTCGAACTCGACGAAGTGTTGCGCGACCGCCGCCAAGCCGCCCTCGACCAACTGGCCGAACCGTTCCGGCGCGACGACACGCTGCTGTATACCGAGGTACTGACCGGCAACCCCTTCGTCGAAGCCATACGCGCGGTCAAACGTCGTGACTACGACCTATTGATCAAGACCGCGCAGGGCGATCTGGACGTCGGCGACCACCTGTTCGGCAGTATCGACATGCACCTGTTGCGCAAGTGTCCCTGCCCGGTCTGGATAGACCATCCGCACGCTGCATCACCCTACCGCCGTGTGCTCGCCGCGGTCGATCCACGGGCACAGGCCTGTGACGGCTGCGCCAAGCAGGTGATGGACCTGGCGCACAGCCTGGCGGCACGCGAATCGGCCGATCTGGCGATCGTACATGCCTGGCGTCTCGACGGTGAGTCGATCTTGAGGAACGGGCGCTTCCGACTGCCGCAGGTTGAACTCGACAACCTGTTGGAAACCACGCAACAGCAGCACGACGACGCGCTGACCGGGTTGCTGCAGCATTATCAGCTCGCGTCCGGCGATCCGTGTATCCATCTGGTAAAAGGCGCGGCAGCACCGGCCATATTGGATGTCGCAACACAGATCGATGCAGACGTAATCGTCATGGGCACGGTCGGGCGCACAGGTATCCCCGGACTTTTCATAGGAAACACCGCCGAGGAGGTGCTACAAAAGACTCATGCGTCGGTGCTTGCAGTGAAACCGGCAGGATTCGTATCGCCGGTCGAGTGACTGACCGTCGATTGGTCGATAAACAACAAGAACACCAGGCAATATGCAGAACTTCAAACTCAATCTGAAACACCTGCGCTATTTCTGGACGGTAGCCAGCCACGGCACCATCGCACGCGCCGCCGAGGCCCTGTACGTCACGCCACAGACGATCAGCGGTCAACTACACGAACTCGAACAACAACTCGGCGCCAAGCTGTTCTCGCGTGACGGTCGTCAGCTGGTGCTGACCGACACCGGCCGGCTGGTGTTCTCGTATACCGACGAGATGTTCCGCCTCGGTCTTGAACTACAGGATGCGCTGGACGGCAACACCGCAGGTGCATCGATCACGGTACGCGTCGGCGTAGCCATGGTGGTGCCGAAGCTGCTCGCCTACCGCGTGTTGGAGCCAGTTTTGCAGATGGCTGAACCGGTAACGCTGATCTGCCAGGAGGCGCCGCTGGTCGATCTGCTTGCCGACCTGTCGGTGCACAAGCTCGATGCCGTGTTGGCCGATGTGCCGGTCAGTCCGACGCTCAACATCCGCGCTTACAACCACTCGCTGGGTGAATCCGGCATCAGCTTCTTCGGCACGCCCGAGAAAGCCGCGGCGTTGCGCGAAGGTTTTCCGCAAAGCCTCGATAACGAGCGCATGTTGATGCCGACCGGCGGTAGCAGTCTGCGCCGCAATCTGGAGTCCTGGTTCGAACACCAGGGTATCAAACCGATGGTGGTTGCCGAGTTCGACGATCGCGCGCTGATGAAGGCGTTCGGTGAACGCGGCACCGGCATCTTTACCTCGCCCACCGCGGTCGATCAGGATGTGATGGACAAGTACGGCGTCGACGTCATCGGTCGAACGACCGAGATCAAAGAACAGTTTTTCATTATTTCGCCGGAACGCCGCATCAAGAATCCAGCCGTCACCGTGGTGACCGAAGCAGCGCGCAAACAATTGTTCGTGACCTGAGCCGGATCAGCTTGAGACTCGCGCGAAATACTCGACGCAAGTCAGGTATGGTCTGGCATCACGCAAAGCATCGCACTTGCACTCACCCATTCGGTCTCGCCCGCGAGTGTCATTGACGGCACTTCTCGTCCAACGACGCATCACGAAGCGACAAGCAATGTGGGATGGCAAACCTTGATCGAAGCGGCAGGTGTGGCCCAAGGACAACGTCTGGCCGCTATCGATGACTAAGCACACGCAGCGTACGGCTTATCGATCAGCGCGTACTCCTGCCTTGGCAAACCCCTGCCATAGGCCGCAGCGGGCGTAACCGCCAACGGTGTAGCATGCGGCAACTCGCACCAATCCACACCCAGGTAAGCGGCGCTGGTCTCCAGAAATACCCATACAGTCGGGTTACCCTCATTTGCCGCAACTTTCTCGTTTGTCGATCTGTTCTCGTCGTTTTTCACCTGTGCCGTCCCCCATAGCGCGGAAGGTTAATCCAGGAATGCAATGCGCTGCGCTCCCTACGTAATTGCATCAAATGCTAACAACAAGGCGGGAGATCGAAGTTCGGGATTCAGCAGGCGACGCTTCGAATTTTTCGAAGCATGCTGTTGTCAGGCAGGTTCACAATCGTCGAGACGACGCGCGACGACGCAATTCCGACCGTCGCACTTGGCTTGGTAAAGCAAAGCATCAACCGCGCCGATGAAGGCATGTAGATCATCGTTCTTGTTGGGGCTGATCGATGCGACCCCTACACTGACCGTCAGTCTTCCCTCGATAGGACTGTGCTGATTGGGAATCTTCAAGTCGCAGATCCTTGCGACGGCGTTCGAGATCATTGTTTTCGACTCGTGCAGGTGCGTACCGCCGAATACCAAGGCAAATTCCTCACCGCCGTAGCGTGCACACAGGTCTGTCGGGCGTTTCGCCAGACCACCCAGTACTCCGCCAACAGCACGCAGACTATCGTCGCCGACCTGATGACCGTAGGTATCGTTGATCAGCTTGAAGTGATCGATATCGAGGAGCGCCAACGACAATGGCATGGCAAATCGGGAACAGCGCTTCCATTCTGTTTGCACGAAATCGTCGAAACAACGCCGATTGGACACACCGGTCAATCCATCCACACGGGATAAGCGCAATGCCTCCTGCTCGGCACGTTTTCTTTCCGTAATATCATGGTGCGAAATGACGAACCGGTTCTCGTCCGATGCAACAATGCGCATCATGTACCAAAACTCTGCCGTCGCCGTATGGCATGGGTATTCGTAGTAGAAAGAATCGAGTTCACCGCTGATCGTGCGGCGTATGCCTGCCGCGACCTCGGCACCATGCGGGTCACCGTCTGCCGCAGCGCGGTCACAGACCTCGATGTAGTTCTGTTTCGCCCAATCGGTAGGTGAGCCTTCGCCGTACGCTCTGTCGTAGTCCGACCATGCCTTGTTGGCAAAAACGATATTGCCTTGCTTATCGATTACGACGAGACGTTCGGCAATCGCATCAAGTACCTGTTTGTAGAATTTTTCCGAAACCACGCCATCATCAGCCTATGGTGGGATTCAATTATTATTGTTGCAGTCGTTATGGTTTGTTCCTACCAAAAAAAGCACATCAGCGACGACACGTCCAGAATAATGGCGCGATATCCGCTGACCCGCGTTTCTTTTGACAATTTTTTGAGTTTTGCCGCAGCGCATGCCATCGGAGACTATTTAGCTATACGGAAACGCGCTGCATGTCGGCACACCAAACGACGCGCGATGGCTGGCTGGTCGAATCGAGCGATCAATAATCCGACTTCGACAGCATTGCCAGCGTCAACTGCAACTGCCCGATGTCTTCGATCCGCATACCGGCCAGTGCCTCCATGCGTGGAATATCGGTGGCAGCGTCGGTGAAGATCTCGATGATGTCCGACCAGGGCAGACGTAACAAAGCGATCACGTCGCCCTGCTTTTCCTGCACCTCGGTCGTGCCCTGGGTCGTCCACAGGTCGGCCAGTAGTCCCGACGCCATCACGCCGGCGGCAAAGTCGGCCCCTTCATCGCTGACGGCCTTCCACCAAGCGAGATTGTTCGACAGGCGTATGGCACGCACCATCTCCGGCGGAAATCCCCAACGTTCGAGCAACCAGCCACCCACGGCGGCGTGGTCATCGTGAATCGCGTGGCGTTCGTGTTGAATTGCGCGTTTGTGGGTAAAGCTCGAATAGTCGAGCGTGTGATAGATCGGCAGTGTCGTCTGCGCCAGCGCCAGGATACCGATATCCTGCACCAGCGCAGCGAGGCCGAGTTGCTCGATCTGGTCGGGCCACAGACGCTTGGCGATGGCGCGCGCGCAAACGCCCGCGATCAACGAGCGTCGCCAATAGGGGCGATAGCAGAAGGCGGGTTGCCCGGTGCGGGCGAGCTCCGGCACCAGGGAGGCGGACAGCGCCAGGGTGCGCGCGGGCTCGAATCCCAGATAGGTGACTGCCTGAGAAACCGTTTCAGCCTGTGCCGCACGTGCACTCGAAGCGGCGTTCGCGCGCCGAACCAAGGCCACGCAGATCGCCGGATCGGAGGCGACGATATCGACGAGATCACGTACATCAGCAGTCGCTGAACGCGCCAATGCCACCAGTTGAATGGCAACAGCCGGCAGGGTCGGCAGCTTCGCCGCCAACAGTTGTTCCTCGATATCCTTGCTCAGCCGTGGATCCACAGCGCTCCGTCCTTATTGCTCTACGGCCTTGGGACAACCAAAACCGGCAGGCCACGCGAAGCCGGACAATCACGCCCTCGCGGATCGACTGCCCTTGCGGCTATACAACGACAAGCGGGGAAACAGTCGCGGAACTTCGCGGTTCCGTTTTGGCCTTGGTCGGATTTTGGACAAGCTGAACTGATAGCACAACCGTTGTCGATACAACACGCTTATCGCGCGCACCGTATTCGGCGACAGGCACGCACGGGGAAATTCACAGGAACTAACGACCTACCCTGTCTGCAGCAGGGCAGCCAGACGGATGCTTGGGTTGGTCAGGCAATCGGTAGTCCCAGACGCCCCGATCCGGCCGACTCGCGGCTGCCGGCGGCATAGCGGGTCATTTACCCGGTTTGCCCGGGTTGTTGCCGGGCGAACCACTATCGCCCGCAGGTGTTCCGTCGGCGGTGACATCCTTGATCGCTCTTCGGCGTTCATATCCCATACCGAACCACGTCCAGGATTCGTCCGACGATTCCGCTTCATTGTCTTCCGGATCGCCCCAAACGTCGCCATTCGGCGACGCCTGGGGTTCTGTCTGACCGGCAGGTTCGGCGACGACGGCAGCAGGCAGGCCGAGCAGACCGGCACAAACCATCGCAATCAACAAACCGAAATACCTCACCTGCCCCTCCGACGTTACATGCAGATGGTGGGATTATCGGCGACCACCACCGCTCGAACCGCGTCCGGCCGATCCACCACCGAAACCGCCCCGGCCGCTGCTATTTGCAGAGCCGCCGCGGGATGCCCCGCCAAAACCATCGCCGCTATGCAGCCGGTTTTGGTAGCGATTACGCTCCTGCTTACGCAGACGCTGCTGTTGCCCACCGCCGCCATAATACTCCGACGGCAGTTGCCTGTCGGTCTGGTAGCGGTATCGTGACTCTTCTTGCGTTCGCACAACACTTTGTGTCGCCGAAGACTCTATTCTAGGAGATGAAGAAGTCTCCGCGATGGTCAAGGTTGGAAAAACGACTACCGCTGCGATCAGCGAGAGAAGGGTAAAACGCATGCTGGACGAATTGGTCATATCACCACCGTGATGTTGAGTTGTTCAACGCAAGCATGGCCGAAACCTGTTTCCCCCCTGTTTCCCGCTGACCTTGAAATTGTTTCGATGTGTTTCTCCGGCAGATGGAGCGATTTCGACGAACATGGACAACACCGCAAAAAACATCCTTATTGTCGACGACGACGACAAACTGCGTGACCTGGTGATCCGCTACCTCGGCGGCGAAGGCTTTAGCGTTGCCGGCGCCGGCGATGGAGAGCAGATGGACACCTACCTCGCCGATCATGACGTCGACCTGGTCGTGCTCGACCTGATGCTGCCCGGGGAAGATGGATTGTCGATCGCCCGGCGGCTGCGCGGTTCGGTCAATATACCGATCGTTATATTGTCTGCGCGCGGCGATGAAGTCGATCGCATCGTCGGCCTGGAAGTCGGCGCCGACGACTACCTGGCGAAACCGTTCAATCCACGCGAGCTGCTGGCGCGCATTCGCGCCGTGCTGCGTCGCAGCGATATGCACGCCGCCAACCAGGAAACACTGCACGAAAGCCACCTTTACCGATTCGGTGGCTTCACGTTCGATTTGCTGGCACACAGCCTGATCCGCGAGGACACGGTGATCGAACTCACGCCGGGCGACTCGGCACTTCTGGAAGCGATGGTCACCAAGCCCAACCGGGTGCTCAGCCGCGATTCGCTGATCGAGAACCTCAAAGGCTACGAGCGTTCACCCTTCGATCGCAGCATCGACGTCCGCGTGACGCGCCTGCGCAAGAAGATCGAACCCAACCCGGAGCATCCGCAGTTCATCCGTACCGTGTGGGGCAAGGGCTACATGTTTACGCCGCAGGGTAACCCGGCGCCGCAGTGAAGATATCGCCATTGCCCTCCACCCTGCTTGGCCGGACCGCGATGGCCCTGGCCGTCGCGTTCCTGTTGTTCGCGATCGTGGCCGTATCGCTGCTTCACTATTCACTGATCAAACCGCATACCAAGCAGGCCGCCGACGATCTTGCGTCATTCCTGGTATTGGTCGCACAGATCTGGGTGGAACTCCCACCCGACACCCGCGCCGACTACGAGAAAGAGCTGCTCGAACGTCACTCGATCAAGGTGATCGCCAGCGAAGCACCGCATCCGACGGATTCCGATTCGAGTCCGTATCTCGAGTACCTGACATCCGCGTTGAGCAGACACATCGGCGAACCGGTGTTGATTCATGCCCACCCCAATCACCCCGAGTGGCTGTGGGCCGACTTTCCGATGGGTGGGCGTGTCATGCGATTGGGCTTCAAGGCGGACCGTGTGCGCAACAGCCTGCATGTGATTTTGCCGCTCCTGGCAACCATTGCGCTGTTCATCGCCTTTGTGGTGTCGGTGGTTCTCGTTGGCCGCATCACCCGCCCCCTGGCAAAAATGGCAGAGGCAACGCATCGCATCGGTGAAGGCGACTTCACCGTCAGCTTGCCCGAGTCCGGTCCGCGAGAGATCGCCAACCTGGCGCAACGACTCAACCAGATGGAATCGCAGATCAGGCAGTTGGTCGAGAATCGCACGACACTGCTTGCCGGCATCTCGCACGATCTGCGAACCCCCCTGGCGCGTATGCAGGTGGAACTGGAACTGTTGCACACGGCCGACGACCAAGCCCTGGTCGACGGCCTGCGTCAGGACATCGACGAGATGGAACACCTGATCGCGCAGACCCTGCTACTGGCGCGTGGCAGCGGCGGAGAAGATCCGGTCGCAACTGACGTAATCGCTCTGCTCAACGACGTCGCAGGCGGATACAGCCTGCGCGGGGGATCAATCACGCTCGACAGCTCGGCTGTCACCTCGTGCGTCATCACGCTGCGTGCGAACGCGCTGCGTCGCGTCATCGGCAACCTGATCGAAAACGCGATCGCCTATGGGGAAGGCAAGCCGGTAGCGATTGTCTGTACGCAAGCGGGCGGCAACCTGCAGGTGCAGATACTCGATCATGGGCCTGGGATTCCGGCAAGTGAGCGCGATGCCATCTTTCAACCGTTTCATCGCGTCGAAGGTTCACGCAACCGCCGCACCGGAGGCAGCGGCCTGGGGCTCGCGATCGTTCAACAGTTATGCGACTCGAACGGTTGGCGGGTAACGCATCGCAACCGCGCACAAGGCGGCAGTGAGTTCACTGTCCACCTTGCGCGGTAAAGACAGCACCGCTCGCCCCCGACGCGACCTCATTCATGCTCGAAGATCACCTCGACCACGGTACGACTCGGACCGCCCCGGCCCTTGCCGCTGAGCGCACGACCACCACGATCAGCCCGACCTTTGCCTTTAGCGCCCCCGGACTCGTGCCCACCGGATGCATGGTCGCCGTCGTCATGGCTATCCGTGTCGTGATCATGGCTGTCTGAGTCATGGCCCGTGTGATCGCTACTGGTGTGATCGTGGCTCGAGCCACCCCCGGCGTGTCCGCCTTTGCCGCCAGCGGCATAGGCCACCGACGGCATATTCAAACCGGAAACGATTGGCGGCTGTGCCGGCCAAGTGCCAAACACGCAAACCACCACGGCGGTAGAGGCCCACAGCAGCGAACGCTTCTTGATTCGCAGCATCTCTCTTCGCTCCTCTTCGATCTGGCCGCCACGCCGCCTTCTACCGACAGCGTGGCGACCGCCTGGCTAGGACTCACCTGTTACTCAGGCGGTTCGTAGTCGTGTACGAACTCAAGTACCTGAACCGCATCATCTGCGGCTTGCGTGAACAGGTAGATACCGCTCAGCGCATCCTCGTACTGAACGGACTGCTCGTCGGTGTAAGCCATGACCTCCGGCTGAGATACCGTGTTCCAGATGTCGCCGGCGTACTGATCGATCAGGCTCAGCACGTCGCCCGATGCAGTGAAGTAGGTGCCATCGCCTTCCGGGTCAACCAACACCGAAACGATCTCACCATCGAACGCAGCCGCCTTGTCGTAGGTGTAAGACTCCATCAACGAAGCCAGCTCGTCGTCGACACCCAGGAAGCTGCTGATCAGCACAATCTCATCGGCCGTCAGCTCGCCGGTCTTGTCGGAACTGGCCGCGATAGCGGACGCAGCGAGATCAAGCCGAACTGCCGGGTCGACATAGATCGTGTAAACCGAGTCGGCTCCGTCTTTCGACGCGGTCACACTCAGTTCAAGCAAGGTACGATCGTCGACGGTGACTTCCTTCGCGGTCAGCAATGCTTCATAGATCGCCAGGTTCTCCAGCGGCGAGTCGATGGAAGCATCACCGATAACGAACCTGCCGGAGGCATCAGTGACGGCAGCAAGGTTGCTGGCGTCGATGACGACCAGACCGTCTTCATTGGTCGGCAGGGTCACCAGTTTGCTCAATGCCTCGGTCAGCGCGTGCTCAAGCACGCTGGCCGGCGAACGTGCGATGTTCATGCGACCGAACTCGACCGGTACTGCGAGATCGAGATACGCAGAGGGCACTTCGCCGTCAACGGTTTTCACGACGGTGCCGTCCGACAACAGGATGTAGTACTCATCACCTGCCATAACCGGGTTACCGTCGGCGTCACGCAGGACCACGAACAGGTCACCGTAGTCGCCGCCTTTCTTGCGATCGCCACCGGCGTTACCGCCGCCCGGCTTGCCGTCTCGGCCCGGCGTTCCGGCCCACTCCGGCCGGTCTGAGTCTTCTTCACCTTCGTCGGAATCCGACAACACGTCGCGCATCGATTTGCCACCACGGTATCCCTGGCCACCGGCACCCCGGTCACCTTGGCCACCGCCTTTTTGACCCATCGCGCCGTGTTTTCCGCCGCCATGACCGCCATCATCTTGCGCATAGGCAGTTGACACGAACAACGACATACCGCTCGATAAATCAACGGATTGATCGATCGACACGATGCCACCGATTGCGACAGCCATGGCCGCAGCTACCGCTGTCTTGTTGAATAAACGCCTTGTGTTTTTCATGGCCGCTACTCCCTTAATTGCAACTCCCTTCAGTCGTGTTTTGACCAAGCGTCACCTCCCGGCGCCTGCAAGCGGAGGTTTCTCAACGTCCTCCTCTCACGTTCAGTGTATGGCGCGGATGACTACCGAATCGGTTCAGCATGTTGCATGTATTGCGCTCGGTGAAACGCTCGAAACAATTGGTTACATATCCGTTTATTGATGAAACCGTCGCGAAATCCTCGTGAAACTCCCAATCGGTATTCTGGCCTTTCAAACGCCAATCAATTCATTCCCAAACCAATCAAAGTCAGCTATCGACCGGGAGCGCATCCGATGACCTTACGAATCGGCCTACCGTTCACATTGATCGCTTCGCTGTGCGCCTCAACGGGCGCACTCGCCGACCACAACAGTGTTTGGGGCGAAGGCTGGGCCAACATGCCGAACGACATCCACAACACACGTCTCGACACGATGGATGACAATGACGACTTCGTCGAATTCGTACGTATGGGAAGTGGTGCGCAGTCCGTCAATCGCTTCGCGATCGACAGCGATACGCGTGTCAGCGAGACGCCGACGAATGGGTCGCTGCAACGCGGGCAGCGTTGACACCACCGACAGCCCGACCGGATGGAAACAGGCGCAGCACGGCGCCTGTATTCGTATCAGCACCTAGCGCATGAGCTTGGCGCCCGCCGGGTGATTACTGCCATGCACCTGGTTATGACAGTTCGAGCAGGCTTCGCCCAACACAAACCGCGAGATACCCCGCGAGCCCGGCGCCGGGTCCGGTCCCTGGTCGGCTTGACCCGGTTCGCGGAAGCTCAAGGCAAGGCGTGAATGCCGGGCATGCGGCCCCAAGGGATTGTTGGCCAGCGCGGTCGGCTCGTGACACGACTGGCACAGATGTGGTTCACGCCGGGTGAGCATACCTTGATGGATCGACCCGTGCGCATCGTGACACAACAGGCAATCTTCACTGGCGGGCTGATGCTCCCACAAAAACGGGCCGCGCTTCTCGGCATGGCATTCATAACACACCTCGTTCACCGAGAATGCCTTCAGGCCGGCATCTCCCGGGCCGCCGTGAGCGCCATGACAATCGGTACACGCCATCCCGCCCTCGCGTAACGGATGGCCATAGGGTTTATGACTCTTGGCACGCATCTCCGCGTGGCAGTCGAAGCACACCTGCTGCTGCGACGACCGCTCGACGACATCATCGGGCGAGTGTATGCGGTGACATCCCACACATCCGACCTCTTCGAGATCGTGACCGCTCCCGGCCCAATGAATCATCTCACTGGTCTTGTGACACCCCAGGCACACCGCATTCTGTTCAGCAACAGACAGGGTCGTGACCTTGCCAAAGGTCTGCGCCCCGTCCTGCCCACCCTGTTTGCCGGCCGACAGCACATGTTCTTCCAGCTCACCATGGCAGGTCGAGCACTCGTGTACGCTGGCTGGCGTTCGCGGATCACCCGACATCCAATGCGGCGTATTGCGGATCGCGTCGTACTGCGCGCGGTGACACCCGAGGCAGACCTCCAGCCGGATTCGCTGTTGTTGTTTCTCGCTCATCCCTTCGGCGCTTTGCGCCAGCGAGGGCTGAACCCACAGGCACGCCGCAATCAACACCCACCATGCAGACCTGGTCACTTGCCTTCACCTCTCGCCAACAATTTCATGACTTGCCTCCGAGATCACCGGTTCAACGGGAAACGCGCCTGTCCTGGTACGTATAGCGGGTCTGCATCATAGCCGAGCTCTTTCCAAGGCAGACGCTTCTGCGTCGGACCGTGGCAATCCCTGCAACCCAAGGCGTTGTCGGCGGGCGCCACCATGTGATTGATGCGGATATACATCAGGCTGTCGATAAAGCCGTATTGCCCGCTGTAGTCCAAACCGCGCGCCTGCATACCGAGCCGCGATGCGGTATCCCAATCCAGTGTGTAGACAAACCCGTCATCACCAACGAGATGCGGGTTGATAAGGTAGCGATGTACCTTATCGAAGATCTGTCTGCCACGGTTGAGCTTGAAAGGATAGATTTTCGCCTCCGGATCCGACCTGTCGCCGACCGGCCAATTCAACACCAATTCATCGCCTTGGGGGATATCTTCACCCCAACGATGCACGCCGGTTTTGCCATTGAACCAGCGATAGGCCGGAACGATATTTCTTTCCCATCTGAAACGCCCTTTGACCGGCACATACAGGGGCTTGCCGTCATCCCGCACCTCGGATTCAGGTTTGGTGCCGGCTGCGGACCAGTCCCAGTATGTCTTGGTCGCCTCGCCCTTGGCGAAGATCGGTATATGGCATGTCTGGCATGCCACGCTCAACGCATGCTGATCCAGCAAGGCGTGCTTATGCAGCGGTTTGCCCTGGTGGCAGTCGGTGCACGCGACCGCGTTGGTACCACCGGGCGAGACCGCCATGCTGCGACCGGGGATCTCATGCCGTTCGGTCTTGTGGCATTGCTGGCAGCGAAAGTTGAGGCCGTCAGACGCCATGTGCACATCGATGGCTGCATCAGCGTCGATCAGGAGCTTCTCGAGATCGCCGTGTTTCACCGCATGCGCACCTCCACCGTAGAAGTGGCAGGCGCCGCAGTTGGCCCGACCCGGCGATCCGACATTGCGCGCGACGAATTCAAAGTCGGTGGCCGGGTCGGCCATCCCGCCGTCGCCGCCGATGCGTTTGTAGGTGCCGGTCGTATCGTGGCAGACGAGGCAATCGATACGCGACGGGTCATCGAAGTCGAACGCATCGTCTTTCCATCCGTAGCCGATATGGCATTCGGTGCATTTACTGAGATTGGATGCCACGCCATAACAGAAATTGTTGATTGCGTGACGCTTGCCGGCCGCGATGCTGCCCCGCCCGTAAACCTCCTGATTGACCGACCAGGTCCAGTGAGACGTCTGCATCACGTCGTGCGCAGCCTGCTCATGACAATCCAGACAGGTATCCGTCACATCCGGACCATCGGCAAAAGGACCTTCTATCTGCGCATGCTCTTCGATGATGGGTCGCGGTTGTTGTGCCGCGCCCTGCTCATCACCTGAAGCAAAACCGCTCAACGCCATCACAAGGCCCAGCAAGGCCAGTTCGTGGGTAGATGACTTTCGGCTATGCATGTCGCCCTCGGCGTCATGTCGTTATGTACTTCTATTAAAACCATATGCCTGATGCACGCACTTCACAACGCCAAAAAAAACGGCTGAAACAATTGGAAACATTTAAGCGTTGGCTGCGTACGGGGCGCTATTTCCTACTGAAACAAATTGCCAACTGTTTTGACGTTGAACAAATATTGTTCGACTGGGAGGTTCACAATCGGAGTAGACGGTAGTACGCGAACTTGCAATGAAAAAACAATAAGAACAACCACAACCCGAAACACTGAACAACAGGTTGACGGGGCCAGCACAATGAAGAAAACAGCAACGCGCTCACCAAGGCCAACCCAGCAATGGCAATCCGGCTTGTTGTCACTGATATTGCTATCTGCGCCTGCCCTCGCGACAGACACGGGAGTTGACACCCTCGTCGAAGCGGACGATGCGAATGAGGTCAGCACACAAGCAAAGAAACCCGGGTACCACACAACGAACTTCCGCTTCAGACCGTCGCTCAGCCTGACCGAAACCTATGACGACAACATCTTTGCCACCGATACCGGCGAGACGTCCGATTGGATAAGCGTGCTGTCGCCCCAGCTTCGCGTCGATTCAACCTGGCCCGAGCACTCGCTGAAATTCAATGCGGGTGCCGAGATCGGCCGCTACAAAGAATACGATGCCGAAAACTACCAGGACTACTGGGTCAACCTGGAAGGGCGATACAACGCGACCGACACGATAGAGCTATTCGGCGGGCTGGGCATGGCGTCAGACCATGAAGGACGCGACTCGCCCGAGGCAGAGATCGCTGGACAAAGCCCGACCACTTATTCGACGTTGAGCGCCCACGCCGGCGTCAAAACCGTATTCGATGCACTGACGTTACGCACGGGCGCCACGTTTGAACGCGTTGATTTCGACAACGTGCCGGCAGCGACCGGCCTGTTGATCAATGACGACCGCGACCGCGATCTGTTCGGCTTGGGTGCTCGTCTGAGTTACGCATTGACCGAGCAGGATCAGGTCTTTCTTCAGGCGCTCTATGATCGACGCGATTACGACCTGGGTGAAGACATCGCCGGTTTCGACAGAGATTCCGACGGCTATCGCGCGGCGGTCGGTTTCATCAGCAAGTTCGGCGGCGGCAACAAGGCGGAGGCCTATGTCGGCGTACTCGAACAGAACTATGAAGACGATCGCTTCGACACAGTGCGCAAACCGGACTTCGGCGGCAAGCTGACGTTGCGCCCGACTCCTGCCACCAAGATCACCGCTAATCTTCAACGAGCACTCAACGAGACCACGCTAACCGGCAGTCCCGGTTATTTCAGCACCAGCTTGGCCGGTAAGATCGAGTACCGTGTAACGCCGCGCTTCATTCCCTACGCCTCAGTTGCCTACGAAGTTGCCGACTACCTGCAATCGGCGCGCGACGACGATTCGTTGTCGGCCGAAGCGGGTCTCAAGTATTTCCTGACCCGCAACACCTATCTCGTGACCGGTGTGCGTCACTATGCAAGGGATTCCAACGACGCCGATCGCGTTTCGGGTAGCAACGATTTCACCAAGAACACGCTGTTCCTGACGTTCGCCACGCAAGGCTACCCTCTGTTCGAGCCCTACATATCCAAGTACCGCACCGAAGGCGAGATCGACGTAGGCGTGCTGTCACTGAGCGACGATGCGTTGTTCTTCGGTCGCTACAACGGCCTCGGGGATGAAGGCGTTGAGCTGAACGGCGATGTGGATATCCGCAGCACCGACGGCGAGAGCGGCTATGCCCGCTTCAAGGGCGAGAACCTGGGGCTGGACAACCGCTCGCTGGAGATCGGCTGGGGCTCGCAGGGCGCGTACGACACATCCATCACCTATCGGCAGATACCGTTCAGACAGTTTTCGGGCCGCAGCATATTCGACGGCATCGACAGCGATCAGCTTTCGCTGCCCGACCTGTGGGTAAGCGGCGACAGCACGGCCGACATGACCAACCTGACATCGAGTCTCAAAGAGGTGGAGATCGGCACCATGCGTAAACGACTGGCGGCCGGTACCAAGGTGTACGCCAGCGACAACCGCTGGACCGCCAAACTGTCGTACCAGACCGAGAGCCAGGAGGGATTGCGTCAGACCTCAGGGATGATCGGCACCTCGCCCGGCAACGGTCGATCGGTGTTGTTGCCCGAGCCGGTCGACTACACGACCAACACGCTGGATGCCTCACTCGGCTTCAACGGCGAGCAGACGCAGATGAGCTTTGCATACCACGGCTCGTTCTTCTACGACAGCCTCGAGACGCTCAAATGGGAGAGCCCGTTCGATGCCACCGGGCCGCGCGGCACTGACGGCGCGATTGCCCTACCGCCCGACAACCAGTTTCATCAGCTCTCCGTATCCGGTGTCCATGCGCTCTCGAACACCACGCATGTTACGGGCATCGCCTCGGTCGGCGTCATGTTGCAGGATGAAGATTTTCTGCCAGATACCGTCGATCCGGCACTCACCGCCCACAACTTGCCGCGCAGCTCGCTGGACGGCGAAATCTACCTGTACAACGCCAGCCTGGCGGTAACATCGCGACCGCTACGCGGCCTGGACCTGAAAGCCTCTTACCGCATGCAGAAGCGCGACAACCAGACATCCAGCGACAGCTACACCTACTATGTCAACGACAGTTTCGGCGGACTGACCAATTCGCCGCAGACGAGCACCAATCAACCGTACAGCTACGATAAGCGCACCGCCAAACTGCATGCCGGCTATCGGTTACACCGCAAGGCGCGTCTCAGCGGCGAAGTCAGTCGTGAAACCATGGAGCGCTCACCGTCCGAGGTCGACAAGACCACGGAAGATCAGGGAAAACTCAAGCTACGTCTGTCCGCCCTCGACAACCTGCACGTCTCGCTCAGCGGCGGCCTTTCCTCGCGCACCGGCTCGGACTACGAACCAATCGCAGGCGAAAACCCCTTGCTACGCAAATACAACATCTCTGACCGCGATCGCAAAACCCAGGGACTCGACATCTCGTGGCAACCCACCGATCGACTCGCGCTCAGCGCCAACCTGTCACTGTCTGACGACGATTACGACGATACCCGGGTAGGTCTGCGGGATGCTCAATCGACATCCTTGACCCTGGATGCCGCGTACAACCCTAACCAGGATCTGACCACCTACGCCTTCATCGGTCGCGAGATCTATGAATCGCATCAGGCCGGCAGCCAGGTGCCCGACGAACCGGATTGGTTCGTGCGCAACGAGGATACGGTCGACTCCATCGGGCTGGGCGTGCGCTGGAAGAAGGATTACCGCACCGAGATCGGCGCCGACTATGTACTGAGCGACTCGACCGGCAAGATCGATATCCGAAGCAACAATACGCTGCCTCCCGTCACGCCATTTCCCGATCTCAAGGCCAAGCAACAAAGCCTGCGGTTGTATGCCGAACGCGAGATTCGCAAGAACACCAAGCTGCGGCTCGACTACCGCTATGAAAAGTACGACGCGGACGACTGGTCGATCGACGGTGTGAACGCCGATTCGATTCCGGAGGTACTGCTGCTCGACGAAGATAACCCGAGCTACGATCAGCACATCATCGGCCTGTCGATCTCGGTCAGGTTCTGAGTGCGGCCAACGCTGCCGGGATCGCCGAGGTCAGGCGACTACACGTATCGCGTCGGTCTTCCTCTTGCCGGCGACCATTGCCGCAAGCCTCCATGCCCCCGGTGGCGCTGCATGTCTCAGCGCGCCTTGTCTTCCCCGGCGTCGCCTCTGCTTCGCGAAACCAGGCTTGATATTCGGCGATTCAGACACGACCCGCCGAAGTACGCACGAAAATCTTCTTGACTGAGCCTTGTAAAACAGCTATTTCTGTAATAACAGAAATTACCGAAAGATCGAATTTAGACGATGAAACTCTCGTCCACCATGGAACGCTTCGTCATGCACTGGGGTGAAATGGGCAGCCGCTGGGGCGTCAACCGCACCGTGGCGCAGATCCATGCCCTGCTGTTCCTCAGCGAGGCGCCGCTGCATGCCGAAGAGATATCGGAAACGCTCGGCGTGGCGCGGTCGAACGTCAGCACCAGCCTGCGCGAGCTGCAAAGCTGGGAACTCGTGCACATCGTGCATATGAAAGGCGACCGGCGCGACCACTTCGAGGCGCAGCACGACGTACGCGAGATCTTCCGTACCGTCGCCGAAGGCCGCAAGCGGCGCGAGATCGATCCGACGCTGACCACGTTGCGCGCCTGTGTGTCGGAGGCCGGCGGCGAAACACCCAAGGTCGCCCGCAGCCGGATGAAAGATACGTTGGACTTCATGGAACTGATGGCCAACGTGTTTGAAGAGGTCAAGGCATTGCCGAACGCCGGATTGACGCAATGGCTGAAAACCAGTTTGAAGGCCAAAAAACTGCTGAGCTGAGCGCCGGCGTTTTTTTGCACTTTAATTTCTGTTATTACAGAAATATTGGAAAGTAAAGAAGGAAGCAACACGATGAGCGAATTGAACCTGATGATATTCAGCATGGCAGCCAGCGTTACGGTGAGCCTGTCGATGTGGGCATGGATGAAATCCGCCTTGAACGCCCTGCTCGATCAACTGTGCGACCGGGGAGGCAGCACCGAGTTCTGGTCGCGCTACACCTTCCTGATGCTGTTGATCGCGCCGCTATCGCTCGCCGTTATCTTCAGCCCATCGTCCACCGTTGGCATCGCCGACGCCATCCGCCAGATCGTGCTCGCCGTGTTGCTCGGCAACTTCATCGGCTTTGCGCTGATCGGCCGCAGCCTGCTCAAAGCGGTTCGCCTCAAGCCGTTCAACCTGCCCAAAGAGGTGGCATGATGCGCGTACTCGTCACCGGAGCCAGCGGATTCATCGGCAGCGCCGTGGTCGACGCCCTGGCGGCACGCGGTCACGATATCGTTGCCTGCGTTCACCGCAAGCCGGTTGTGCCCGGTGTCGGCTCGCTCCGCCACCTTGAAGTCGATTTCATGCAGGACCAGGACGAACAAACCTGGCTGCCACGGCTGTTGAACGTCGATGTCGTGATCAACGCCGTGGGCATCCTGCGCGAGACGCGCGCACAATCATTCGAGGCATTGCACTACCGCGCACCCGCAGCGCTGTTTCGTGCCTGCGACAAGGCCGGCGTGGCGCGCTGTATCCAGATCTCTGCGCTGGGGGCAGATGCCGATGCGACCAGCGCCTACCATCAGAGCAAACACGCGGCCGACAAGGTTTTGCAGGGATGCAACAATACCGGCTGGACCATCGTTCAGCCGTCGCTGGTGATGGCGCCGGAGAGCCCCAGCACGCAGTTGTTCGCGACCCTCGCCAGCCTGCCGCTAATCCCGCTGGTCGGGCGCGGCAATCAGCAACTGCAACCGATACATCGCGACGACCTGGTCGAGATGATCGTCGGCATGGTCGAGTCCGACCGGGCCATGCAACAGATCGTAACCGCGGTCGGCGCCGAACCGGTGACGCTGCGCACGCTGCTCATGCAGTTGCGTCGCAGCATGCGCATGCGCGACGGGCTGGTGATTCCTATACCCGTTCCGGTGATTCGCCTCGCGGCATGGGCCGGCGACATCAGCGGCATGGGAGCCTTGAGCGGCGAGACACTTGGAATGCTGCTCAAAGGCAATAGCGCCGATGCACACGATACGCGCTGCGTGCTCGGCAGACCGCCGCGCGCGCTGCCGCAATTCTTTTCACCTGCCAATGCCCTCCGATTGCGCGAGCGGGCGGTAAGGAGTTGGACGCAGCCGATACTGTTGCTGACACTGGCGGTGATGTGGGTCTCGGCCGGTGTTGTGAGCTGGCTGTATGCGCAAGACAGCGGCGTGGCGCTGCTGCGCGATCTCGGCCTGCCAACCAACGCGGCGCAGCCGGCGTTCGCCGCTGCCTGCATCACCGACGTGACGCTCGGCGTGCTGACACTGCTGCGCCCCGGCCGCCGTCTGTGGCTGGCACAGATCGCCGTCATCGGCTTTTACACCGCTGCGCTGACGATCGTCGCACCGCAGCTGTGGACCGACCCCTTCGGCAGCCTGGTGAAGAACCTGCCGATCGTCGCGATGTTGCTGTTGCTCTCGGCATCAGCAAGCGAGGCGTGACATGGACTACGCGATCATCAAGACACTGCATATCGTGTCGTCCACGCTGCTGTTCGGCACCGGCCTGGGCACGGCCTTTTTCATGTGGCAGGCCAACCGCAGCAAAGATGTCGCGGCCATCGCGCACACCGCCAAACGCGTGGTGCTGGCGGATTGGCTATTCACCTTGCCGACAGTCGTCATACAGCCGGCGAGCGGCTATGCCCTGATGATTCTTGCCGGCCTGCCACTGACCGGCTGGATTGCCTGGAGCCTCGGGCTGTTTGCCCTTGCCGGGCTGTGTTGGCTACCGGTCGTGTGGCTGCAGATCCGCATGCACAAGCTTGCCGCCGAGGCACAAACCACACAAACACCCCTTCCACCCATCTACTGGTCGTACGCACGCACCTGGACGCTGCTGGGCATACCCGCATTCAGCGCCATGATCGTTGTGTTCTTCCTGATGGTGGCCAAACCCTTTTGAGGACAACCCCGATGCCGAATCAAAAAATCACCCTGCTCTACGACGGCAATTGCCCGATCTGCCGATGGGAGAAGAACAAGCTCGCCCATGCCGATCACAAAGGCAAACTCGCGTTCATCGACATTCAGGCGCATGGCTTCGATCCGTCGCGCTATGGCACAACGATGAAGGCCTTGATGGGTTCGCTGCATGCCGTCACCGATGACGGCCGGATGTTGATTGGATTCGACACCGTGCTTGCCAGCTACCGTGCAGCGGGATGGTGGTGGCTTCACCTGCCCTTGTCCGTACTGCCCAAGAGCCTGGCAGAGCTCTGCTACCAGGCGTTTGCTGCTCGGCGCTACGTGATATCCAAACGGATTGGCCACTGGTTCGACGACGGCTGTGCCGACGGCCAGTGCAAAATCAATCCACCACAGCACAAGCGGTAAGGCCCGACGCGGTCATGCTGGCGTCACGTCATTGTCATAGACCCTGCTTAGCATTTGCCGACCTCCAGCATGCAGCGGCCGGGCGCCTTCGTGGCGCCCGACGCGATGCCGAAACGCATCGCATCCGGCCACGGCATGCTGAGTAAGCAATAACAACACTTGCCGGAGTCTCTGATGTCGTTTCCCCGAATCAAAACCGCAGCCGCTGCTGTGTGCGCATTGTCGCTCGTGGGTTCGTCGGCGTATGCCGCACCCAAGCTCGAATTCACCTCCGTCTGGACCTATTGGTCGAGCGGCACACAAGGCACCGATCTCGAAGGTGGCGCCGAAATCGTCGCTGTCGACACTGCGTCGAATCGCGCCTTCGTCACCAATGCCGAGAATGACCGCGTCGACGTGCTGCAGCTGTCAGGCAGTGGACAAGGCACCTTGCTGGGTTCATTCGATGTCGGCGGCTTCGGCTCACCGAACAGCGTCGCGGTGAGCAACGGCGTTGTCGCCATCGCGGTCGAGAACGGTGCGAACAAGCAGGACACCGGCGAGGTGTGGTTTTTCGATGCCAACGAAACCAACTTTGCCGCGCCCACAGTATCGCGGGTCGGCGTCGGCGCCCTGCCCGACATGCTGACGTTCACCCCGGATGGCAGCAAGGTGATCGTCGCCAACGAAGGCGAACCCGACTTCTATGGAGCCGGCAATACCGACCCGGTAGGTTCGGTCTCCGTCGTCGATGTCGCCTCGAAGACAGCCGCCACCGCGATCGACTTCGCGTCGGTCGCACTGCCGGCCGATGTCCGCATCTTCGGACCGGGCGCGAGCCAGGCACAGGATATCGAGCCGGAATACATCAGCGTCTCACCCGACGGCAACACCGCTTACGTAACCTTGCAGGATAACAACGCCGTCGCGGTAATCGATATCGCCAGCAACAGCGTGACCCGCGTCGACGCATTGGGCTTCAAAGACCATAGTATTGCCGGCAACGGCCTGGATGCCTCCGATCGCGACAGCGACGGCGAGATCGAAACCTGGAACGGCCTGAAAGGCATGTATCAACCGGACGCCATCAGCAGCTATGCCGTCGGTGGCAAAACCTATTACGTTACTGCCAACGAAGGCGATGCACGCGACTACGAAGACGCCGGGGCAGACGCATACAACACCGGTAACCTCGGCGCGATCGAATACAACGAAGAATCGCGCGTGAAAGACCTCAACCTCGAGGGCGCGGTCGCGGGCACCGACGGCAATGACGACCTCGGTCGCTTGAATGCAACGACAACTTTGGGTGACGCCGACAACAACGGCGCCTATGAAGAAATCTATGCATTCGGCGCGCGCTCTTTCTCAATCTGGGATGCAGCGACCGGCGAGCAGGTGTACGACAGTGGCGACCTGATCGAGCGCATCATCGCCGAGCAATACCCGGAGCTATGGCAGGAAGGCCGCTCGGACAACAAAGGCCCGGAGCCCGAAGCCATCACAATCGCCGAGATCAACGGCTGGTTCTATGCCCTGGTCGGTCTTGAACGCACCAGCGGCCTCATGGTGTTCGACGTGACCGATCCGAACAATCCCGTTTACCAGGACTATATCTTCAATACCGACGACATCAGCCCGGAAGGCATCGCGTTTGCGTTGCTCAACCGAACCAACACGGGTGGTGCGGGATATGTGGTCGTATCCAACGAGGTCTCCGGTACCACCACGCTTTACGCGGTTTCTGCTGTGCCGTTGCCGGCAACGCTGGTGCTGCTCGCCATCGGAGCAGCGGCAATGCGCAAGCAACGCAGACGCTGAACCCGACGGGGAACCCGCGACCATCGGCTGCGGTCGTAACGTGTCAGGCAATCAACGGGGAAGACGATGTTTGACGCGAAACGACTACTCGACCAATTCGTAGGCAGTGGTGCAGCCGGTGGGTTCGCCGGCGGTTTGGCGGGCGGTGTCTTGGGCAATCTGCTGACCGGCAAGAAGGCATCGAAGATGGCCGGCAATGCGTTGAAGCTCGGCGGCTTGGCGCTGGTTGGCGGCCTCGCCTACAAGGCCTGGCAGAACTACCAGGCCAACGGCAACGTGATGCCGCAGGCCGGGGTCGATGTACCGCCGGAAGACGGCGCCTTCCTCCCCAGGCAAAACGACGCTGCCGGCGCACAGGCCCTGAGCATGTTGCTGGCGCGCTCGATGATCATGGCGGCAAAGGCCGATGGCCAGATCGATACAGCAGAGAGCCAGGCGATCATGAACCAGATCAACGGGCTCGATCTGCCGGCAGACGATAAGGCCTTCCTGTTCGAAGAATACGGCAAGCCACTGGACATCGATGGTCTCGCAAGATCCGTCGATTCGCCGGAGCACGCAGCCGAGGTGTATGCGGCGTCGGCCCTGATGCTGGACTCACCGACCCCGCCGGAGAAGATCTATCTGGATACGCTGGCCGGGGCACTCGGCCTGCAGCCGGGGCTTGCGCAACAGATCCAGGCGACTGTCGACGCCAATCGCACCGCCTGATGAACCACCGCGTTGCTGACGACCGATCCGGTAGCGATGCCGGGTCGATCGTCCGAACCCCTCACCCGCCGGTGGTACTCATAAATCGAATCACCTGCGCCCCATCCTGCAAGCGGGTTTCATCGAAATCGTGACCCTTGGGTTTGCGGGTGATCGCTTCGACGATCACGTCGCGCAGTTGATCGTCACTCGCACCGTCACGCAACGGCTGGCGTAGATCGGTCGCATCGTCCTGGCCCAGGCACATGTACAAGGTACCGGTGCAGGTCAGTCGCACGCGGTTGCACGATTCACAGAAGTTGTGGCTGTAGGGTGTGATGAAACCAACGCGCGTGCCTGTCTCGGCGACGTGCATGTAGCGCGCCGGTCCACCCGTCGTATGCTCACTGGCGGTCAGCGTCCAGTCTTTCTGCAGCACGGCGCGCGCCTCATCCAGCGACATGAAATGCAATTGGCGACAATCGCCAATCTCGCCCATCGGCATCGATTCGATCAGCGTCAGGTCATAACTACGTTCACCGGCCCAGCCGAGCATGGATGACAGTTCGCCGTCGTTGATCCCGCGCAGGGCGACCGCGTTGATCTTTACCGCAAGGCCCGCCGCGCTGGCCGTTTCGATCCCTGTGAGTACGGTCTGCAGATCGCCGCCACGGGTGACCTCGCCGAACGTCTTGGCATCCATCGAATCCAGCGACACATTGATGCGACGTACGCCGTTGGCATACAACTCGTGCGCATACTTCTCCAACAGGGTGCCGTTGGTCGTTAGCGTCAGTTCCTTGAGACTGCCCTCCGCAACATAGGGCGACAGACCTTCGAACAGCGACATGACATCACGCCGTACCAGCGGTTCGCCACCGGTAATGCGCACCTTGTCGACCCCGAGCCCGATAAACACCGCTGTGATCCGCTGCAATTCTTCGAGTGTCAGCAGATCCTTGCGTGGCAGAAAGGTCATGTCTTCCGCCATGCAGTAATTGCAGCGATAGTTGCAGCGATCGGTGACCGACAGGCGCAGGTAGGTCACGCTACGTCCAAACGGATCGCGCAAGGATTTGAGGGGCACGCTGTTATTATTCATCGGATTTCTTCACGGCCTTTTCGGTCCGGCTTTGACGCGGCACCTGCAACAGTGCCTGAACGTGGCCAGCGTACCAGAAAGGCTCCGCTTGCACCTTGTTGCGCGCCAGCAGCGCGGATTGCACCCCTTGGCCGCGGATATCCGCCTCGCCGCTGCGCGCAGCGATGTTGATCCAGGTCGCCGACGGAGACGGCAATGCGCCTTCCGTTACGGCGGCTTCATCCCCCATGCCCGGGATCAGTGGCTGATCGTCGAGGCGCCAGCCGGCAGGGCCGTGAAACCTTTCCCACGCCGACTGCAACAGCTGATCGGCGAGTGATTCAGCGGTTTTGTCCTGGCGGGTACGCGCATACCATGACAAGCCGTAGGCGACATAGGCATAGTCTTCAAACGACGCCCTGCCCAGTTCCCGACCATTGTCTGCGGCACGCAACAACCGCTGACCATCCCACAGACGTTCGCGCAGGTAATCGTTCACCCGCTGCGCGGCCTGTTCGAACAGCGGGTCGTGAGTGCGCGCAGCCGCCTGCGCCAACGCCGCCAGCATCAAGCCGTTCCATCCCGCCAACACCTTGTCGTCGATCGGCAGGTCGCGTTGATGGCGCGCCGCAAGCAGAGTCGAACGGATCTTGTCGATCCTTGCCTCGACCGAATCGACCGGCAGGTTCAGTTCGGCTGCGATATCGGCCGCCGATTCGCCACGGCGCGGCAGATGGCCATCATCGAACGCGGCGTGGCCGGACATCCGCCAATAGCGCTGTGCCAGCGCCGCATCGTCTTTTCCCAACACCTGCTGCAGTGTGTCGACGTGCCATAGATACACACCACCTTCCACGCCCTCGCCATCGACCGCGGAGAAGCTGGCCACGAAACCGCCTTGTTCGTTTTGCATCTCGCGAATGGCGAAGCGTAAGGTCTGCAAGGCGAGTTCGGCATAGTCGTCGCGTTCGAAGACGTCGGCAGCGCGCAGATAGAGTTCGCCAAGCATGGCCTGCGTGTACAGCATCTTCTCGAAATGCGGCACCTGCCACGATGGATCGACCGTGTAGCGGAAGAAACCGCCTGCGAGGTGATCGCGCAGTCCCTCGTTGGCCATCTTGTCGAGTGTCAGTGTCAGGAACTCGGCCAGGCGTGGGTCGGGATGCGAGGCCTGCTGCTCCAGCAGCACCATCAGCTGCGGCACCATCGGAAACTTGTTTTGATTGCCGAATCCGCCTTCAAGCATGTCGGCGATGGTAAACGCCTGCTCCAGCAGCGCCTGTCGCAAGGCATCTGCCGACAAAGGCTCATCTTGCGACTCGGCATCCTGCATCGAAAGCTTCAGCAGGGTGCGGCGCGCCAGGTTGCGCATGCGCCCGGGTTCTTTCTTCCAGGTGGCATCGAGCCGCTTGAGCAACTCGCTGAAACGCTCCGGCGGCAGATAGGTTGCGCCGATCAGCGGATAACCTTCGGGAGTCAGAAAGACGTTCAGCGGCCAGCCTGCCTGCCCCTGGGTTTGTTCGACGAAGTTGATCAGGTGCGCATCGAGCGCGCCGTGCAGTTCGCGGTCGAGCTTGACCGGAATGAAGTGATCGTTGAGCAGTGCTGCGATCTCGGAATTACGGTAACTCTCGCGCTGCATCACGTGGCACCAATGACACGAGAAGTACCCGCTCGAGATGAACAGCAGTTTGTCCTGCTCACGTGCCAGCGCCACCGCATCGGCGTTCCAGTCCTGCCACGCCACCGGGTCTTCGCCGTGCATCGCAAGATAGGGCGATGCATGTCCGGCCAATTGATTTTGCAGTGCCGAGGCGGGCGAAAGGATCGCCGTCAGAAGCAACAAACAGAAGAATCTGGCCACGGGCGTAAAACCCTGCCTCAGCTATCCAACTGGCCGAGGATGTTGCGCGCCACCTTCTTCTGCTGCTCGTTGCCGTCTTCGAGCACCTCGTACAGCAGGCGACGCGCCTCGCTGTAGGCCTCGGTCGCATACAACGCCGCGATCTGTTCGATCTTGGCATCGACCAGGGCTTCGGTCGCGGAACGCTGCGGGAAGGTCTCCTCTTCATCGAGCATGTTGGCCGCGTCATCATCGGCCGACGAGGTCACGAGTTCATCGACGCCGTTGACCGCTTCGTTGTCTTCCGACTCGTCATAGTCGTCCGCGTCGACGTCGGGCACGCCTTCGGCCGGCGTTTCGTTCAACGCCTCGAATTCGGCCTCGATCCGGTCGAACTCGTCCTCCATCTGCTGTTCGGTCATCGTCTCGCTCGACTCATCGTCCAACGACTCACCCGATGACTCACTGGCGGCTGCCGGTGCACCCGATGGAGACGGAGCCGATGGCGTTGCCGACGCTACGCCCGCCGAGGCCGCACCTGCGGCAACCGGCATGGTGCCGACAAAGGGCGGGGTATCCGCCGTCGATTCGGTGCCCTGCTCTCCTCGCTGACGGCGCTTGCGCAGCAGCATCTTCGATAGCAGCAATCCCACTTCGAACAACAGCCACATCGGCACAGCCAGCAAGGTCTGCGAAATGATGTCCGGCGGCGTCAGCAGCATGCCGATGACAAACGAACCGACGATCACGTAGGGCCGCTTCTCCGCCAGCGATTGCGGCGTCGAGATGCCGGCCATCACCAGCAGGATGGTCGCCACCGGTACCTCGAACGCCATACCGAAGGCGAAGAAGAAACGAATGGCGATATCGAGGAAGTCGGCGATATCGGGCATGACCATGACATCGTCCGGTGTCACGCCGACCAGGAACGGGAACAGCAGCGGCAAGACAACGAAATAGGCAAAGGTCGCGCCGACATAGAACAACACGATACTCGATGCGAGCAATGGAAACGCCAAGCGCTTCTCGTGCTGGTAGAGGCCGGGCGCGATAAAGCTCCACAGCTGGTAGAGCAGATAAGGCATCGCAATAAACACGGCGGCAACGAAGGCCAGCTTCAATGGCGTCAGGAACGGCGACAGCACCTTGGTGGCGACCATTGAGTTGCCTTCCGGCAAGGCATTCATCACCGGTTGTGCGAGCACGTGGAAGATATCGTTGCCGAACGGAAACAGGATCAGCAACAGAACCACCACCGCCAGCACCATGCGCAGCAGGCGGTCGCGCAGTTCGATCAGGTGACTGACAAAGGGTTGTTCGGAAAGGTTCGAGTCGTCACTCATGTTTGGCGTCGGAGGTCTTCGGCTTGTCGCTCACATTCACCGCCGCCTCGGTATCCGATTTGATCTGGTCGAAGGTCTTCTTGGTGTCGTCGACGATCTCATGCAGCGGATTGCTCTGCTTCTGCTTCTCCAGGATCTGGCGCAGTTCGTCGGCCTTCATTTCACGATCGATGTCGTCTTTGACCGAGTTGATGAATCGCCTGCCGCGACCCAGCCACATGCCGGCGGTGCGTGCCAGCTTGGGCAGTCTTTCCGGCCCAACGACCAACAGCGCTACGACGCCGACAAGCAACAGCTCGAGTAGACCGACATCGAACATGGCTGGCTACGACCTTGTAAGCGTTACTGCTTTTCTTTTTCGCGCGTGGCTTCGCCGTTGATGACTTTCTCGTCGGCCTGCTCGAGTTTTTCGGGATTCTTTTCGGCGTTCTTTTCTTCGTCGCCCATGGCTTTCTTGAAGCCTTTGACTGCGTTGCCCAGATCACCGCCCAGGTTGCGCAGACGCTTGGTACCGAACAGCAACAACACGATCACCAGGATGATTAGCAGCTGCCAGATACTGATTCCACCAATACCCATCTCTCTCTCCGGTATTTGCCCGACCACTGGAGGTGCGGGTTAAAAATTCAAGCGGGCATGATACCTCAAGCCCGCACGGCTGTGTTTTGCCGACATCCTGTCGACGCCCACCACGGTTAGGCAGTAAGCGCATAATTTGGTTGCAGAAAAAGGTTTTATTGGCCGCGCTGGGCCTTTTCTTCCAGTCCCGACAGGCCGAAACGCCGTTGCAGCTCTTTCTCGACATCGTCGGGATGCAGCCCCTGGTCGGCCAGCAGCACCATGCAGTGAAACCATAAGTCGGCCACTTCGTACACGATCTTGTCTCGATCGCCGTCTTTCGCGGCCATTACCGTCTCAGTAGCCTCTTCGCCGATCTTCTTCAGGATCGCATCGAGACCCTTGCTATACAGTTTGGCGACATAGGACTCGCCCGGGTCTGCCTGTTTGCGTTGCTCAAGCACGTCGGCCAATTGGCTCAGGGTGTCACTCATGAAAAGCTCGCTCAAAGGCTGTTGAAGTAATCGACCGACTTAACGTTCGGCCCGGGCGCCGGCAAACCGCGCTTACAGACGGACCTCGACGCCCTGCTCGGCCATGAATTGCTTGGCCTCGCCGATCGAATACTCGGCAAAGTGAAAGATCGACGCGGCCAGCACGGCATCGGCGCCGCCCACTTTGACGCCGTCGACCAGGTGCTGCAGGTTGCCGACGCCGCCGGAGGCAATGACCGGGATCGGTACCGCCGCGGCCACCGCGTGGGTCAGTTCATTATCGAAACCAATCTTCGTACCGTCACGGTCCATGCTGGTCAGCAGGATCTCGCCGGCACCGAAGTCGGCCATCTTGCGCGCCCACTCGAGGGCATCGATACCGGTCGGCTTGCGCCCGCCGTGGGTGAAGATCTCCCAGTGATCGTCGACCCGCTTGGCATCGATCGCCACCACGATGCACTGCGAACCGAAGCGGTCCGTCACCTCTTTGACAAACTCCGGGTTGAACACCGCAGCCGAGTTGATCGCCACCTTGTCGGCGCCCGCGTTCAGCATGCGCAACACGTCTTCGGCCTTGCGGATACCGCCGCCCACGGTCAGCGGGATGAAGACCTCGGAGGCCACCTGCTCGACCACGTGCACAATGGTGTCGCGCTCGTGCGCGGTCGCAGTGATGTCGAGAAAGGTGATCTCGTCGGCGCCTTCTTCGTTGTACCGTCGGGCGACTTCGACCGGGTCGCCGGCATCGCGGATATCGACGAACTTGACGCCCTTGACGACGCGCCCGGCATCGACATCCAGACAGGGGATAATGCGTTTTGCCAGTCCCATCGTATTCGCCTCGTCGGCCCCGTCAGGCGCTGAGCTCGTCGGCCAGCTTCTGCCCTTCGGCCAGGTCGAGCGTGCCTTCGTAGATCGCCCGGCCGGTGATGGCGCCGATGATGTTGTCGCTCTCGACTTCACACAGGCGGCGCACATCGTCGATAGTGGTGATACCGCCCGATGCGATGACCGGGATGCGCACCGCATTGGCGAGCTTTGCCGTGGCTTCGACATTGACGCCCTGCATCATGCCGTCGCGGCTGATATCGGTGTACACGATCGAATCCACACCGTCGTTCTCGAAGTGTTGCGCCATGTCGATCACGTCGTGGCGCGACAGCTTCGACCAGCCCTCAACCGCCACCTTGCCGTCTTTGGCATCCAGGCCGACGATGATGTGACCGGGGAAAGCCAGGCAGATCTCCGACACGAAATGCGGTTCGCGGACCGCCTTGGTACCCAGGATGCACCATTTCACACCGGCATCCAGATAGGCCTCGACCGTTTCAGCATTGCGAATACCGCCACCCACCTGGATCGGCAGGTCGGGGAAGGCATCGGCGATGCGCCGCACCGGTTCGGCATTGACCGGCTTGCCTTCGAATGCGCCATTGAGGTCGACCATGTGCAAACGACGCGCACCGGCATCGACCCAGCGCTGGGCGATCTCCAGCGGATCGTCGGAGAACACCGTGTCGTCTTCCATAACGCCTTGGCGCAGGCGAACACACTTGCCGTCTTTAAGGTCGATAGCGGGGATCAAAATCATCGTCGTGTCTCTACTCAACGCTCATCGCCGGCGATGGCCGGCCACTCATAACCTTAGGGTTGCCAGTTCACGAAATTGCGTAGCAGTTGCAGTCCCGCGTCCGCGCTCTTCTCTGGGTGAAACTGGGTTGCGAACACATTGTCGCGCGCGATCGCACAGGTGAAACGCACGCCGTAGTCGGTGGTCGCCGCGACCAACGACGCATCTTCAGGCATCACCCGGTAGCTGTGCACGAAATAAAACCGGCTGCCGTCGTCGATACCGTTCCACAGCGGATGTTCCTGCTCCTGTCGTACCTGGCTCCACCCCATGTGTGGAATCTTCAGCGGCAGACCATTGTCACCGAGCGGCAGGCTGTCGAAGCGGCGCACCTCGCCGTCGAACAGGCCCAGCAGCTCAGTGCCGCCATTCTCCTCCGAACGGCGCAGCAGTACCTGCATGCCCATGCAGATACCGAGAAACGGCTTGTTCGCGGCGGCGCTTAGAACCGCCTGGTTGAGGTGGTGATCGCTGATCGCCAACATACAATCGCGCGCCGCACCCTGACCGGGGAACACCACGCGGTCGGCCTCGCCGATATAGCGTGGGTCGCTGCTTACCTGCACCTCGGCGCCATCGGCAACGTACTCGACCGCCTTCGATACCGAACGCAGGTTTCCCATGCCGTAATCGATCACGGCAATCTTCTGAACCACGAGCGTAATCCCCTACAGACTGCCCTTGGTGGACGGAATCACATCGCCGAGACGCTCATCCGGTTCGATCGCCATGCGCAGGGCGCGCCCGAAAGCCTTGAATATGGTCTCGGCCTGGTGGTGGGCGTTGCTGCCGCGCAGGTTGTCGATGTGCAAGGTGACACCCGCATGGTTGACGAAACCCTGGAAGAACTCGTGAAACAGGTCGACATCGAAACCGCCGATCATGCCGCGGGTGAAATCGACATCGAATACCAGGCCCGGCCGGCCGGAAAGGTCGAGCACCACGCGCGACAGGGCTTCGTCGAGCGGCACATAGGCATGGCCGTATCGCCGGATACCCTTTTTGTCACCCACCGCCTGACTGAACGCCTGGCCGAGAGTGATACCGATATCTTCCACCGTGTGGTGCGCGTCGATGTGCAGATCGCCCTTGGCGACGATCTCGATATCGACCAAGCCATGGCGTGCGATTTGGTCGAGCATATGCTCGAGAAACGGCACGCCGGTGTCGAAACACGCCTTGCCGGCGCCATCGAGGGCGATGCTTACCGATATCTGCGTTTCCAGAGTGTCGCGCTTGATGCTGGCGCTACGAGCCACTTTCATGCTCCAAAAGATATGCCGCTGTATTCGTGAGAATTCTACGCCAAATAGCACGCATCGGGGCAAATTCGCAGTGCGGGGCCGATCAGGTCTCCAGCCAGAACGTGACCGGCCCGTCATTGACCAGCCCGACCTGCATATCGGCGCCGAATCGCCCGCTCTGCACACCCTTGGCCTGCGCTTTGGCTTGTGCCAGCAGATAGGCAAACAGGCGCGCTCCCTCATCCGGTGGCGCTGCACCCGAAAAACTCGGCCGACGTCCCTTGCGGGTATCCGCCGCCAAGGTGAACTGCGGCACCAACAACAGCCCGCCGCCGATATCGGCAACACTGAGGTTCATTTTGTCTTCGCTGTCGGCAAACACCCGATAACCCAACAGGCGCTGCAGCAAACGATCCGCCTCCGCCTCGCTATCGTTTTTCTGCACACCGACCAACACCAGCAGGCCGCGACCGATCTCCGCGATACGTTCGCCGTCGACCTCTACAAAGGCATGAGACACGCGCTGAAGCAGTCCGATCAATACCCAATCCTCCCGGCTGAAGTGGGCGATTTCGAAGCGAATTCCCTCAATATAATCGCTGGCACGTCGAATTAACGGTTAGTATTCTACCTTTTAGCGCCGCTCCCCAGTGCCCCGCTGAACCGGAAAAATATGCAAACAACGATTCAGAAGACCCTCTCCGAGTGGGAAGAAGACGTCAGCAAATCGCTCATCGAAGGCCTGCGTCAGCTGTTCGATTCTTCCAGCCAAGTGCTGCTCGAGTTCGCTGACGCTGCCGAAAACAATCGGCTGCAGCGTCTGTTCTTCGACGCGCAACGAGAGTTCTACCTCAAAGAAGAAATCATCGTTACCGAGTTTCAGAACCAGCTGCTCGAACGCATGCGTTCTTTCTCCAAAATCACCGACACCAGCAAACAGCTCGGCGCCGACACGCTCAGTCTGGTGGATGTCGAAGACTACGAGCGCTCACTGGCGCTCGAAACCATCGCCAAGCGCGCGGTCGACAAACAGCAAAGTCAGCTTCACGGTCTGGCACAACGCCTGTCGGTACTGCTCGGCGGTCGCCCGATAGATGCCGAACACGTGCCCGGCAATCCAATGCAGGTGATCCGCGCATTCGACCCAGCCAGTCGCAAACTGGAGGTCGAGAAAGAAGTAAGGCTAGTCTTCTACACCCTGTTCGACCGTTACGTCGTCGGGCGCCTTGGCGGCTTGTATAACGAGTTCAACGAGCGTCTGGTCGAGATGGGCATCCTGCCCAACGTCAAGTACGACTACCAGAAGTTCGGGCCGTCGAGCAGCGCTACCAGCTCCGCTGCGGACGAGCAGATCGACGAATCGCGCGAGCGCACCCCCGAATACGATCCTGCGGCATACGCAGCCGACGAAGACTCCGACTGGGGATATACCGAACCTGCGCAACGCCTGCGCCCGGCAACCCCGACCTCGGCGGAAACACTGGCCGCGATCAGCTCGCTGCTGATGGAGAAGCGCCGGCGCCAGTCGCCGCCGCCCCCGCTGCAGACCTCGGTACCGATCACGCCGAGTGCTGCGAATGTCGGCGAGGCGATCGCGGATGTACGCGTCCTGCAGGAAGCGCCGCACCCGGTGCCGATACCCACCGGACCGATCGGCACCAAGGTATCGGTCGATGCCGCCCTGCTGTTGAAGGTCAAGGGCGCGTTGGAGAAGCAACGCCAGATCATCAAGGGCCTGGTCGGTCGCGATCGACTCGAAAGCAAGGACGAGGACGTCATCGATATCGTCGGCATGCTGTTCGAGGCCATGCTGAACGAGAAACTGCTGCCGAACTCGGTCAAGACCCTGCTCAGCCACCTGCATACACGCTATCTGAAGATAGCGGTGCAGGACCCGCACTTCCTCGACAACAACAAGCACCCGGCGCGGCGCCTGTTCGAGCGCATGGTCGATGCCGGGATGCGTTGGGTGCGCGAAGAAAACCTGCGCGCAGGCATCTATCCGCAGTTGCAGGAGATCGTCACCCGCATTCTCGAACGCGAGACGCTCGACGAGCCGTTCTTCAACACACAGATTGCCGAACTCGAGGCCGCCGAAAAGAAACTCGAACAACAGACTACGGCAGCCGAAGAGCGCACCCTCGAGAGCGAGCGTGGACGCGCGCGCCTGGAACAGGCGAAAGATATCGTCAAGAACACCATCGACGACATCAGTGGCGACATCGAGGTTGCGCCGGCAGTCATCACCTTCCTGTCGACGACCTATGCCGACTATCTGACCCTGCTGTTGTTACGCAATGACCTCGATACCGAATCACGCACGTGGAGCAACGCCTACAGCGTGGGCGAGGCGCTGGTCGCAGCCGCTGTTTACGCCGCCAAAGGCCAGCCGCTGGGTGCCGACATCCGCAAGGACCTGACCACCCGTCTCGAGACTACGGTGGGAAGCCTGATCCCGCATCACGAACAGAACATCCGACGGGTTATCGAAGCACTGGATAAAACTCCAGAAACCACGGTCGTGGCCGCTAAGAAATCGACGGCAGCAGCACAACCGGCTAAACCGAAGGTCGCCGCAACCGCCTCCGTATCGCAGGCGCCGCACGACCACGATGAAGTCGAGCCGACCATGGAAGACATCAGGATCTCCGAGAAACTGATGCGCGAGGCCGGCAGCTGGTTTGTGATGCAGGACCAGGATGGAAAAGACGAACAAGCAGTGAAGCTCTTGTGGGTCAACCCGCATACCAAGAATGTCCTGTTCGTTGACCAACACGGTGCAAAGATCGCACTGATGCCTGCTGTCGCAGTGGCGCGCAAGATCCGGAGCGGCAGTGTCCGTCCGATGCGCCAGGAGACATCGAGTTTTGTGGCGCGTTCGCTCAGGCGCATCCGCCGCGCGTTGGAAGAGACAGTGAATGGCTGAACTGGAGAATCAATCTACCGTGGACGAACGCCGCAAAAGCGATCGTGTCGACGCACATAACGAGGGCCTGCGGGTCTTCAATGTGATCGACGACCAGCCCCTCGGTCTCGTCGGCAACCTGTGCGACGAAGGCCTGATGCTGATCACCCATCGGGAGTTGTTCGCGAACGGCATTCTCCAAATGCGTGTCGACATGCCGCAGTACCTGAACGAGCCATCGATCAGCGTCGGCGCCAAGGTACTGTGGTGCACACCCGCCAACTCGCCCAATGAATTCTGGGTCGGCCTGGAAATCATCGATGTCAGCGATACCGGCCGCCAGGCTATTCAAAAACTACTCGCCTTCCTCGCAGCCAACAGCTGAGCCGAGCGTTTCCATCGGCGGCAATCCCGCCCTCGCCGAAAGGTTTCACCGCCGTTTCAGGCACTAAATGATTGACACCCGCCGCCGACAACCTCTGAAGGGCGTCTGTATTCCGGCGGCATCGTCGATCAACCATGGTCGGTGCGCACTGTTGATGCAGGACGCTTCCAGGCAAATCATGAAAATGCATCCGCTTTACATCTGCAGGGATCGGTTTCTGCCGCGGCGCTATCGTCGGGCGGATGCCTCGTTGCATGCCGCCGAATCGACGACGTGCCGCCACGCTGGAGCCGATTAAGCGTGCCCATCGTCAGCAACAAGCGATGCAGCGTCAGCACCAAGATACGCATGCTGGTAATGGCTGTCACCGCGGTGGCACTGCTGGCCTCGTTCGTCGCCTATGCCCTGCTCGAATACGCCGACACGCGCCGCTCATTGGTCAACCATGTCGACAAACTGGCCTCTGTCGTGGCGCACGGCTCCGCAGCCGCGATCGAGCTGGAGAATCCCGAAACCGCGACACGGGTACTCGAGGCATTGAGGGCCGAAGGCGACGCACACAGCGCCGCCGTTTACCTCACGGATGGCAGCCTGTTCGTTGAAGAGGACTGGGTCGATAACGAGGAGTCCGCCGAGAACGACGACGGCTGGATAAAGCAGGCGATCGCTGACGGCAAGACGACCAGCCGCTTCGATGCCGAAGACCTCGACTTGCTCGTACCCATCCATCGCGGCGACGACGTGATCGGATATCTGCACGTCGAATCGGATCTCGGTCCGATGTACGACCAGTTCAAGTGGTATTTCGCATTCTCCCTGCTGGTCTTTCTGGTCGTGATGCTGATCGTGGCCGGACTGGTCGGCAGGCTGCAACGCAGCATCACCACACCGCTGCGCGACCTCGCCAAGGGCATGCGGCGGGTCACCGACGAGCAGAACTTTCAGCTGCGCTTACCGCAACACTCCGGCGACGAGATCGGCGACCTGATCAACGGCTTCAACGACATGTTGCATCAGATCGAAGAACGCGACCGCGAGATCCAGGCGCATCACGAAGAACTCGAATCCAAGGTCAACGCGCGCACCCATGACCTCGAAGAAGCCAAGACTCTCGCCGAGGCCGCCAGCCGGGCAAAGAGCGAGTTTCTCGCGACGATGAGCCACGAGATACGCACACCGATGAACGGCGTACTCGGCATGACCGAACTATTGCTCGGCAGCGGCCTGGTACCGCGCCAGCAACGATTGGCCGAAACGGCCTATCGATCGGCGGAACGCTTGCTCGGTGTCATCAACAACATCCTGGACTTCTCCAAGATCGAGGCGGGAAAGCTCGATCTGCAACTCGACGATGCCGACCTGCGCACCTTGTTCGACGACACCCTGGAGATCTTCGCCGACCAGGCCCACCGCAAGGGTCTGGAGATCATCGCCGACATCCCGCCCGACCTGCCGCCGCGGGTGCGCTGCGACGTCACCCGCCTGCCGCAGATATTGATCAACCTGATCGGCAACGCCGTGAAGTTCACCGAGCATGGCGAAGTCACGGTGCGAGTTGCCACCGAGCCGACACAAGACGGGCGACTGAAACTGCACATCGACGTTGCCGATACGGGGCCGGGCATCAACGAAGAGCAGTGCCAGTACATCTTCGACGCATTCGTACAGGCCGACAGTTCATCGTCGCGTCGCTTCGGCGGCAGCGGACTCGGACTGACCATCACCCAGCGGTTGGTACAACTGATGGGTGGCGAGATCACGCTACACAGCGTGCCGGGCGAGGGTACGACCTTCAAAGTGACGGTCATGGTCGAATCGGCACAGTCCGACAACGACGACGACATGTCGCTGCGCACGATCAGCGGGCTGCGCATCCTGATCGTCGACGATCACCCGGTCAATCGAGACATCCTGTCCGGTCAGGCCAACGTATGGTCGTTGCGCAGCGATGCGGCGGCCGACGCAGCGGAGGCACTGGCCCTGGCGCGTAAAGCGGCCAGCGAGGGTGATCCCTACCGTATCGCCATCATCGATTGGCAGATGCCCGAAGTCGACGGCATAGAACTGGTGAAACGCCTGCAGGCAGACCCGCTGATACCGCCGCTGTCGCTCATCATGTTGAGTTCTGCCGGGGACGACGATATCGCTACGCAGGCGAAAGACGCCGGCGTGGAGTGCTACCTGACCAAACCCGCCCGCCAGGACCGGTTGCTTGCCTGCCTGCTGAACGCGCAACGCGGTCTTGGTCAGCTTTCCGCTACGCCAACCGAAACCGCCAATGTGCCGCAACTTGGCGGCCGGCGCGTGCTGCTTGCCGAAGACAACTACGTCAACCAGGAAGTCGCCTTGGGCATGCTCGAACTCATGGACTGCGAGGTCGACGTGGCGGAAAACGGCGAGCAGGCGATAGAGGCGTTCAAAGAGCAGGAATACGACCTGATACTGATGGACTGCCACATGCCGGTGGTTGACGGCTTTGCGGCGACCAAGGGGATACGCGAACTCGAACAACGCCTTAACCGCGAGCGTACGCCTATCATCGCGCTGACTGCCGATGTGCAAAAGGGTACCGATGCGCAGTGCCGCTCGGTCGGCATGGACGACTACCTGAGCAAACCCTTCCGCCAGGAGAAGCTGGCCGAGGTAATGCAACAATGGCTGGCGACGTCATCATCGCCACGCCTGAGTGCATCCTTTGAGTCGCCGGCGGAGACAGACTGGCCGGTCGTGATCGATCGCGATGTGATCGAACGGCTGCTCGCGCTCGGCAAAGCACGCAACAAGAACATGCTCGGCAAAGTGGCCACCCTGTTCCTCGAAGACGCTGCAGCGGCGTTGACACAGCTGCGACAGCTCACCCAGCAGAAAGAACTCGAGGCTGTTCGTCAAAAGGCCCATGCGCTCAAGTCGGCCAGTGCCAATCTCGGGGCCACCCAGCTTTCCCAAGCCTGCGCCGAGTTGGAGGCAGCCGCACACAACAACCGCGACGAACTGATAGACACCCTGTTTGCGAATCTTGAAACGTCAGCGAACGACGCAATCAGCGCCATCGAATACCTGGTTGCGGGCAGCGCGGCGATGGCGGCACCCAGCGACAGCGATCCTGTCGGGCACAACGACAAGCACATACTGGTCGTCGACGACGATCCGGGGTTCCGCCTGACTACCGCCGAAGTCTTGCGCGCCGAGGGTTTTGCCGCGACCGAGGCTGCCAACAGCGAACAGGCGCTGGTGCTGGCGCAACGGCGTCAACCTGATCTAATCCTGCTGGACGCCGTGATGCATGGCGCGGATGGCTTCGAGACCTGCCGCCGACTGCGCGCCGACGCCAACACACACGACATACCGGTCATCATGGTCACCGGCCTGGATGACACCGAATCGATCGACAAGGCGTTCGATGCCGGCGCCACCGGTTTCACGACCAAACCGGTCAACTACGCCTACCTGCTGCAACGCGTGCGCTTCATTTTGCGCGCCAGCGACAACGAGGCCGAACTGCGCAGCCACAAACAGATGTTGCAGACGGCGCAGCGCGTGGCGCGCCTCGGCTACTGGCGCTGGGATCCTGCCGGCGGCCGCTTCGAGATTTCCGACAACCTCGCTGAGATGTGCGGCATCGACACATCGACGTTCGATACCACGCTCGATGCGTTTATCGCACTGATCGCCGAAGATGACCGGGACAAGGTAAAGGCACGCATCATGGGCGCACTGCACGAGCGTCAGCCGGAGCTGTTCGACTACCGCATCATCGGCAAGCGCAAAGACGCCATCGTCGTCAGCCAGGATCTCGAACTGGTCACGAGCAACAGCGGGCTGAATGTGCTGGGTACCGTGCAGGATGTGACCCGCCAGCGCCAATCCGACGATCGTATCCGCAAGATGGCTTACTTCGACGAGCTTACCGGGCTCGCCAGTCGCAGCCATCTCATGCAACACCTCGAAGACACCATCAAGGTGGCACGTCGACGCGAAGAGAGCTTCACCGTGCTGTTCCTCGACCTCGACGGTTTCAAGGACGTCAATGACAGCCTCGGCCACGATGTCGGCGACTTCATGCTGGTCAGTGTTGCGCGTCGCCTGCAAAGCGTGATCCGCGACGTCGACTTCGTCGCTCGCCTCGGCGGCGACGAGTTTTGCATCCTGCTCAATGACAACGGCGACGAAGTCGATGCCGCCGAAGTCGCCACGCGCTGCCTGGGCGCGATCAATCAGCCCATCGAATTCGGCACACAGGGCTGGCGGCCGCACGTGAGTATCGGTCTGGCGCGCTTCCCGGATGATGGGACTACCGGCAACGCCTTGCTGAAGGCGGCCGACAGCGCGATGTACGCGGCGAAGAAGGCCGGCAAACATCGCTACGCGTTCTATCGTCCGGAAATGACCGACGAGGCAGAGCGTCGCTTGGCGGATGAGCAGATGCTGCGCGACGCCATCGAACAGCATCAGTTCGAGGTGTACTACCAGACCCAGGTCGATCTGCAGACCGGACTGGTCATCGGCGTAGAGGCCCTCGCCCGCTGGCACCATCCGGAGCGGGGCGTGATCTCGCCCGGCGAGTTCATCCCAACGCTCGAGCGCATCGGCCTGATCGAACAACTCGGCAACTGGGTCACACATACCGCGTGCCAGCAACTCGTAGACTGGATGAACGCCGGCGTACCCGAGATGCAGGTGGCGGTCAACATTTCGCCGCTGCACTTCCGCAACCCGCTGATCGTCGACGCGGTTGCCGAGGTGCTTCGAGATACCGGGCTTGAGCCGCGCTTGTTGGAACTGGAGATTACCGAAAGCTGCGTGCAATCCGACAGCCAGGCTCTTGGTGTTCTGGATGAGTTGCGCAAGCTGGGCGTACGTATTGCGATCGACGATTTCGGCACGGGTTACTCGTCGCTGGGTTCGCTCAAGCACCTGCCGATCGATACGCTGAAGATCGACCGCCTGTTCGTCGCCGATGTGCTCAACAGCAGTGAAGACGCGGTTATGCTCGGTACGATCATCTCCCTGGCGCATGCACTGAACTACACGGTCGTCGCCGAAGGTGTCGAGGTGCGCGACCAAGCGGTCGTGTTGGCCGGCCTGTTCTGCGACCAGGCACAGGGCTATTTCTTCTCCCGGCCGGCGCCGGCGGCAGAGGTTCCGGCGCTGCTGAACGAACCGCCCTTCTTCACAACCGCCGCAGACGCTACCGAACCCAGCCCGGCAGCACGCGTCGGCAACGGGGAGACCTGACGCGATGCCGACGCCCGGCGCATCCGCCACGCGCAAGCCGCTGGAAAAAGACCGTGTGCCGGTGCTGCCGCCCGGGGCGCCGTTTCTGCTGCAGGCGCTGAACGACGAAAGTCTGAATTTTTCCGAAGTGGCCCGTGTGGTGGAGCGCGTACCGACGGTTGCCGCTCGCCTGTTGTCGCTGGCCAATTCGGCGTGGTCGTCACCGGCCAGCCCGATCATGTCGATCGAGCATGCCTGCAGCCGCCTCGGCCTTGGCGTGGTGCGTACGGCAGGTGTGGCACTGGTCGTCTCGCAACCGTTCAACCCCCAGCGTTGCCCGCCATTCGACGCCCCCTTGTTCTGGCACACCGCCTTGCTGTGCGCCGAGAGCGGCACCTGGCTGGCAGGTCATCTTGCGAGCGATCGGGTGTCGGCAGCGCGAACCGGCGGATTGATCAGCAACCTCGGGCTGTTGTGGATGGCCGAGACGCTGCCGCAGGAGACCGCAGCCGCCCTGAACGAATCGGCAGAGGGCGAATTCGGGCAACTCAACGAGATACTCAAGCAGACCTGCGGCATGGGTTATGACGAAGCCGGCCAGTTGCTCGCCGAGGCCTGGAAGCTGCCACAAGCCCTGTGCACTGCCATCGGCAACCTGGTGTCACCGGCAGCCGATGCCGACATTCTCAGCCTTATCGTGCACTCCGCCGCGCATATGGCCGGCGCGCTGCGCCGCGGTCAGGCGTTCGACGCACCGATCGATGCCCTGCTCTCACTGGGTATGGACGAAAGCACGCAAGCGGCCGGTTTCGAACACCTGCAGCAGACGAGCAAACGGACGCAGGAGATGGCGGCGGCGCTGTTTCCGAGCAGATGACGATCCCTGCGGGATCGGCACCCGGCATTGCCTAGTCGTCGGCCCCGGCGAAATAATCCGTTGCTTCGACCAGGCGCCGGCGGGTTCCCGCCTCAGCCGCCGAATGACCGGCGTCGGCGATGATCGAAAGCTCGCTACCCGGCCAGGCCTCGTGCAAGGCCCAGGCGTTCTCCAGCGGGCAGATCACATCGTAGCGTCCGTGTACGATCACACCGGGGATACCTTCAAGCTTGGCCGCGTCTTCCAACAGCTGATTGGGACGCAGAAAGGAATCGTTACTGAAGTAGTGGCACTCGATGCGCGCCATGCTCAACGCCACGTGCGGGTCGGCGAAGTGTGCGGCAACACGTTCGTCCGGCAGCAGGGTGGCCGTACGCCCTTCCCAGATCGACCACGCCTTGGCCGCAGCAAGACGGCGCAGTTCATCCTGGCCGGTCAACAGCCGATGGTAGGCCGAGAGCATAGCGTGGCGATCGGCGGGGTCGATCGGTGCGACGAAGTCGTCCCAGTAATCCGGGAACAGCCGGCTGGCACCTTCCTGGTAAAACCACTGGATCTCGTGCGGGCGGCACAAAAAGATCCCGCGCAACACCATCGCCCTGACGCGCTCCGGATGCGTCTGTGCGTAGGCCAACGCCAGCGTCGAACCCCACGAACCGCCGAAAACCAACCACCTGTCGATGCCGAGGCGTTCGCGGATCTTCTCGATATCGCTGACCAGGTCCCAGGTCGTATTGTTGTTCAGATCCGCATGCGGCGTCGACTTGCCGGCGCCGCGCTGGTCGAACAGCACCACGCGGTATACCTCGGGATTGAAGAAGCGCCGATGATACGGTTCGCAACCGGCACCCGGCCCGCCGTGCAGAAACAGGGCCGGCACACCCTCAGGGTTGCCGACCTCTTCGAGGTAGAGCGTATGGACGTCGTCGACAGCGAACATCTCGCTGCGATAAGGCCGGATCTCGGGGTACAAGTCTTTCATGGTGAAAGAGTCTAACGCGAAATTCGCCAAGCCGCCGTGGCGTATCGGGACGCGGCCATCGGATTTGTCCTACATGGCCGGTCGAGTTTGCCCCTAACCCGGAATTAGGATCGCGTGCACACTGAACACCGTCATCGACAGGACGACACGCAGGGTCGACGCCCGTAGGTGTTGCAGCAGCGACATCGAGCCGCAGCGATGACAGCCAACCTAGGCAACCCGGTCTGCTCGCGACCGGGTTGCCTTCTAGACCTGACCGAAAGCCTTGCCTCCGGACCCGACCTACGATCAGCCGCGCGCAGAACGCTTGCGCTCGTGTTCCTTCAAGAACTTCTTGCGCAGGCGGATCGCCGCCGGCGTGATCTCCACCAACTCGTCGTCTTCGATGAATTCGAGTGCGTATTCCAGGGTGAGCTTGATCGGCGGAGTCAACGCAATCGCATCGTCCTTGCCCGCGGCGCGAATGTTGGTCAACTGCTTGCCTTTGAGCGGGTTAACGACCAGGTCGTTAGCGCGCGAGTGAATACCGATGATCTGACCTTCATAGACATCGTCACCGTGCGAGCTGAACAGGCGGCCGCGCTCCTGCAGGTTGAACAACGCATAACCCAGCGCCTTGCCCTGTCCATTGGAGATCAATACGCCGTTCTTACGCGAGGCGATGCCACCGCTCTGCGCGGGTCCATAGTGGTCGAACACGTGGTACATCAAGCCGGTACCCGAGGTCATGGTCATGAACTCGGTCTGAAAACCGATCAGGCCGCGCGAAGGCATCATGTAGTCGAGACGAACACGCCCCTTGCCATCCGGCACCATGTTCTTCATCTCGCCGCGACGCTCGCCGAGCGCCTCCATCAACGAGCCTTGGTGCTGTTCCTCGATGTCGATCGTGACCTGCTCGTAAGGTTCGCAGACCTCGCCATCGATCTCGCGGAAGATGACCTCGGGTCGCGACACCGCCAGTTCAAAACCTTCGCGGCGCATGTTCTCGATCAACACCGACAGGTGCAATTCGCCGCGCCCCGATACCTTGAACTTCTCCGGATCGGTACCCTCTTCCACACGCAATGCCACGTTGTGGATCAACTCGCGTTCGAGGCGATCTTTGATCTGGCGCGACGTCAGGTACTTGCCTTCCTTGCCGGCAAACGGCGAGGAGTTCACCTGGAAGGTCATCGAGACGGTCGGTTCGTCGACTGTCAGTGCAGGCAGGTTTTCAACGTTTTCCGGATCACATAACACGTCCGACACCATCGGTGCCTCGATACCGGTGATCGCGATGATGTCGCCGGCCGATGCGCTGCTGACTTCGTGACGCTCCAGGCCGAGATAACCGTACACCAGGCCCACTCGCGCCTTGAAGGTATGATCCCGACGCACCACGGTGACCTGCTGATTCGGCCTGATCGTGCCGCGTTTGACGCGTCCGACCGCAATCGCGCCGACGTAGCTGTTGTAGTCGAGATTGGATACCTGCATCTGCAGTGGACCGTCGGGATCGACATCCGGCACCGGGCAATGCTTGACGATGGCCTCGAACAACGGCGTCATGTTGCCTTCATTGATGCCTTCCTCAAGCGAGGCATAGCCGTTCAGCGAAGACGCGTAGATGATCGGGAAATCGAGCTGCTCGTCGGTCGCGCCAAGGTTGTCGAACAGGTCGAACACCTGGTCGATGACCCAACTCGGACGCGCACCGGGCTTGTCGACCTTGTTGATGACCACGATCGGACGCAGCCCGTGTTTGAACGCCTTTTGTGTGACGAAGCGCGTCTGCGGCATTGGGCCTTCCTGCGCATCGACCAGCAACAGCACCGAATCGACCATCGACAACACGCGCTCGACCTCGCCACCGAAATCGGCGTGTCCGGGCGTGTCGACGATATTGATGCGGTAGTCGTTCCAGCGGATCGCGGTGTTCTTCGACAGGATCGTGATGCCGCGCTCCTTTTCCTGGTCGTTCGAGTCCATGACCCGCTCAACCGCGCCAAAACGCTCGCCGAGCGTACCCGATTGCTTGAGAAGTTCGTCGACCAACGTGGTTTTGCCATGGTCGACGTGGGCGATGATCGCCACGTTGCGAAGATTCTGGATCACGGAACTGCACCGCAGGTAAGGAAAAGGCGCGGAATTATACCTATCGATGCGGCCGTGCGATATGGCCGCGAGAATGCGCGCGTCACTCTTGCGGCGCCGACCGGCTCAACGCCTGATGCAGCTGCCCGGCCTCAGCATGCCCCTGAGCCGCGGCCCGCGCCAACCAATCGATCGCCGCCCGGCGGTCGGCCGCCCCGCCCATGCCTTCGGCCAACATCACGCCGAACAGAAACTGGGCATCGGCCAGCCCCTGGCGCGCTGCCGCCGCCATCCAATGGCGTGCTTCAACCTCATCCGGCGCTGCGCCATGCCCGGTTGCCAGGCAATGCGCGAGATTGAACTGCGCCTGCGCCACGCCGGCCTCAGCGGCCCGCCGATACCAGGCCACGGCTCTGGCCGGGTCGCGCGGATATCCGCCGATACCGTGATCGTAAGCCGCGCCGAGATTGAGCTGCGCCCAGGGCTCACCGGCCTCGGCACGCGCCTGCAGACGCCCCCCTTGCTCGGCATTCGCCGTTTCAGCCACCGCCCCACCCACCCAGCACAGCAGCCATAGCGCCGCACCGGCAACCACACGCCGACGAGCGCTCGACAGGCAGACTGCAAAACCTGTGGAAAACTTTGTGGATGACTTCATGACCGCCAGATTGCACGCCGACAATTCGTTGTTCTCAACAAATATCCGCAGATTTAGCTTTTAATTTCAATAAATTAACATGAAACGAACAAAATTCTCACCGCGTTGGTGCAGATTTGGCAGACGGCTGCACCGCGGCTGTCTGTGGATAACTCCACACAGACCCACTCCCGTTGGCTAGGAAAAGCACCAAGCAGCGCGCAGGGAATCCAACCACGGAGCAGCCCCATGGTTAGGGGCTCGAAAGGAGCTCCTCTACACCCCGAATGAAGCGCAGACATGCTTCTTTCTGCTTACCCAAGGAGGGATCGGTGACACGCTCAATGGCAGTACGACTGCGCTCGATATCGGCATGCTGTTCGCGTTTGGGCAGTTCGCTCGAGATAAAAGGCAGGCAGATGCGGTCAGCACGCAGCATGGCGTTTTTGTCGACCAGGGGCAGAACGTTTTCCGGCGCCTGCTGCATTGCCTTGCCCAATGCAGACTGAATGGACTCCGCGACGCAAGCGTCGGAGTGCGGCAACATCTCTTCGGCCAACCTAACCCACTCCGCGTCGCCCGACTCGATAGAGGGGTAGACCGAACGCTCAAAATCATCGCAGGCGAAATACTTGTGGCGAGTTGCGGCCGCGCCGTTGGATATCAGGTAGTTCCTGACAACTTGCGGATTCATCTCGTCGGCAACCACCTGAGCTGAGCAACCGGCGAATGAGCAGCAGCAAATCAGAGCCAATACCAATGCCATCTTCTTCATGGCTGCACCATCAGCTGGTTGTCTCCGCTGCTGGCCACCCGTTGGCGCAATGTTGGCCCCAGAATCACGCACCCCTGAGACGCATCGCTTTGAACGTTGTCCCCATGAATCATGAAGTCATCGCGTCCCAGCGCATTGTGACCCACCGGCGTCAAAGCCATCGCTGTAGCGCCTTTGCGAGGGTGATTGTAGGGAACGCCAATTTGGTATGTGCCGACGGGAATTGGCCCCTGAAACGGAACATTCTGCATCGTGGGGTTATTCCGGCCAGTTGCAGCGCTTCGTCCCGCACCAGAGTAACCCGTACCTACCAATACACCATTGAGATAAAGCTCACCGGATGCTTGGTGATAAACCCAAGGCATGACAACCTCCATGTACTTCCAGAAATCCTTGTATTGCGGAGATTACCGGCCGTTCGGCAGCGAGTAAACCGGAGCAGTTCACACCGCAAACCCATTGTGCGGCAGCCTCATTGCCTGCGTGACGAATGTGCAGATGGCTGATCGGAAACACCGCCACACTCGACATGCATCGAGCGTGGCGGCGTCTATCAGTTGGTCTTGAAGGTGCTGATCATCTGCTGCAGGTGCGTCGAGATCGAGCCGAGGTCGGCGGTCGATGCCTGCAGATCGCCGGCACCCTGGCTGGTCTGTTCGGCGATCTCGCTGATCGCCACCATGGTGCGGTTGATCTCGTCGACGCTGACGCTCTGCTCGCCGGCTGCGGCCGCGATGCTGGTCGACGTATTGGTGATCGTCGAGATGCTGGAAATGATCGCTTCGAGGCTCTGACGGGCCTCGTCGGCACGTTCGACAGTACCGCGAGCCTGGGTGCGCCCGGTCTCCATCACGGTTACGGCCTGTCGCGATGCCGTCTGCAGGCGCTCGATCATGCCGTTGATCTCTTCGGTCGACTCCTGGGTACGGCTGGCCAGGCTGCGAACCTCATCGGCAACCACGGCAAAGCCACGTCCCTGTTCACCGGCGCGGGCGGCCTCGATCGCGGCATTGAGCGCCAGCAGGTTGGTCTGCTCGGCGATGCCGCGGATCACGTCGAGTACGCCGCCGATGCGGTCGCTGTCTTGTTCGAGTTCGTGAATAACGGTCGACGCCTGCTCGACGTCTGCGGCCAAACGGTCGATTTCCGACTGCGTGGCGGTGAGTACCGTCTGGCCACGTTCGGCCGATTGTTGCGCCGATAGGGCAGCATCGGCACCGGTCTGCGCCATGCCCTGCACTTCGTGCGCGGTCGCGCGCAGTTCGGTGGTGGCAGCGGCGACACGCTCGGTTTCCTCGGCCTGACGCATGGTCCCGGAACTCGCCTGCTGACTGACCAGAGAGAGCTGGTCGGCGGCGGCAGTGACACGCTGCGCGGTCTCGGCCACCTCGGAGATCGTGTGCCTGATCTTCGCCAGGAAGCTGTTGAAGGCGGTCGCCAGCTTGGCAACTTCGTCTCTGCCCTGGAAAGTCAGCTCGCGGGTCAGGTCGCCATCACCGTTGGCAATCTCTTCCATCGCGCCGACCGCGGCGTTCAACTTGCAGCTGATGCTGCTGGCGATCAGCCAGGAAACCACCAATCCGATACTGAAACCGGCGATCAGCAGGGTCCAGACCACGCTTTGCGTGTCAACGGCCGACTCGACCAATGCCGCGCTCTGGCTGGCGATCTGCTCACGCAGCATCGTCACCAGCTTGTCCGCTTCGCGCGACAGGTCACTCATCAGGGGGCCGACCTCGGTACGAATGAGGTAGACGTCGGTGTAGGCGCGTTCGCTGCCGTGTACTTCAAACATGTTGTGCAGCGCCTCGACATACGATTCGCGCGCCACAACCAGCCGCTCCAGGGCGTCAGACTGTTCAAAGGTCAATTGATCGGCTTCAGCAGCCGCCTGCAGGCGTTGCAGGGCACCGGCGTTCTGCTCGAGATACAGCATCGTATTCTCGTTCAGCGCCGCGTCGCGGAAGGCCAGGAAGCCGCGCATGCCGTTGATGACCTGGCCCCACGAGTAACGCAGGTCCTGGATTGCGCGCAGCACATTGATACGGCCGCGCAGCGCCTCGACTCCCTCTGCACTCTCCGGGTTGGCCGATGCATTGCCGAAGGCGTCGTATTGCGGATCGGCGGTTACCAGGGCTTCGAGATCGTCGATCGCCTCCGACTGGGCATCGTTCTCGGAGCTGAGCATCTCGCCCAGGGCCTGCAGAATCTCCATGTGGCGCGGGTTCAGCGTTTGCTCGGCGATCACCATGGCCGGCATGTTGTTCACGCTTGCGCTCATCAGGTTCAGAATCTTGGGTTCATAACCGCGGAAGGTCTCGACCTTGCCGGCGACGTTATCGAATGCCGTCAACGCCGCTTGATCGCCCAGTACCTGCAGCGTCTCGCGCGCCTGGTCGGTGGCGGTTTTCAGCGCGTCGTTGTCCTGCTGATAACGTTGCTTGTGGCCTTCTTCGCCACTTTTCAGGTAGAAGCCCATCGACGCCGCGGTGCTGTGCACCTGGTTTTCGAGCGACATCAAGGCAAAAACCGCGGGCTGGATCTGTTCGACCACCCGGTGTGTGTTTTCTTCGGTATTTGCTGCCCCACGCAAGCCCGCCAGCGATACCGCCAACAGCGCCGCCAGCACGACGCCGAACGCCGCCCCCAGCTTCTGCTTAATGGACAGGGCATCCATCAATTTTTTCATTGTCACACCATCCCGTATCAGAATTTCGGGCTCTTGTCGGCCTTACCGGGGTGTAGCGACCAAATGGCGGGCGGCTTGAGTAACCGCCTTCGGGAATCAGGAACTAGGGGAACGGTAGCCCATCGATTGAGAGCCGGTCAGGTCCCAGGAGAAGGTGCAGTCGAGTTCGGACAGCACGGCAATCAGGCCGCTCTCACCGTCTCGCAGGATGATCGACAGCGGCGAGCGCCGACCAAAACGGCGGTGTCCCTGTCGCACCCAGCGCCCCGCCATACGGGGGTTTCGCGGGTAGGTGGTGCGCAGTGCGTCGGAGATACGCAGCAGGTAGCTGGCACGGCGCAGAATCACGGGATCGTCGGGAAAAACGTCGGTTCCTTCGCGAAACTTGTTCAGCGCGCGGGCACGCATTTTATCCGGCAGGCACAGCACGCCCTGGATCTCCTTGCTGTCCAGCCCCCAGGAATCGAGCAGCCCCATGACGGCTTGCGTTATGTCGCCGAGGGCTTGCTGCTGTTGCTGTTCGCTCATATTTCCTGCTCCGCGGGGAGGCTTCCCGCCGTCGGTGGGCGTCGACCGGGTGTCGAAACCTTGTAAATTACTCGGATATTAACACCGGGGCCCGGCAGGCTTTACCCCTTTCGCTCCCGGGCTTTTCAACCGAACAGGCGCTGCCACCAGCGCCGACGGCCGGCCGGCTGGCGCGCGGCCTCGAGGTCTACCGGCGCAATCCGGCTGAGCACCCAGCCAGGCAACGGCGGATTGTCGCTGTAACCGCACGACACGCCGAGGTTGTTTGGATCGTAGATCTTGACCATGGTCGGCGCGTCCGGTTTGTCGGCATAAACGATGCCGCAATAGTCTTCGTCGTGCTCCTTTCGCAACAGCTGATCGATCTCATCGATGAACCTGAGCAGGGCATCGGCATCGACAACGGTGTCGGGCGGAGGCTCACCGATTGCGTACACGAACCAGCCATCCGGCGCTGCACGCAATCGCTCCCACAGCGCATCGAGCTGCGGCCACCGCAGGGCGGAGGTGAAGCTGCCGCGGAATGCGGCAAGATAAGGCGGTTGTTCGACGGCTGGACTGCTCAAGATCGGGTTCCCTGCAATGCGTTCAGTGAAAGATGCCATCATAGGAGGCGCAACGCTATACTTGCGCGTTTTCCGAATGGTAGGTTGCTCCCGTATGAACGCCCTGCATCAGTCCGAACTGTCGGGACTCAAACTGATCAATCGCGGCAAGGTCCGTGACATCTACGAGGTGGACGCCGATCACCTGCTGATCGTCACCACGGATCGGCTTTCTGCCTTCGACGTGGTTCTGCCGCAACCGATCCCCGGCAAGGGCGAAGTGCTTACCCGGGTGGCAAACTTCTGGTTCGATCGCACGCGCGACATTATCCCCAACCACCTGAGCGATCTGGCACTCGACGAAGTGGTACCCGATGCCACCGAACGCGCAACGCTCGGCGACCGGGCGATGATCGTGCGCAAACTCAAACCACTGCCGGTCGAGGCGATCGTGCGCGGTTACCTGATCGGCTCGGGCTGGAAGGACTACCAGGCCACCGGCGGTGTATGCGGCATCCAATTGCCCGCAGGCCTGCGTATGGCGGACAAGCTGCCGCAGCCGATCTTCACCCCGTCGACCAAGGCCGACGTCGGCGATCACGACATCAACATCGATTTCGCACAAACCGTCGACCTGCTCGGCAAAGACCTTGCCGAACAGGTGCGCGACGCCAGTCTGCGTATCTATAGCGAGTGTGCCGAATACGCTCTGCAGCGCGGCATCATCATCGCCGACACCAAGTTTGAGTTCGGTCTCGACGACGACGGGCAGTTGCACCTGATCGACGAGGTGCTGACGCCTGATTCATCGCGCTTTTGGCCGGCGGATCAATATCAACCCGGCTCCAGTCCGCCGAGCTTCGACAAGCAGTTCGTGCGCGACTATCTGGAAACGCTCGATTGGGACAAGACGCCTCCCGGCCCGACACTGCCGCAAGAGATCATCGACAAAACCGCTGAGAAATACCGCGAGGCCGAGTCACGCCTGACGGGCGGCTGAACTCCATGACACGCATCACGCTGTACAGCACTCGCAACTGCCCGCATTGCCGGCAGGCAAAGGCCTACCTGCAGAACAAAGGCGTGCGCTTTCAAGAGCTGGACGTGCAACAGAACGCCCGCGCACAGAAGGCATTCAGCCGACTCGGTGCGCGTGGCGTGCCGGTGATCATGGTCGGCGAAACACGGATCGACGGTTTCGATCGCAAACGCCTCGATCAGGCCCTGGCGAAGGTCGATCGCCCTTGAGCCATCCCTATGAACGCCTGACGCCCGATCTGATACTCGATGCCGTGGCCGCCCAGGGCTTGCAGCCCGACGGCCACCTGCTGACGCTCAACAGTTATGAGAACCGGGTGTTCCAGATCGGCATCGATGAACAAACCCCGATCATCGCCAAGTTTTACCGGCCGGAGCGCTGGAGCGATGCGGCGATCATCGAGGAGCACAGGTTTTCACTGGCCCTGGCGGCAGACGAGATCCCGGTTGTAGCGCCACTGCAGTTCGGCGATGACGCCACCCTGCTGAGCCACGAAGGTTTTCGCTTCGCCCTGTTTCCACGACGCGGCGGCCGCGCACCGGAACCCGGCGATCTGGACCAGCTGGAATGGATCGGCAGATTCATCGGTCGCATCCATATGGTCGGCGCAGCCCAGCCATTCACCGACCGCCCACCGGTCGACGTCGCCGACATGGGCTGGCCCGCGCGCAACAATGTCTTGCAGAGCCCACTACTGCCCGCTCACGAGCAAACCGCCTACTCCGAGGCCAGCGAACAATTGCTCCGCGAGATAGAACGCCACCTCGCCGATACACCCTATCGCGAGCTGCGACTCCACGGCGATTGTCACCACGGCAATATCCTATGGACCGACAACGGCCCGCACTTCGTCGATCTGGATGACTGTCGCAATGGCCCCGCGATACAGGATCTATGGATGCTGCTGTCCGGCGACCGCACCGAACGCACGATCCAGCTGAGCGCGATGCTCGACGGCTATCGCATGTTCGGTGATTTCGATACGCGCGAGCTGGCGCTGATCGAACCGCTGCGCGCGTTACGCATGATTCACTACGCCGGCTGGTTGGCCAGGCGTTGGGACGACCCGGCCTTTCCCGCCGCCTTTACCTGGGCAACGTCACCGCACTACTGGTCGCAACATATCCAGGATCTGCGCAATCAACTCCACGAACTCGACCAGCCGCCGTTGGTGCTGTACTGACCGACACCTTCAGCCAACGACCCTCCGCCAATAAGTGGACCGCCAGTAGTACAGCACGGTGGTATCTTCGTAGGGGTATGAATCGGCGTATTTGGTGCCGCGTTGCGGCTCTTCGATATTGTCGCGCTTGACGTCGATCGGACGCCATTGCTCGTCCCTGGGTTCACCATCGAACGGCTCGCGCGTCAGCCCACGTTTGCGCCGTTCGCACGAGCCGTGCGCAACATAGTTCTTCTGCCCTTCCACTAGGCTGACATGATTGGCGCTACCCGGCATGTTCGGGAACCGCAGCTGATCCAGGCTGTCTTCCCAACCACAGATCGGGCACTCTTGATTAAAGCCCGGTTGGTAATCGAACACCCTGTGTCCACAGCATGGACAAGGAAACTTGTTGGAATACACCGGCATCTCCCTGATTCGTGACGCATCCACTATAACGATTTAGGGAAAGCGCCGGAAAATTTCGCTGTCCTCGCCGCGATTCCATGGAACCGGTCGATAGCAGGAGAGCATAGTGCAAGAGCCGCAAATGTTGACCCCACGAATTCTGGTGACGACGGACTTCAGCGAAGAAAGCGAACGGGCGTTTTATCACGCGCTGTCGTTTGCGGTCGCCAAACAGGCGCGCCTGACGCTGCTGCACACCGGCGCAGAAAGCCGCAACAGTGTGCCGTGGGAACGGTTTCCCGGCGTGCGCGATACCTTGTGCAAGTGGGGCCTGCTTTCGGCCGACGCATCACGCACCGCCGTTATCGAGCAACTCAATCTCGACGTCGCCAAGATGGCGATGCGCGACGACAACCCGCGCGAAGGCATCACCGATTACCTGCGACGCCATCCGACCGATTTGCTGGTCATGGCGAGTGAAGGTCGACGTGGCCTGGGGCGTCTATTCAGTTCCTCGGTTGCCGAGACGGTATGCCGGCGCACCCGCAGTCATACCCTGATGCTGCCGAAGCGTGGTAGCGGCCTGGTCGACAGCGCAACGGGCAAATCCAGCCTGGAACGCGTGTTGTGCCTGGTAGACCCGGCGACCGATCCGCGTCACGCGTTCGCCTACCTGACGCAATGGCTGCCGACGCTCGGCGGACGCGAAGTCGACGTGATCGTTATCGCGATGAACGACAATCATGAAATGACGGCCGTGCTGCCGGAACCGCCGGGACAGTACTGGCGCTACGCGCAATCGAGTGGCGACATCCGGCAGCGCATCAGCGAAGGTGTTCGTGAAAGCAAAGCCGAACTCGTCGCCATCGTTACCCGCAAACCGCGCGGCGTACTGACGCGGGTGCGCGACAGCATCGTCGACCTCGTGTTGCGCGAATTGAGACTGCCGTTGTTGTCGCTACCGGCGGAATGAGCGATCGACATGTGTAGGGTGTTGGCAACCGTCGCCAGAGAATACATAACTGAACGCTGTGCTGCGTTCGTAGCGGGCGCGCTACGAACAACAACAAAAGGGCGCCGTAGCGCCCTTTTTCGATCAACTGAAAAGACGATCAGTTGACTTTGGGATCGAGCTCACCCGACAGGTAGCGCTCGGTCATCGCATCCAGGCTCAGTGCCTTGATCTTCGATGCGTTGCCGGCGGTGCCAAAGGCTTCGTAGCGCGCCTTGCAGATGTCCTTCATGCCCTTGGTTGCGGCAATCAGGAACTTACGCGGGTCGAAGTTCGACGGATTGTCGTGCAGGTGCTTGCGGATCGCACCGGTCGACGCCATGCGCAGGTCGGTATCGATGTTGACCTTGCGTACACCGTGCTTGATGCCTTCAACGATCTCTTCAACCGGCACGCCATAGGTCTCGCCCATGTCGCCGCCGTACTCGTTGATGATCGCCAGCCAATCCTGCGGCACGGAAGAAGAACCGTGCATGACCAGGTGGGTGTTCGGGATGCGCGCATGGATCTCTTTGATGCGCTCGATCGCCAGGATGTCGCCGGTCGGTGGGCGGGTGAACTTGTAGGCGCCGTGCGAGGTGCCGATGGCGATCGCGAGGGCGTCGACACCGGTCTTCTTAACGAAGTCGGCCGCTTCTTCCGGATCGGTCAGCAGCTGGCTGTGATCGAGCTTGCCTTCCGCACCGATGCCGTCTTCCTCACCGGCCATACCGGTTTCGAGCGAACCCAGGCAACCCAGCTCGCCTTCAACCGAAACGCCGCAGGCATGCGCCATCTCGACGGTGCGACGGGTCACGTCGACGTTGTACTCGTACGAAGCCGGCGTCTTGCCGTCTTCACCCAACGAGCCGTCCATCATGACCGAGCTGAAGCCCAGCTGGATCGAACGCTGGCAGACAGCCGGCGAGGTGCCGTGGTCCTGGTGCATGCACACCGGGATATGCGGGAATTCTTCGATCGCCGCCAGGATCAGGTGGCGCAGGAAAGGCGCACCGGCGTAGCTACGCGCACCGGCCGAGGCCTGAACGATAACCGGCGAGTCGGTTTCGTCGGCGGCTTCCATAATCGCGCGCATCTGTTCGAGGTTGTTGACGTTGAAAGCGGGTACGCCGTAGCCGTGTTCGGCGGCGTGATCCAGCATTTGACGCAGGGAAATCAGTGCCATGGTCTGCTCCTTGTTCTGAGAGTCTCAATCAAATTAATCAATCGTGGCTGGGCATGATATGTTCGCCAACGCGCAGGATTTTCATCACGTTGGTTCCGCCCGAGACGCCGTTCAGGTCACCCTTGGTAATGATGACCAGGTCGTCATCACGCACCGCCCCGCGGCGCTGAAGTTCTTCGATAACCTCGGTATTCGCCTGACGCGAATCGATACCGGCTTCGAGGTCGAAGCTGACGGGATAGACCCCGCGATACAGCGTGACTTTTCTACGCGTGGCCACCTGCCCCGTCAAGGCGTAGATCGGGATGCCAGACGAAATGCGTGACATCCATTTGCAGGTGGCGCCCGACTCGGTCAGCGCAGCAATCGCGGTCACGCCAAGGTGGTTCGCGGTGTACATCGTCGACATCGCGATCGCCTCGTCGATACGACCGAACACCGAGTGCAGGCGGTGATCGGAACGCCGCGTCTGCGACTGCTTCTCGGCCTCTTTGCACACCCGGTCCATCGCCTCGACCGCCTTCGCCGGGTACTTACCGGCTGCCGATTCGGCCGACAACATGACCGCATCGGTGCCGTCGATGACCGCGTTGGCCACGTCGAACACCTCGGCGCGGGTCGGGATCGGATTCTGAATCATCGATTCCATCATCTGGGTGGCGGTGATCACCACGCAGTTCATCGATCGCGCCAGGCTGATCAGGCGCTTTTGCGCCGCCGGCAATTCCGCATCGCCGATCTCGACACCGAGGTCGCCACGCGCAACCATGATCACATCCGACGCGTCGATGATCTCTTCGATCACATCCAACGCCTCGGCGCGTTCGATCTTGGACACGATGCCGCCGTCGCCGCCGGCTTCCTGCAGCAACTGGCGCGCGATGTGAACATCTTCGGCCGAGCGCACGAACGACACCGCGACATAGTCGGCCTCGATGCGTGCGGCGAACTTGATATCCGCCTTGTCTTTGTCGGTCAGTGCCGGCGCCGACAGGCCGCCGCCGAGCTTGTTGATACCCTTGTTGTTGGACAGGGTTCCGCCGACGACCACTTTGCAACGCACCTCGGTGCCCTGCACTTCGTCGACCCACAACACGATCAGACCATCGTTGAGCAACAAGGTGTCGCCGCGCGAGACCTCTTCATGCAGCGTCGGGTAAGTGACGCCGACACGCTCCTGGTTACCCTTGTCGACATCCCAAGCCGTGTCGAGCACGAACCGGTCGTCGGGTGCGAGTTCGATCTTGCCGTCGGCGAACTTGCCGCAGCGAATTTTCGGTCCCTGCAGGTCGATCAGCACGCCGACCTGGCGGCCACAAGCACGGGCGCGATTGCGCACCCAATCGGCGCGGCGCTCGTGATCCTCGTGGGTGCCATGCGACATATTCAGCCGCACGACATCCACGCCGGCGGCGATTACCTCGTCCAACACCTTCGGATCGTCGGTGGCCGGACCTAGCGTCGCTACGATTTTCGTGCGTCTAAGCATCTGCCCTTCTCGCGGGATAGCCTACGCCTTCCCGCTGTTGTAATTACTTGCTTGCCGCTTCTTCGAGCATCGCCACCGCCGGCAGCGTCTTGCCCTCGAGGTACTCGAGGAAGGCACCGCCCGCGGTCGAGATATACGACACTTTGTCGTAGATATCGTACTTCTGAATTGCGGCGATAGTGTCCCCGCCACCAGCAAGGCTGAAACCCGGGGCGCCGGCGATGGCCATCGATACGGTCTTGGTGCCCTCGCCGAACTGGTCGAATTCGAACACGCCGACCGGGCCGTTCCACACGATCGTACCGGCTCTGCCAATGATTTCCGCCAACTCGCCAGCCGATTTCGGACCGATGTCAAAGATCATCTCGTCGTCCGCGACCTCGTCGGCGCTTTTTAGTACCGCCGGCTCGTCTTCAGCGAAGTTCTTGCCGACAACGACATCGGTTGCGATCGGGATATTCGCGCCGCGCTCTTGCATCTTTTTCATCAGCGCCTGCGCGGTGGGTACCAGATCATCCTCGCACAGCGATTTGCCGACATTGTGGCCAGCAGCTTTGAGGAAGGTGTTGGCGATGCCGCCGCCGACAACCAGTTGGTCGACCTTCTCAGACAGTGCTTCGAGCACGGTCAGCTTGGTCGACACCTTGGAACCGCCGACGATCGCAACCATCGGGCGTGCTGGATTGGCCAAAGCCTTGCCCAGCGCGTCGAGTTCTTCGGCCAGCAGCAGACCGGCGCAGGCGACGGGAGCGAACTTGCCGACGCCGTGGGTCGACGCCTGGGCACGGTGAGCCGTACCGAAGGCATCCATGACGAATACATCGCACAGCGCGGCGTATTTCTTGGCCAGGTCTTCGTTGTCCTTCTTCTCGCCGCTGTTGAAGCGCACGTTTTCGAGCAGTACGACTTCACCTTCAGCGACGTCGAAGCCGCCATCGAGGTAATTCTTGATCAGGCGTACGTTCTTACCCAGCTTGGCCGACATGTCTTCGGCAATCGGCTGCATCGAGTTTTCTTCGTCGACCGTGCCTTCTTCGGGACGGCCACGGTGCGACATGACCATCACTTTGGCACCCGCTTTGACGCAGTGCTCTACGGTTGGCATTGAGGCGGTGATGCGCGCGTCGGAAGTCACTTTGCCGTCTTTGACCGGCACGTTGAGGTCGGCGCGAATCAGTACGCGCTTACCGGAAAGATCAAGATCCGTCAGCTTGATGAAAGCCATGTGGGTCTCCTAACTGGAATTGATGCAAAAACGTTCAGCCAAAGCGGGCCTTGCCTGAACGCTCTCAATCTTGGTGCAGAGCAGCAGCGAACTATCGCGCATGAGGCATGAGGTCGGGCATGCGTCACACGACGCATGCCCTAACACATCACACCCGGTTTAGCCGGCTACATGCTTGGCAAAGCGCATCATGTTGCAGGTATAACCGTATTCGTTGTCGTACCACGAGACGACCTTCACGAAGGTGCCGTCCAGTGCGATACCGGCTTCGGCATCGAAGATCGACGAGTTGCTGTTACCGCGGAAGTCGGTCGCAACGACCTTCTCATCGGTGTAGGCCAGCGTCTCACCGATACCGGGCTGCTGGGATGCCTTCTTCATCGCAGCACAGATGTCTTCGTACTTGGCTGCTTTCTCCAGCTCAACCGTCAGGTCGACGACCGACACGTCGGAGGTCGGCACACGGAAAGCCATACCGGTCAGCTTGCCGTTGAGTTCCGGCAGCACGACGCCGACGGCCTTGGCTGCACCAGTCGACGACGGGATGATGTTTTCAAGGATGCCGCGGCCGCCGCGCCAGTCTTTCTTCGACGGGCCGTCAACGGTCTTCTGGGTAGCGGTGGCAGCGTGCACGGTGGTCATCAAGCCGCGCTTGATACCCCAGTTGTCGTTCAGAACCTTGGCAACCGGCGCCAGGCAGTTGGTGGTGCACGATGCAGCCGAAACGATGTTCTGACCGGCATAGGTTTCGTGGTTGACGCCGTAAACGAACATCGGGGTGCCGTCTTTTGACGGGGCCGACATGACGACCTTCGGTGCGCCAGCGTCGATGTGTTTTTGGCAGCCTTCTGCGGTCAGGAAGAAACCGGTGCACTCGAGGACCAGATCGACACCGACGTCGCCCCAAGCCAGCTTGGCCGGATCGGTTTCGGCGGTCAGGCGGATGTTCTTGCCGTTGACGGTCATGGTGTTGCCTTCACCGCTGACGTCGCCAGGGAAGTTACCGTGTACCGAGTCGTACTTGAGCATGTATGCCAGGTAGTCGGCGTCGAGCAGGTCGTTGATTGCAACGACTTCGAAATCGTTGGCGAAGTCCTTGGCGATTGCGCGGAAGGCCATACGACCGATACGACCAAAGCCGTTGATGCCTACTTTGATTGCCATAGTTGAATTCTCCTCAGAGCGTTAGCGATGCTTTCTAAATGTAGGTACGGCGGGACCGGCCATGCATTTGCAATAGCCGGTCCGCCGCGGGATTCGATCAAGCCGCGACTTCGTCGATAGCCTTGCCGACGTTTTCCGCCGTGAATCCGAACAGTTTGAACAGTTCGCCGGCCGGCGCCGACTCCCCAAAGGTATCGATACCGATGACTTTGCCGTTGCTGCCGACGTACTTCCACCAGCCACCGGTGCAGGCGGCTTCGACGGCGACACGTGCGGTGACCGCAGCAGGCAATACCGATTCCTTATACGCAGCATCCTGTGCGTCGAAGACGCTGGTGCATGGCATCGAGACGACACGCACCTTCTTGCTGCTGGCCTCGGCAGCTTCGACCGCGATGCCGACTTCCGAACCAGTCGCGATCACAATCACGTCCGGCGTACCGTCGCAGTCGCGCAGCACGTAACCACCGCGCGAGATCGCGGCGATCTGATCGTTGCTGCGGTTCTGGAACGGCAGACCCTGGCGCGAGAAGATCAGGCAGGTCGGGCCTTCCTGTTTCTCAACCGCCTTGCTCCAGGCAACGGCCGTTTCGACCGTGTCGCAGGGGCGCCAGACATCCATACGCGGGATCATGCGCAGCGTCGGGATCTGCTCGACCGCCTGGTGGGTCGGACCGTCTTCGCCCAGACCGATCGAGTCGTGGGTGAATACGAAGATCGAGCGGATCTTCATCAGTGCCGCCATGCGGATGGCGTTACGTGCATATTCCGAGAACATCAGGAAGGTCGCGCCGAACGGAATGAAGCCACCGTGCAGGGCGATGCCGTTCATGATGGCCGACATGCCGAATTCGCGCACGCCGTAGTTCACATAGTTGGCCGCCGGCATGTCACCACGCATCGGCTTGTAGCCCGACCACTCCGTCAGGTTAGAGCAACCCAGGTCGGCCGAACCACCGAACAGTTCCGGCAGCGCAGCGGCGTAGGCTTCGATCGAAGCCAGCGAGGCCTGGCGGGTTGCCGGCGACTTGGCTTCTTCGTTGCACTGGCCGACGAACGAATCGACCTTGGACGACCAATCCGACGGCAGTTCACCGGCGACGCGGCGCTTGAACTCGGCAGCCAGTTCCGGGTGGGCCGAGGCATAGGCAGCAAACTTCTCGTCCCACGCCTTTTCAGCAGCGGCACCCTTCTCTTTCGCGTCCCAGCCCTGGTAGACCGAGTTCGGCACTTCGAAGGCACCGTGATCCCAGCCCAGTGCGGCCTTGGTCAGATTGATCTCTTCCTGGCCCAGCGGGGCGCCGTGGCAGGCGTGGCTGCCGGCCTTGTTCGGCGAGCCGAAACCGATCGTCGTCTTGCAGCAGATCATGGTCGGCTTGTCGGTCATCGCCTTGGCGAATTCCAGTGCCTTCGCAATCGCTGCCGGATCGTGGCCGTCAACATCGGGGATGACGTGCCAGCCGTAGGCCTCGAAGCGCTTCGGCGTGTCGTCCGAGAACCAGCCTTCGACATGGCCGTCGATCGAGATGCCGTTGTCGTCCCAGAACGCGATCAGCTTGCCCAGGCCGAGCGTGCCGGCCAGCGAGCAGGCCTCGTGCGAGATGCCTTCCATCAGGCAACCGTCACCGAGGAACACGTAGGTGTTGTGATCGACGATATCGTGGCCGTCTTTGTTGAATTCGGCAGCGAGGGCGCGCTCGGCGATCGCCATGCCGACCGCGTTGGTGATGCCCTGACCCAGCGGACCGGTGGTGGTCTCAACGCCGGGCGCGTAACCGTATTCCGGGTGGCCCGGGGTTTTGGAATGCAGCTGACGGAAGTTTTTCAGGTCGTCGATCGACAGATCGTACCCGGTCAGATGCAGGAGGGAGTAGATCAACATCGACCCGTGGCCGTTAGACAGCACGAAACGGTCGCGGTCGGCCCAGTTGGGGTTGCCCGGGTTGTGCTTCATGTGGTCGTTCCACAGCACCTCGGCGATGTCCGCCATACCCATCGGCGCCCCCGGGTGACCCGAGTTGGCTTTCTGAACGGCATCCATACTCAACGCACGAATGGCGTTGGCAAGCTCTCTGCGTGAGGACATAAGTCCCTCCTTCAAAGACTACAAGAATTCTTCAGCACCGGAGAATGCTCTCCGGATGAAATGATTCGCTTTTTGCGGGCTCGCTCCGGCCAGCGGAACGGTGCTTTGCACTTGTATGAGAGCGCCGTTCTGCCTCCGGCGAATCTCAGCCCTGTGGTTGTGAAAAGGTCGGCTATTCTCCCCTACCCGGTCGAAATCGGGCAAGGAGGGATTCCCCGAATATTCAAATACACCTATAAGCGCAGGAAATCGGCACTCAAGATCCAGCTTACTGTCTGATTATTAAAACTTTTTTTAAACTCATCCGATCCACTTGATCGAACAGCCCATGCTCGGGATCTGCTCTTGCGGACCCTGCCCCGACTCGGCAACCTGGCGCATAGCCTCGAAAAGATCGCGCCGGACATCAACCGGTGCCGCCTCTTTGCGGCTCTCATCCAGGCGCCCGCGATACTGCAGCTCGCCCGCGCCGTTGTAGCCGAAAAAGTCCGGCGTACACACGGCGCCGTAGGCCTTGGCGACCTGCTGGGTTTCATCGAGCAGGTAAGGAAACGGAAAACCATTGGCCTGCGCGACCGCGCGCATATTGTCGAACGAGTCTTCCGGGTAGTCGGTCGGATCGTTGGACATGATCGCCACAACCCCGATGCCGAGGGGGATCAGCTCATTCGCATCGCGCACGATGCGGTCGAGCACCGCCTTTACATAGGGGCAGTGGTTGCAGATGAACATGACGAGCAGGCCTTTTTCGCCCATGCACTGGTCTCGACTCCAGTTGCGGCCGTCGACACCGGGTAGATCGAAATCCGGTGCGGCTGCGCCAAAATCACAAACCGGTGTCTGCAACGAAACCATTGGGTTTCCCTCGTGCAAATTATTTAACTTCTGCGGGCGCGACATTCTTTCAGAATGCGCCGATATGCTCAACCGTGTTAAATTTCCGCCGCTAACCTAACCTCTCCCATATTCCTGCAAACGTTTTTCTATCAAAGGAGTAGCCGATGGCTCGTGACTTCATCTTCACTTCGGAATCGGTGTCCGAGGGGCATCCCGACAAAATGGCCGACCAGGTATCGGACGCCATTTTGGACGCCATCCTGGCCGAAGACCCGCATGCACGCGTCGCCTGCGAGACGGTTTTCAAGACCGGCCTGGCTATGATCGCCGGTGAAATCACGACTACCGCCAAGCCGGATTACGAGCACGTCATCCGCGACACCATCAAAGACATCGGCTACACCAGCTCGGAGATGGGTTTTGACGCTGTGACCTGTGCCGTAATGACCGCGATCGGCGTGCAATCGCCGGACATCAACCAGGGCGTTGACCGTGCCAAGCCGGAAGACCAGGGCGCCGGCGACCAGGGCCTGATGTTCGGTTACGCGACCAATGAGACCGAGGTGCTGATGCCGGCACCGATCCAGTTTGCCCACCGTCTGGTCGAACGCCAGGCAGAAGTGCGCAAGAAAGGCATCCTGCCGCTGCTGCGACCGGACGCCAAGTCACAGGTCAGCCTGCACTACTCGGACGGCAAACCGGTATCGATCGACGCGGTCGTACTGTCGAGTCAGCACGCCGAGGAGTTTGCCGGCGACACGCTGCGCGAGGCGGTCATGGACGAGATCATCAAACCGATCCTCGACCCGACCGGCTTGCTGACCAAAGACACCAAGTTCCACATCAACCCGACCGGCAGTTTCGTGATCGGCGGACCGATGGGCGATGCCGGCCTGACCGGCCGTAAGATCATCGTCGATACCTACGGCGGCGCAGCGCGCCACGGTGGCGGCGCCTTCTCCGGTAAGGATCCGTCGAAGGTCGACCGCTCGGCCGCCTACGCGGGACGCTACGTGGCGAAGAACATCGTGGCGGCAGGGCTTGCCGACAAGTGTGAGATCCAGGTGTCGTATGCGATCGGCGTGGCCGAGCCGACCTCGATCATGGTCGACACCTTCGGCACCGGCAACATCACCGACGAACGCATTACCGAGCTGGTGCGCGAGCACTTCGACCTGCGTCCGTACGGCATCCTGCGCATGCTCGACCTGCTCAACGCCGAGAAGATCAAGTACCGCAAGACCGCGGCCTACGGCCATTTCGGTCGCGAAAACGAGAACTTCACCTGGGAGCTGACCGACAAAGCCGACGAGCTGCGCAGCGCCGCCGGCATCTGATCTGTCGGTATTCGATCTGATGGATTCGGGAGGCGACCGCGTCGCCTCCCGTCAAGCCAGGCAATACACGCCGCATTTCTAGGCGGCGTTGTTCGAAACCTCAATCCTTGGGCTGATCGTCCACCACCGTTTCGCGATAGGCGTGCCACGACGCGTGCCCGATCAGCGGCAAGATCAACGCCAGCCCAATGAACGCCGTCGCGACGCCGAGCAGGACCAGCGCGACAATCATCGCACCCCACATCGCCATGACCGCCTTATTGTTGATCACCGCGTTGACGCTGGTCAGCGCACTGGTCACCGCATCGGTGCCGCGATCGAGCATCATCGGCAGCGATACCACGCTGGCCGAAAACACGATGATCGCGAAGATCGATCCAACCGCGCTGCCGACCGCCAGGAATTGCAGCCAGCCAAGCCACCCCATTTCTTCGCCGATCGGGAAGAACACGTGCACCATCGATGCCGCGCGCGCCCAGATCAGCAACACAACCAGCATCACCAGCGCATACAACAACTCATTGCGCAAATGGTTGCGGCTCTCGCGCCAGCAGACACCCAATTGAGGCGGCCGCCCCTGCTCGAGCTGGCGACTGATCGAATACAGTCCGAAGGCGAGTACCGGGCCGCCGAGGATGAACGCCACCGTCAAGGTGAACAACGCCACGGTATGGCCGTCGTCCCATGCCAAGCCGGTAATCAGGTAACCAAAAAAGACCAACCCGATCCCATAGGCGAGACTCTGTTTGTAGGCCCGGCTCATGTCGTGCCAGCCCAGCTTCAGCCAACGCAGCGGTGCGTCGAAGCCAAGTTTATTGGACGGGTAAAAAAGCGGCTCGATATCCGAGTCCGGCGGATCGTGCCGGACCACGCCTGGTTCTGCCATCACACTCCTCCTGAATAGCGACGCTCGTGCGTCAGATGTCCCTTTGCGGGATCTGTTTTTCCACGGCCTTGGCGGCCGCTGTTGTTGAACATAGCGCAAAAATCGGTGTTTGCTGCGAATTCGCTTTTTTGCTGCACCGCACATGACGCGCCTGTGATTGAGTAGGCATCATCTTCGGCCACCCCCGAAGCCAGGTCATTTCCGCCGGCCGAACCAGGAATTGCAGTCACCAACTGTGTAAAATACCGGCCGATCCTGGCGTCTGGGCTCAAGTTTTTGAGCCGGATCACGATACCGGGTTCATCACAATTTCACGCCGAGGGGCGCTGCAACCCGCTGATCGGGCCAGGCTCGGACGTGAATACGGTGCTTTGTCGAACGGCGCTCACTCACGTTTTTTGAACTGGAGTCAACAACCATGAGTGAGTTCACCGACTACAAAGTCGCCGACATGTCTTTGGCCGATTGGGGCCGCAAAGAAATGCGCATTGCCGAAACCGAGATGCCGGGCCTGATGGCGCTGCGCGAGAAGTACGGCAAGGAAAAACCCCTCAAAGGCGCCCGCATCACCGGCTCGTTGCACATGACGATCCAGACTGCCGTGCTGATCGAGACCCTCGTCGAGCTCGGTGCCCAGGTGCGCTGGTGTTCGTGCAACATCTTCTCGACCCAGGACCACGCCGCAGCCGCGATCGCAGCCGCCGGCATCCCGGTCTACGCATGGAAAGGCGAGACGCTCGAAGAATACTGGTGGTGCACCGAACAGGTGCTGAACTGGCCGAACGGCGAGCAGCCGAACATGATCCTCGACGACGGCGGCGACGCAACCCTGCTCGTCCATAAAGGTGTCGAGTATGCCGACGCCGGCGCCGTACCCGAGCCCAAGGCCGACGACGCCGAAGAGTGGAAGGTCATCCTCGGCGTGCTCAAGCGCAGCCTCGAAGAAGACCCCAAGCGCTATCACAAGATGGCCGAATCGATCCGCGGCGTCACCGAAGAGACCACCACGGGCGTGCACCGTCTCTACGAGATGCTCAAACAGGGCAAGCTGCTGTTCCCGGCGATGAACGTCAACGACTCGGTCACCAAGTCGAAATTCGACAACCTGTATGGCTGCCGCGAATCACTGGTAGATGGCATCAAGCGCGCGACCGACGTGATGATCGCCGGCAAGATTGCGGTCGTCTGCGGTTACGGCGATGTCGGCAAGGGCTCGGCACAGTCGCTGCGCGGTCTGGGCGCAACTGTGTGGATCACCGAGATCGACCCGATCTGTGCACTGCAGGCGGCGATGGAGGGTTTTCGCGTGGTCACGATGGAAGAGGCTGCACCGATCGCGGATATCTTTGTCACCACCACCGGCAACAAGGACATCATTCGTCACGACCACATGGCCGCGATGAAGGATCAGGCGATCGTCTGCAACATCGGTCACTTCGACAACGAGATCGATATCGCCGGCCTCAACAAGTACGAGTGGGAAAATATCAAACCGCAGGTCGACCACATCATCTTCCCCGACGGCAAGCGCATCATCATGCTGGCCGAAGGCCGTTTGGTTAACCTCGGCTGCGCCACCGGCCACCCGAGCTTCGTGATGTCGAACTCGTTCACCAACCAGGTACTGGCGCAGATCGAGCTCTACACCAAGCGCGAAGAATACCCGATCGGCGTGTACATCCTGCCGAAGAAGCTCGACGAAGAGGTCGCGCGACTGCACCTCGAGAAGATCGGCGCCCACCTGACCGTGCTGTCGCAGGAGCAGGCCGACTATATCGGCGTACCGGTCGAAGGCCCGTACAAGCCCGAGCACTATCGTTACTGATTCATTGACGTAACGCGTCGTGTGGTGCAACCCGTCCGTGGTTGCACCACACCCCTATTCGCAAGACTGGATTGACCGCAGATGACCGCATCACGATCACAAGCGACCGGCTTCAGTTTCGAACTGTTCCCGCCAAAGACCGACAAAGGTATCGAGAAGCTGCGCGATACCGTGACCCGCCTGAACGAACGCAGTCCGGCGTTCTTCTCCGTCACCTATGGTGCCGGCGGTTCGACCCAGACCAACACCTTCGCCACCGTCGACTGGATTCGCGAACAAGGCATCGCCGCCGCACCGCACCTATCGTGTATCGGCAGTACGCGCGATGAGATCACCGAGATCCTGCAGCGCTACGCCGACCAGGGCATCGACCGCATCGTGGCGTTGCGCGGCGACCTACCCTCGGGCGCCGGTGCCGGCTCGATGGGCGACCTGAACTATGCCAACGAACTGGTCGCCCTGATCCGCGAACGCTTCGATGCACGCTTCCATGTCGAGGTCGCCGCCTACCCGGAGATGCATCCACAGGCCGCGAACTTCGACAAAGACCTGGAAAACTTCAAACGCAAGGTAGATGCCGGCGCCGACTCAGCGATCACGCAGTATTTCTACAACCCGGATGCCTACGAACGTTTCCTCGAGGCCTGCAGCCGACGCGACATCACCATCCCGATCGTGCCGGGCATCATGCCGATCACCAACTACAGCAACCTGGTGCGTTTTTCCGATGCGTGCGGTGCGGAGATCCCGCGCTGGCTGCGTAAACGCATGGAGGCCTACGGCGATGACATCGATAGCATCCGTGCGCTCGGCCAGGACGTGGTCACCAAGCTGTGCGAACGGCTGTTGGCGATCGGCGCGCCCGGTCTGCATTTCTATACGATGAACCAGACCGAACCCACGCTCGCTATCTGGGACGCACTCGGCCTCAGCGACATCGGCTAAGCACGTTCCGTGCGATCGCGATCCGCGGTGTAGGATACGCTGATGCGTATCTCCCGGATCTTCGTTGAACCCTCGCTGGCCAGCGGCCACACCATCGAGTTGGATGAACGCGCTGCACGCTATGCGCAACAGGTGTTGCGCCTGCGTGCGGGCGATGACCTCGTTCTGTTCGACGGCAGCGGGCAAGACTTCGATGCCCGCCTGACGCGTTGCGATCGCAAGGCGTGTATTGCCGAGGTCGGTGACTCACGTACAGTCGACAACGAATCGCCGCTGACGGTCCACCTGGCGATCGGTATCTCGCGCGGCGAGCGCATGGATCTCGCGTTGCAGAAAGCGGCTGAGCTGGGGGTAGGCGCCGTCACCCCGCTGGCGACCGAACGCAGCGTGGTGCGGCTCGACGACGAACGCACCACCAAAAAGATGCAGCATTGGCAGGGCGTGATCATCAGCGCCTGCGAACAATGCGGGCGCAGCCGGCTGCCGAGCTTGCATGCCCCTGCCCCACTGCCTGCCTGGCTAGAAGATCATCCCGGCGGTTTCCTGCTGCATCATGAGGCGCCGCGCTCGTTTGCCGACGTGCCAACCCCCACCGATCCGCAGGTGCGCCTGCTGATCGGTCCCGAAGGTGGGCTCAGCGAAGCCGAACGTAGTCTCGCCGAAAGGCAGGGGTACACCAGCGTGCGCATGGGGCCGCGCGTGTTGCGCACCGAAACGGCACCGCTGGCCGCTCTGGCCGCTATGCAACTGTTGTGGGGAGACTTCCGCTGACCGATCGGTCGCGGACGTCGGATTACGCTGCCGGCAACTGTGCCTGCAGGTAGTCGAGGTCGGGCACCATCAACTGATCGCCGTCGACCGTGACCGTCATGCGTACCGGTGAGTCACCGTGCAGGCTGGTGGTCGCCTGATCGATCGCATCGTGATTGAGACGCAGCAGGCGCGGAATACCCTGCGCCACCAGGCCCACCAACGGCCAGTCGCCTTCGGGTTTGAGTGCATAGCACACGGCGATACGCTGACGGATACTGTCGCTACCCCGAGTGCGACCGAGCATGCGCTCGAAGTCGACGACCAGGATCTCACGCTGGTGCCAGTTCACCATCCCCTGGAGCCATGGCGCATCGTTATCGATCGGATCCGGCTCGCGGTAACCGATGATCTCTGCAACCGTCGTGTTCGGCAGCAGCAGGCTGCCTTCACGCAACGGGATCACGAGGCATCGAATTTCTGAGACTTGCTGACTCACAACGTTGTATCCGCAAGCAGTGTGTAAATGTTCTCAAGCAACTCGGCTTCCTGGTAAGGCTTACCGAGGTAGCGCTTGACGCCCAACTCCATCGCGCGATTGCGGTGTTTGTCACCGGTACGCGACGTGATCATGATGATCGGGATATCGGCCAGTTCCGGCGTACTACGCATGTGGCGCGCCAGCTCGTAGCCGTCCATCCGCGGCATCTCGATATCCAGCAGCATGATGTCCGGACGGTGGTCCTGCAGCACGGTGACCGCGTCGACACCGTCTTTGGCGGTTACCACATGCATGTTGTGGCGCTCCAACAGACGGCTGGTGACCTTACGTACCGTGATCGAGTCGTCGACCACCATGACAGTGATGCCCTTGCTCTCCGGCTCGGCCGTCTCGACGACCTCGGTCGACGGATGCTGCGCACTGTCCATACGCACCAGGGCGTTCACATCGAGGATCAGCGCAATCTGACCGTCTGCCAGGATGGTGCCGCCGGTATACCAGCGCACCGTGCTCAACTGCGCACCGATCGACTTCACCACGATCTGACGGTTACCCATCAGGCTGTCGACGTGGATCGCGACACGGTGTTCACCGGAACGCACAAGCAACAGCGGCAACCAACGCAAGCCTTCAGGTATATGCGGTGCCTGGGTACCCAGCATCGAGCCCAGGTAGCGCACCGTGTAATCGCGGTTGTCGTACGTGAATACGTCTTTCTCACCGGCGTAGATGGCACGCAGCTCATCGACGCCGATGCGCACGACACCGTCCATGCTGCTGTGCGGCACGGCATACATGTCGTCGCCCAGTGTCACCAGCAGCGCATCAGTGATGGCCAGGGTAAAGGGCAGGCGAATCGTGAAGCTGGTGCCCGCACCGGGCTGCGACTCGATATCGAGTGTGCCGCCGAGCTGCTTCACCTCGGTCAGCACCACGTCCATACCCACGCCACGACCGGAAACCTGCGACAGCTCCTGCGCCGTCGAGAAACCCGGCTGCAGGATCAACTGGAACAGATCGTCGTCTTCGACCACGGCGTCCGCATCGATCAGACCGCGTTCGACGGCCTTGGAGCGGATACGCGCACGATCGAGACCTGCGCCGTCGTCCGACAGGGTCAATACGACGTCGGTACCCTCGCGGCTCAACGACAGCGTGATGACGCCTTCGCGCGGCTTGCTATTGGCAAGGCGGGCGTTCGCATCCTCGATACCGTGCGACACCGAGTTACGCATCAGGTGCTCCAGCGGCCCCATCATGCGCTCGAGAAT
>MWSE01000006.1_pt1 | contig 76776 bp, 76 predicted proteins | sample 1021931 | NCBI WGS metagenome assembly MWSE01 (sample SAMN06338154, study PRJNA374545) | mollusc metagenome | biome: marine bay; material: sediment; isolation source: gill 28 cm from animal B | host: Kuphus polythalamius | place: Philippines: Mindanao | collected 2011-09-12 | reverse complement strand
CGCTGATGCTAGACACATAGGGTGAACCGAGAATGATCGATCAGGCGGATTTTTATGCGGCCAAGCTGCGTTTCGAAACCGATTCTGCAGACCTGTTCGCGGCGTTACAAAGCTCAGCAAACATAGCGGTAATTGATGCACGCTCGGTACAGGCATACGAGCGCGAACATATCCCATCAGCGATCAATATCCCCCACCGAACGATGACCGAAGAGACCACGATGCATCTTGATAAGGGCGTGACGTACGTTACCTATTGCGATGGCATTGGCTGCAATGCCTCGACCAAGGGTGCGCTCAACATGGCTAAGCTGGGTTTCGACGTGAAGGAGCTGATGGGTGGGCTTGATTGGTGGAAACGCGATGGCTATGCCACTGAGGGTCTGGAGGGCAGGGAAGGGCAGCTCATCTCATGCGGTTGCTAGAACCGGCTGCATCGAGCCTGCTGCTGTGTAGATGCAAGTCGCTGGATTGCTTCCGGCCACACCGGATAGTAGTTATCGCAATGCTCAACGCTGAATGAAAATTCGCAACCGCGGCATGGACACAAAGTGAAGTGCTAAGAGACTACGACGAAAGGGACTACGTGGCGTGCGAAGCCTTGGTCAACGAGGCTTGGGAATTCGACCGAAACTTTCGACCGCCATCGCTGGCCGGGCTGGCTCGTAAGATCTATACACGCGGGTCCCTGCTGGAAAGCAATTACAGGCGCGTGGTCGAGGAAGACGGTGCGGTCGTTGGGTTCTTGTTCGGTTACAACGAGTTCGGGAGTCGGGTGAGGGGGAATACGCTGTTTGCGTTGTCAATATTCGGGCGCCTTTTCTGCTTGAAAGGCCTGCCTTTCAGGCACAAGAGAACATTCCTTGCTGCAATCTATAACCACGGCTTGAACAGGTCTCGCGTGGTCAGGGGAAAGCACAGCGAAATTGTGCTATTCGTGGTGAAACGCGATCGTCAGGGGAAAGGATACGGTAAGCGCCTGGTATCCGATTTCTTGTCGCATTGTAGGGCTGCGGGCGTCGAGACATTGGTTGTCGAAACGAATAGCTCCGGCGCAAGCGGTTTCTACGAGCATCAGGGTTTCGTGCACATCGGCGACTTCGATTCTCCACTTCATGAATACGCGGCACCGGGTGGACAGGCATGCATGTACCAGCGGGCATTGAGCTGACTCTGTCTGGCAAGTCAGCAGGGCGGTCTTCAAGTTGAGCTGCGTAATCGGCGATGTGCCGCTCTTAAATCTGTATCGATGATCAATGCGTCGCCAGACATGTGGTATGTCCAATGCTCGGTGTCGAGATTTCACGATGCGTCAAACAACCCGAGGCAAACATGACGTCAGACCCTGGCACGTATGTTCTGGTGTTACGTTGCCGGGCTGCGGCATCCGTACAGGTCGGTCGATGGGACGATCTGCGACTGCACCGCGGCTACTATCTCTATGTCGGCAGTGCGTTCGGGCCGGGAGGTGTGCGCGCCCGGGTTGGCAGACACTGTCGCAATGAGAAGTCCCTGCACTGGCATATCGATTACCTGCGCGCATACGCCAAGCTGGTAAATGTTTGGCTGACCTACGACGTGCATCGACGGGAGCATCAGTGGGCGACCGTCCTTGGCCAGGACGATCGCGTGCAGCCGATACCGGGTTTCGGTTGCACGGATTGTGACTGCGAGTCTCATCTTTTCTACACGAATCATAGGCCCGTGCTGGCGCAGTTTTCGCTGAGTGCCGAGGGCGGACTTGAATGCTTGACCTGCACAGACTTTGCGGTTGTGTCCGCCCGATCATCAAGCTGCAGGTAAGCGCCGTGCGGCGGCACCGAAGTGCGCTGGGCGGTAACGAACTCCGCGCTGCCCCTGGTCCCGCGAGGCACTCTGTAGCGGTCCAAATCCTGGCTTTGATGGCCGGCGATCAGCGCGAGTAAATCGACCCGTAGCCTTCTTCGCTCAAGACCTGGCGTACCGCCGGGCGTCGCAGCACCTGCTCGAAGTGACCCCTACACCTGGGCGGTAGCTTAATACCGATCCGGTCTGCCCAGAATTCGACGTAGAACAACGATGCGTCGGCAATACTGAAAGCCTCGAAAGCGAAACCGCTTTCCGCCAGGGAGGCTTCGACAACCTGAAACGCTGTCTTGACGATGTCGCGGCCTTTGGATTCAACTTCTTCATGATGATCTGGCGACGCTGCGAAACTCGCGGGCACAAAGATACGTGCGAAACCCTGGCCGTGCAGGGTGTTGACTGCGTAGCTCATCAACTCCAGCGCTTTGACCTGCTGGTCGATGCCCTGTGGCAACAGACGGCGGCGTGGATGGTGGCTGGCAAGCCACCAGGCTATCGATTGGTAGTCTGTTAGGATCAATCCGGTACCCGTGTCGAGCGTCGGGATGGTGCCTTTAGGATTGATCTTGCGATACCAGGCTTGATCCTGGTCGCCAGCCAGCAGGTCGATGATGTGTGCCTCGAAGACGAGGCCGATCTCTTCCAGAAGGATATGTATGCCGGTGCTGCACGAGCCGGGCGTCATGTAGAACTTCATCGTCATGCTCAGGATGATGGGGGACTGGTGGAGTGTGCATAGTCCAACAGCGAGTCTTCGATACCTTCCCAGGCATACTGCGAAACGGCATCGACGCCGATGGCGGCGAGCTTTTCGGTGGGCCCGTCGCCGATCTTGGCAACGAAAACCGCCTGGCAGTCCTTGATGGTTTCCAGGATCTGCGCCATGGCCGTTTTGCTCGAATGGTTGCCCAGGCAATAGTGTTCGACGTCGCGCTTCTCGACGAAACAGCAGTCGTCTCCCGCAACCTCGTAGATCCAGAATTGCTGGGCATGGCCGAAGTGTTCGCTGATTGCCTTGCCTTCCTTGCTCGCGACCGCCAGCTTCAATGCATGATCAGGCATAGCTGAAGACATCCATGCCACGGAACACGCTGCAACGCTTGAACACCTCGAGCGATGGCTCGAGTTGCTTGTGGTGACAGTACTTGGCAACCAGCTTGGTCAGGCCTTTGATGTCGCGTCCGCTGGCTTCGGCGAAGGTCTCCGCCAAGGTGTCGATCAAACCCGGTGCGAGTTGCAGCTGGAATTGTTCGGTCATGACTCGCCAGATGCGTCGGCGGTCATCCAGGCCCGGCGGGTGGTATTTGATCATCGCGATACAGCGCGACACGATGGCCTCGTCAATATCGTTGACCCGGTTCGTTGTCAGGAACAGCAGGCCGTTGAAGTATTCCAGCACACGCAAGAACACGCCGACCACGGCATTGGCGGCGATGTTGTCGTCACGCCGTTTGATATAGACATCCGCCTCGTCGATCAGCATCACGGCTCCCCAGCGCTGGGCCCGGGTCAGGGTGTCTTTGAGCGCCTGCTCCATCTCGGTCACGTTGAGGCCCAGTTGGCCCGAATGTACCCGGTACAGCGGACGTTTGATGATCTCGGAGTAAACCTCGGCCGTCAGTGTCTTGCCGACGCCGGCAGGGCCGGCGCATAGCACCGTCGTCCCGCCGGATTTCCCTTCGACGATGTCGTCCATCAGCATGTCCATCTCGGCTGTCAGGATGTCGATGAGATCGGTCTGTTCGGGAGGCAGGATCAGCTTGTCCTTGAGCTCCGGCTCGTATTCGTACGGCTGCATATCGTCCACATGCACCCACAGGTGATGATGCAGTTCGAGATGAAACATCAGGACGTAGCCGTGCACCGGTAGCTCGGTAAACAGGCCTTTGGGAATCTCGCCGTTCAGCGCTTCGGTTGCGTTCTCTACCTGATCGTTGAAGCGTGTGCTCTTGCCGGCGCGGCGCAGGTACTTGCCGAGGATATCGCCGGATGAATCGAGGGCCAGGGTACGCTCGGTGAGAATCTCCTCGTCGTTCACCATGCGCGCCCAACCGCCGGCCGAAGACAGCACGACGACGTTCTTGCGTGTCCAGTCGGTGTTGCGTCGGTTCGCGGTCGGGTCTTCCGTGAAATAACCCGTACCACGTCCGGAGAACTGCCGGCCGTAGTCCGCCCGCCAGGCGAAGAAGCGGTCTGCCGATCGGTTGTAGGCATCGATGAGCTCTTCGGTTTCGTGAAAGAATCCTTTGGCCGCGAAGATCTCGGCCACGGTCTTACCGATGATGTCGCGTTCCCTGATGATCAGGTTGACCGTAGCAAGCTTGGCCATGCTGTTGGCCTTCAGGTCGATCAGGATGCGCCCCGACTCCTCTTCGCCGGGTGGTGTGAAATCGATGCGGCTGACGAGATAAGCCATTGGTTTGCCGTTCGCATGTGCCTTGAACAGCCAGCCGCGGATCGCGTTGCGCAGCAGAAACTCTGCGATGTCGGGTACCAGGGCTTCGAGGCCACCTTCGTCGTAACGCCCGCCGGGGTCGTTGACCGCACGTTGCAGAGCGGCGATCTGGGCCGCGCGTCCGGCCATGTTTGGTCCGGCCTGTTCGTACAGGTTGCGCAGAAAACCCAGTTGGATCGACGACAGCTGCTCGAAGGGGATCTCGGCCTTGTTGCCGAAGCGTAGTTGCTCTTTGAGTCCGGAAAGGTCGGGGAATTCGGCGATCATCGCCTCGACGTTGCAACGCTCTATCTGCAGTTTCATGCGGGCCCATGTCGTACGGCTTGAGTGATTGCCGATGCTATGCAAGCAGTGATCCACAACGCCTATCTCGTTGATTTGCTAGACGCTGCAAGCTGCGTTGTCGGTTAGACGACGGCGTCGCCTGCGTCCGATTGTCGGTAAGCGAACAAACGCCGCGGTGCGCTTGCGCAGGTTCGGGAGGTTGGCGCGGTGGCCGAACCGGCCATGCCTGCGATATGGTCGGCGCTTCGTGAGTAAGTTGGATGATGGAGTGAGCCCATGTATATCGTGACCAACCGTGTTCCTGTTGCACCGGGTTATGAAGAGATGTTCGAGGAGCGTTTTCGCAACCGTGCCGGACAGATCGACAAGCAGGCAGGCTTTGTCCGCATGCAGGTGTTGAAGCCGGATGCACCGGACACGCCGTACGTCGTGCAGACCACTTGGAAAGACAAGCAGGCGTTCGAAGGCTGGGTCGGCTCCGAAGACTTCAAGATCGCGCACAGCAATCCCATGCCGAAAGAGGCGTTCGCCGGCGAGGGCAAGATCGAGATGTTCGAGGTGCTGATCGCGGCCGATGCCGCCAGCTGATACGGCACCTACCGTAACGTCGGGCATGGGTTGTCGATGATGTCGCAACACCTTCGCCTTTGTTGGCTATGCGACACGCGATCGACTGCGGTGAGCGACGCTAACCCGCTGTAGCAGCAGTAGAAAAGCGCGTTCGGTTCGCTTGGAACGATGTTTGCTCTTCTCCGATGCATAGACGAGTTGTGCAGCGGAGAGTTTGCGTTGAGTTATCAGGATATTCAGCCCGACCAGGTGGAAGAATTGTTGGCGGGCGGCGATGTCGTCGTTATCGACATGCGTGATGCGGACAGTCGCGCGAAAGGGGAGTTTGCCAATGCCGTGGGGCATGGCGAGGACGTGATCCAAGGCCTGGTTCGTCGTCGCAAGAGCGATCCCACGGTGCTGGTGTATTGCTACCACGGCAACCAGAGCCGCGATCTGTGTAACTTCCTCGGCCAGTTCGGCCTCAACAGCCTGTACAACCTCGAAGGCGGTTGGCTGGCCTGGCAAAACTGGCAGGCCAAGCGCCTCGGCATGCCGGGTGTGGCCAACAATTGGCTGTTGTCAAACGGCTTCGATCCGAACAATCTCAACAGCCGCGTTCATGCGGGCATGTCGGCGTTGATGTTGGCGGCTTTACAGGGCAAGCGCGAGGTGGTCGATGTGTTGCTTGCGGCCGGTGCCGACCTGCGCGCAGTCAACGACGATGACCACAGCGCATTATGGTTTGCCTGTGTCAATGGCGATGTGGCCTTGGTGCGCGCGCTGATTGCGCATGGCAGCGACATCGACAACCGCAATGTCAATGGCGTGACGTGCAGCGTCTATGCCGCGTCGACCGGCAAGCTCGACGTTCTACAGGTGCTGGCCGCTGCCGGCGCCGACCTGACGATCCGCACGCATGACGGCTATGACGCGCTGGAAAGCAGTTCGACCGTCCCCGTTCTCAAGTTTCTCAAATCCCTGGTGCGCGACAGCGCATCCGATGATGCACGGCAGATGCCTGCGGGCAATGCCGCCATGGCACAGGAATCGATCGCATGAAGACAACCGACAAGATACGCAAGCAACTCGAAGAAAACCCGATCATTCTCTATATGAAGGGTACGCCGGAAGAACCGCGTTGCGGGTTCTCTGCGAAGGCGGCTGCCGCGATGAAGGCAAGTGGTTATCCCTTCGCCTTTGTCGATGTACTCGCGTCGCCGCTGATCATGGAGGCGTTGCCCGAGGTGTCGGACTTTCCCACCTTCCCGCAGTTGTTCATCAACGGCGAGATTATTGGCGGCAGCGATATCGTCGAGGCAATGATGGCCAGCGGTGAACTGCAGCCGATGCTTGAGTCGGCCACTTCGAACGCCTGACTACGGAGACGGCGATGACAGAAGATGAGATCGTCGAGCGTATCCGAACGCTCTATCCCGATGCGGTAATCGATGTGGCCGGCGAGGATTGTAGCTTCGAGGTCTATGTTATCAGCGAAGCTTTCGCCGGCATGAATACGCTGCAGCGACAGAAACCGATCCTTGCGCTGTTCAAGGACGAGATCAAGGGTGGCGCTCTGCATGCCTTATCGGTACGTGCCAAGACGCCGGAAGAACAAAACAGCCAAACCGGGCTGGTGCAGATCAAGATGTAGTCGTCGCCCCACAGCCTGCCTGTGGTTTCCCAACTGACGACACTATGGCGTGTCGCCTCTCGGTCGGAGCGCCGTATGGCGGTGGCGCGTTATGCCTCGTCGCGCTTCGCGGCAAGCATGCTCAAGCGAGCTTGCTGCGATAGCGTGGGATCGGCTCCAGGTCGGGGTCGACAAACTCGGTGCGTGCGGTTTCGGACTCGAGTAACTGCTTACTGTAGTGGCTTAGCATGATGCCTTGATCCAGCAGCAGTGGATTGCGTTCGATAAATTCGTCCGCACTGTTGCAGCGCTCGGTGCTGCGCATGAAATGGTCGATGGCGAGTACCCACGCCCGCGTCAATGTCTCGTGGTATTTGGTCTTGTCCGCGCCCACCGCCGTCAGCAGCGCCAACAGACTCTGTCTTATCGTCATCCATGCGGCATTCGCATCCATGGTGGTCAACAGACAATAGGCGATCTTGACGTGTTCCCGGTGGCGGAAGAGCCCCGCATCGATACGGCTGTGCAGAAAATCGTCGACGTATTGCCGATCAGCTTGTGACATTTTGTGGTTCATGTCCGATCCCTCCTTTGCCGCGACCCATCCGGGCACCGCCGGTGACAGCGGTGCACGTTCAATCGCGCGCTTGCGCGGCGCTATCCTCTATGGGCTCAGGTTAGTCGACGATCTTGATCTTCGCCTTGACCAGGCGCGCATCCACGTCGGCTTCAGCGTCCAGCCAATCCTGGCGTCCGTCACCGGCGAACCCCTGGGCCTCGCTGCGCAAATAGGCGGCTTCGGAGATCATCTGGTGGCGCTCTGCCGACGATATGGCGCCGTACACTTTGGCGGCTTTCTTGCTCGTTGCTTTTTTCGCGGTCGACTTTTTTGCAACTGCTTTTTTCTTGCTGACGGCTTTCTTCGCCGATGCTTTCTTTTTGGTTGTTTTCTTTTTTGTCGCTTTCTTCTTTTCGTCCGATGTCGTGTCGCTGCCGGATGCTTTCGTAGCGCCCTTCTTCGTCGTCTTGGCCATGGATACCCTCGTAGACGTTCTTAAAATTCTGGTTTAACCCTTGTACCGCCAAGGGCAAGATTTGAACCAACTCTGCGGTAGTCGCTATTTACGGATTTCTGTATTGCATCCACAAGCGGGAACCGGGGGTGCATGCACAGCAATTGTGCGCACGGTCACGGCCGCGCATAACGATGGCGCATTTGAGCGCGCTGAGCTGTAACGAAGCAATCGGGTAGTCGCCTTGGCTTGCCGCGATTGATTCTCAACTCTGTAGGACCGATCCGTGTTCCGGGTGACATGATGAAACCAGGATCGTCCATGCGATGCTTGTGCGGCCGTTATGTCGCGGCAACCACCGGCGGCATAAAGCGTGACTTTGCAGCTGGTTTGCCTGTTGCTCTGCGCGTTCCGGACACCGGCGGCGCGATGTGGCCTGTCGTATCGCCAGGATACTCTATAGTCATAGGTAGTCAGACGAACGGGATTTTCTGTTCAACTGGACTGCCGCGGTACTTGGAAAGTTAGGTTAATGATGTCCAGGCAGCCGCCTTTCGCCCTCACATCGCCCGTCGCCATCGTCATGCGCTGCGGCCGATGCAGATGAATGAGCCTTCAAAAAAATTCCTTTGCCGTGAACTGGTTAGATCGTCGGGCGTCCGCTAAGCTCAGTTGGACTAGGGAAATACCCACAGGATAGTGGGGAGTCTACCTAAAAGGCATGATCGGCAAATTCGGCTCCTTGTTCGGCGCGCATGCTGCGTTCTCGCGCATCGTGCTTGCGTTATGCTGGCTCTTGGCCGGAAGTGCCGCAGTGCGTGCCGCTCCCGATCGCATCACGATCGCCTACAGCGCAGACGAAGCGCCGGCCAGCTACACATCGTCCACCGGGCAGCCGGCCGGCCGTCTGATTGATTTCTGGCGTCTGTGGTCCGGCAAGACTGGCATCCGTATCGATTTCGTTGCCGCAGGTCGTGAGGCGTCGATCGACTTGCTGCGTCGCGGTGAGGTCGATGCCCACGCCGGTCTGGTCGCCCAGCAAGGGCGGATGCAAGATCTGGCGCTGACGGTGCCGACCATCGATGTCGAGGCATTCGTGTTCTCTCACCGCACCGTTCAGGGCGTGCGGGGTATCGAAGACTTTCGCGGATTTCAGGTCGGCGTGGTCAAGGGTTTCGCCCAAAGCTATATAGAAAGCCGCCTGCCGGGCGCTGCACTGGCGGTCTATCCCGATCTGGAGTCGCTGTACCGTGGCGCCAAGGACGGCGAGGTCAGGGTGTTCGTTTCGCCGTTGGCCGACTACCGCCACTTCGCCACCACCAACGGCCTGGCCGGTGCGTTCGTGCCTACCTTGGAACGGCCGCTGTATCAGGTGCAATACCGTGCCGCGGTGCGCGCCGACGACAAGGGATTGTTTACCCTGGTCCAGGCCGGCTTTCGCGGCATGAGCGCCGACGATCACAAGGCAATGGAGCAGCGCTGGGAAGGCACAACGCCGTTCGCCGCATCCGGTGCGTTGACGATTGCGGGCAGCCGCAACCTGCCGCCGTTCACGATGCTCAACGAGGCAGGTGAGCCGGCGGGCATCGGCGTCGAGTTGTGGCGACTGTGGTCGCAGAAGACCGGGCGGCGCGTTCAGTTTCGGCTCACCGATATTCCGCAATCGCTCAGCGATCTCAAGCAGGGCAGGGCCGATGTACACGTGGGGATATTGCAGTCGCCCGAGCGGAGTGAATGGTTATCGTTCTCCAGCCCCTACCTGCGTGCGCCCGGCACGCTTTATTACCTGTTCGACGACGGCAAGACGCGCAGCGTAGATGATTTCGCCGAAGCCACCATCGGTGTGCTCGGGCCGCCTCCCGACGGCGTCTTCGAGCGCTCCTTGCCCAAGGCGCAACATAAGACCTTCGCCAACATCGGCGATATGATCGATGCCTGCATCAATGGCAAGATCGCCGGCTTCGTCGCCGACCGGCCATCGACCGAACTTGCGCTGATGCGCGCCGGGCTGCGCGGCGAGTTCAAGGCGATCAAGAGCGACCTGTTCCAGTTGTCTCTGCGCGCTGCGGTGCCGCAAGGCAACGCGGCGCTGATGAACGAGATCGAGGCCGGCCTGAGTGCGATCAGCCGCCAGGAGATGGAAGCGATACTGCATCAGTGGCTGGGCGAGAGCGCCGACTTTGGCATCTACCTGCCGCGTCACGACAGCGTGCAACTCAGCGACGACGAACTCGCCTGGTTGAACGAACATCGCGAGCTGCGGATCGCGATCGACCCGACCTTCGCGCCGTATGAGTTCATCGATGAAAGCGGACAATACCGAGGCGTCTCAGCCGACTATCTGCGACTGCTCGAGCGCAAGCTGGGGGTGCGCTTCGAACGGGTGCCGACCGCCGGATGGGATGAGTCGCAGGCGGCCGCCAAGGATCATCGTGCCGATATTCTTCCGTTGCTCAATCGCACCGCGCAGCGCGAGGCCTTTCTCAGTTTCACCGAGCCCTACTTTGTATCGCGCCGCGTGATCATTACGCGCGGTTCGCGCGATGACATCCGCGGCGAGGACGACTTGAAACTGAAGACCCTGGCATTGCCGAAGGGTTACTCGGTGAACAACGTGGTTCACGCCAAGGTGCCGGATGCCGAGGTCATCGAGGTCGATGACATTGCAGCGGCGCTGCGTCTGGTGTCGGAAGGGGCAGCCGATGCGACCATCCTCAGTATCGGGGTGGCGGGATACTGGATCGACAATCTGGAGATCACCAACCTGCGGATCGCCGGAACGTTCGGGCGTGCCAGCACCCTGTCGATGGGCAGCCGCAAGGACCAGCCCTTGCTTGCCTCGATACTGCAAAAAGGCCTGAATGCGATCGCCGACGATGAACGACGCCGGATACGCCGGCGCTGGATCAACATGTACGGCGATTTCGCGCAGTACCCGGAGCTCGGACTGACGCCGGTCGAACATGCCTGGCTGAGTGAACATTTCGCGGTACGCGTCGGCAGCGATCCCAACTGGCCGCCGATTGAGTTCGTCGACGGCAACGACCAAATGCAGGGTATCGCTGCCGAGTATCTCAAGCTGGTCAGCACGCGTCTGGGGCTCAAGGTTGAGCAGCGCACCGATCTGAACTGGTCGGGCATTCTGGACCAGGCCTACAGCGGCAATCTCGACATCGTTTCTGCGGTTTCAAAATCGTCGGAGCGTGACCGGTACCTCGACTTCAGCCACCCGTACTACTCCGTTCCTTATTTTCTGTACGCACGCGATAACGAAAACCGTATCTCGGGCCTGTTGCATCTCGACGGCATGACGGTCGCGGTCGAACGCGATTTTCATCTGCATGAAGAACTGGCGGTGCGCTATCCCGACATCCGGCTTGCCGTGGTCGACAACACACAGCGCGCGCTCGAAGCCGTGGCGTTCGGTCGGGCCGACGCCTACATCGGCACACCGGCGGTGGCCAACTGGCTGATCGATCAGAACGAGCTGAAGAACGTGGTCGCCATCGCGACAGTGCCGGAGCTGGGCAAGTCCGAGCTGCGTTTCGGGGTGCGCAAGGAATGGCCGATATTGACGGCTGCATTGAACAAGGCGCTCGCCAGCATCACGCCGGAAGAGCACCGCGCGATACGTCGTCGTTGGTTGGGCCGCAGCGATGCCGGCACCACGCAGGGGCTGCGCCTGACCGCTGAGGAAAAGAGCTGGCTTGCCGATCATGCCGAGATCCGCGTCGGCATCGATACGGCCTATGCGCCTTACAGCTTCCGCGCATCCGACGGTGAATACCGCGGTGTGGCATCCGATTTCCTGGAACATATCGGTGAGATGCTGGGCGTGGAATTCGTCGCCGTGCCCGATCTTACCTGGCAGCAGATACTCGCGGGGTCACGCGAGCGGACTGTCGATGTGATCGCAACGGCGACCAAGACCCAGGACAGAGAGGCGTTCCTCGACTTCACCGATGTCTACATCCCAACACCATTGGTGATCATGACCCAGGTGGGTAACAGCGATATCACCAATCCACGCGATCTGATCGGACGGCGCGTGGCCTTGGTCGAGGGTTATTCATCGGGACAGCGCGTGCTGCGTGAGTACCCGGGCGTGGACCCGGTGATGGTGGCCACGCCGTTGGACGGACTGCGCGCAGTCGCGACCGGCAAGGCGGACGCCTATGTGGGCGTACTGGGTATCAATGTCTACCTCTCCAGCAAGAACGGTATCACCAACCTCAAGGTGGCCGGCCCTTACGAGCTGCACAAAGACGGTCAGCGCTTCGCGGTGCGCAGTGATTGGCCCGAGCTGGCGACGATCATGGACAAGGCGCTGACGGCGATCCCCGAGACCGAGAAGTTGCGCATCATGCGCAAGTGGGTACCGATCGCGATGGCGACTTCGACGGCCAGCGATGTACCGCCCAGGCTCGACCTGAGCGACCAGGAACGCCAATGGCTGGCCGAGCACCCTGAACTGCGGCTGGGTATCGACCCGGCGTGGGAGCCGATCGAATTCGTCGCCGAAGATGGCCAGTACCGCGGGATATCGGCCGAGTTCATGCGTCGCATCGGGGAGATGCTCAACGTCGAGATGCAGCATGTGCCCGATTTGGACTGGCAAGCGGTGATCGACCGCGCCAAGCGCGCCGAGATCGATGTGCTGCCGGCCCTGACGCCATCGCCGGAGCGTCGGGAATACCTCGAGTTCACCAAGCCCTACCTGGTGTTTCCATTCGTCGTCTTCACGCGCAAGGATGCACCGCTGGTTTCGGGCGTATCCGATCTTGCCGGCAAGTGGGTGGCGGTCGAGAAAGGCTATGTCAGCGAAGAGTTCCTGCGACGTGACCATCCGGAACTCAAACTGTGGCCGGTCGATACCACCGAGCAGGCCTTGCGCGCACTGGTCGTCGGCGAGGTCGATGCCTACGTCGGTAACCTGACCCTGGGCAGTTATCTGATCGACAAACACGGGTTGGGCAACCTCAAGGTCGCTGCGCCAACGCCTTATTCCAACGAGCTTGCCATCGGCGTGCGCAAAGACTGGCCGATGCTGACCGGGATCCTCGACAAGGCGCTGGCGGCAATCGATCAGAATGAGCGCCGCAAGATTCGCCAGGAGTCGCTGGCGATACGTTACGACGTCGGTGTCGACTACACGCTCTTATGGCAGGTGATCGGCGTAGCGGCGGTTGTGGTGTTGCTGACGCTGCTGTGGGTTGCACAGATGCGGCGGCAGAAGGCGGCCCTGGCGCAGGCCAAGCACGAGGCGGAGAAGGCCAATCGCTTCAAAAGCCATTTTCTGGCGAACATGAGCCACGAGATACGCACGCCGATGAACGCGATCATGGGCTTCGCGCACCTGGCGCGCCAGACCGAGTTGTCGGCGCGTCAGCGCGGTTATCTCGACAAGATCCATTCGGCCGCCAATGCCTTGCTCGGCGTGATCAACGATATCCTCGATTTCTCGCGCATCGAGGCCGGCAAACTCGACGTCGAGCGCATTCCGTTCTCGCTCGACGAGGTGTTGGAGAATCTCGCCGGCGTGACCGTTATGCGGGCCGAGGAGAAAGGGTTGGAGATCCTCTTCAATCGCGATCTGGCCGTTCCCAACGGCTTGGTGGGCGATCCCTTGCGGCTCGGTCAGGTGTTGATCAACCTGGTCGGCAACGCCATCAAGTTCACCGAACAGGGTGAGATCACCGTGTCGGTGGCCCAGGTGTCGCGCGTCGATGACGAGGTGATATTGCGGTTCTCGGTGCGCGATACCGGCATCGGTATTCCCGAAGAGCAGCTGCCGCGCCTGTTCGATGCCTTTACCCAGGCCGACGAATCGACCACGCGACGCTACGGCGGCAGCGGCCTGGGCCTGAGCATCTGTCGTCACCTGGTTGGTTTGATGAAAGGCGAACTGACCGCGACCAGCACGCAGGGTAAGGGCAGCACGTTCAGTTTCACGTTGCCGCTGGGTGTGCCGAACGTTTACGAAGAACGCGGCTGGGTTCCCGATCCGGATCTACGCGGTTTGCGCGTGCTGGTGGTCGACGACAACCCGGCAGCACGGCAAATACTCAGCGATATGCTGACGTCGTTTACGTTTGAGGTGTCGACTGCGGCCGACGGCGAGACTGCACTGCAGATGTTGCACCGTGCCGAAAGTGTGGACCGCAAGCCCTACAGTCTGGTCCTGATGGATTGGCGGATGAACGGCATGGACGGCATGGAGGCATCGCGCCGCATCAAGCTCGGCACCATGCTCGAGCGCCCACCGGCGGTGATACTGGTGACGGCTTACGGGCGCGAAGAGGTGATGCACCAGGCCGATGCCGTCGGGCTGGACGGCTTCCTGATCAAGCCGGTCAATCCTTCGATATTGTTCGACAGTGTCATCAAGGCGCTGGGCGGCAAAGTGCGTGGCCCCTTCTCACCCAAGCCCGCAGCGGCTTCCCCGATGCAGCACCGTCTCGCCGGCGACATCCTGCTGGTTGAAGACAACCTGATCAATCAGCAGGTGGCGCGTGAGCTGTTGGAGAACATGGGGCTGCTGATCCGCACGGCGCGCAACGGCAAGGATGCGCTGGCGATGTTGCAGCGGCATGCCTTCGATCTGGTGTTGATGGATATCCAGATGCCCGAGATGGACGGCTATGAAGCGACTGCGAAGATCCGTGAGATGCCGGCCTTTGCCAAGCTGCCGATCGTCGCGATGACGGCGCACGCAATGACAGGTGAGCGCGAAAGGTGCCTCGATGCCGGCATGAACGATCACATCGCCAAGCCGATCGATCCGGCCGTGTTGTTCGCTACCCTGCAGCGCTGGCTGCCGGCATCGCGCGACAAGCAGGCGTTCGTCCGCGGTGAAGCTTCCAGCTCGCGGCCCTTGGATCCATCCGATGACCTGCCCGGGCAGTTGCCCGGCCTGGATGTGGATTGGGGGCTGGAACGTGTGGGGGGCAATCGGGCGCTGTTCCGACGTCTGTTGGGAGAGTTCGTCAGCAGTCACGGCAATGCCCTGGAGGAATTGCAAACGGCCGTGACCGCCGGTGATATGGAACAAGTCCGGCGCGAAGCGCACACCCTGCAAGGGGTCGCCGGCAATATCGGCGGCCGCGAGCTGCAACAGGCGGCACGATGCCTGGAAAAGATGGCGTTGGACGGACGCCTCGAAGCGGCGGGCAGCCTGCCGAAAGATTTTCGTGAGGCCTTTACGCGGTTGTTTGGCGGTTTGACTAGACTTGGGTCGTCCGACGAGCCACCTGTCGCGAATGCCACCGCGCAAGCCGGCGACGCACAAGAGCAGGATGTCGGCGCGTTGCTCCGGCAGCTCGAGCAGTCATTGAGCGAAGGAGATCCAGAAGCGGTGCGCCTGGTTCGAGCGTTGGATAGAGCCATTGCAGACCCGGCAATTCGGACGCAGTTGGAGCAGATCATCGCTTTCATAGAGAGTTACGAGTTCGATGAGGCCGTCACGGTCTTGTCGACGGTTTCGCAAAGCCTGTTGGAAAAACAAGATGGATAACGGCAAACCCAAGATTCTGATCGTTGACGATGAGAAGTTTTATATCGACGTGTTGGTCGATCTTCTCAAGGACGACTACAAAACCGTGGTCGCAAAAGACGGTGAGCAGGCGCTGCGCCGTGCCGCGTCGGATCCACCGCCGGATCTGATCCTGCTCGATATCATGATGGAAGGCATGGATGGCTACGAGGTCTGTCGTCGCCTCAAAGAGAATCCGGCGGTCAGCGAGGTGCCGGTGATCTTTCTCACCGTCAAGAGCGAGGTTGCCGACGAGTTGCGAGGGTTCGAACTCGGTGCGACCGACTACATCTCAAAACCGATGAGCCCGCCGATTGTACGTGCCCGCGTGGCCACGCATCTCGAACTGGCGCGGGCGCGCCGGGAGCTGGAACGGCAGAACGTGATCCTCGAAGAGCGGGTGCAGGAGCGCACCGCCGAGTTGGAGAGGGCCAAGGACGTGGCGATCTTCTGCATGGCATCACTCGCCGAGGCGCGCGACAACGAGACCGGCCGCCACCTGTTGCGTACGCAGAACTATGTGCGCGTACTGGCCGAAAAACTGCAGGATCATCCGCGCTTCGAACACTTTCTGAATCCACGCAACATACGGCTACTGTATAAGACCGCGCCGCTGCACGACATCGGCAAGGTCGGTGTGCCCGACCGGATTCTGCTCAAGCCGGCCAAGCTCGACGACGATGAGTGGGAGCTGATGAAGAAGCACACCGACTATGGTCATGACGCGCTGCTGCGTGCGGAAGACGAGCTGGGCACCACCGATTTTCTTGAACTGGCCCGATCGATGGTGCTCTCGCACCACGAAAAATGGGACGGTTCAGGATATCCCAAGGGCCTCAAGGGCGACGAGATACCGATTGCCGGCCGCTTGATGGCATTGGCAGATGTCTACGATGCCTTGATCAGTCGACGCGTCTACAAGGAACCCTATAGCCATGATGATGCCGTCGACATGATTCGCGAAGGTTCCGGCAAGCATTTCGATCCGGACATCGTCGACGCCTTCGTTGCGTTGCAAACCCAGTTCAAAGAGATCGCGGCCACCTATGCCGACCAGGAAGCCGGCGCCTCGGAGGCCGGGATGCAATAGGTCCCAGGCCGGTCAGGCAGCGTCTGCGTTTGGCTCAGCCGGTCAACGATCGGCGCGCACCGCCTGTAACAGGCGCTGGCAGATGTCGGGGAATGCGTCGTGCACCCGGTTCCAGTTGGGGATGAACGGCGATTCCATCGGATTGGACAGGAAGGTCTCGCCGGCCGACATGACGCTTTGCGCGAACACCTCGATACTGCCTTCCTCTTTGTGGCGGTCGTACTTCAGGCCGTTGATGCGTGCATCGTAGAAATATTGCTCGGTGGAATCGAGTGCGATGCGATAGTACGCGGCCTTGATCGAGCGAAAGTCCTCGCTCGACAGCGTAATGCCTTCGGTCGCCAGCTTGCGGTACAGCGACTTGGCGATCTCCACGCTCATCCGTGTCAGGCCCTTGGTGGCGTCGTCTTCGGAGAGGTCCTGGTGCTTGTGGTCGTACTGGTCGGCGATATCGACCTGGCATACGCTGCTGCGCGCCAGGGTACGGTAGACCTCCGAAAGCACACCCACTTCAAGGCCCCAGTCGCTGGGGATGCGCAGCGTCTTGACGAAGTCCCTGCTCAGTGAGAATTCGCCGGATAAGGGATAGCGAAAACTGTCCATGAAGTCGAGGTAGTCGAGTTGTCCGACGACCTTGCGCAGTGCGCGGATCAAGGGTGTCACGAACAGCCGGGTCGCGCGACCACTCAACTGATCGTTGTGTACACGCGAGTAGTAGCCCTTGCAGAATTCAAAACTGAATGCCGGGTTGGCGACCGGGTAGAACAGTCGAGCCGGCAGGCTGCGGTCATAGGTGGTGATGTCGCAATCGTGCAATGCGATCGCTTCGCAATGATCGAGCGCCAAGGCATAGCCCATGCAATACCAGGCGTTGCGCCCTTTGCCGGCCTGCGTCGGTGCGAGGTTCTGCGATTGCAGGTCGGCGTCGATATCGCGCAACCAGGGGCCGTCGTTCCACAAGATATGCACGTTCTGCGGCAGTTCGGAGAAGAATTCCTTGGCGTGCTCGAACTGGCTTTCATCGGCCTGATCGAGTCCGACGATGATCTCGGAGATGTAGGTGGCGTGTTTGAGTTCTTCGACGATGTGAGGCAACGCAGGGCCCTGCAACTCGGAATACAGACTCGGCAGGATCAACGCCATCGGACGGTCGGCGGAGAATGCCTTGAGCTCGGCTTCCATCTCCTCGATCGGCCGGGCACAGAGTTTGTGCAGGGTGGTAATGGTTCCGTTCTGGAAGAAGTCCATCGAATACGTCCTCGTCTTTGTCGACCTTTGGCTGTCCGTTTATTGTCGAAGTAGTTGCAGGATGGCTTGATTCCATCCTGCCGGACCCTGTTGTTCGGTGCGGATCGTCTGCTTTTTGCCGCGACAATCCAGGTGCGTATCATCATGGCGTTTGATGACGACGGCTATGTCGGCCATCTCGAGCATTTCGCGATCGTTCTCGCTGTCGCCAAGGGCGATGACGGTGAGCGGTGTTGCGTCATGCGGCGTATACAGCCGACACATGGTATCGAGCGCCTTGGCCTTGCTGCTGTTGCCCATCAGATGCCAAAAGCGACCGCCCTGGGTCACGCGCAATCCATCGTCGGCGGCCAGGGCGCGAAAGTTTTCCAGGTTGGCCGGCGTGTCGTGCCAAAGAAACGGCTCGCTGCACAGGCGTTGCTTGGCGAGTTCCGCCTGCTCGTGGCTAAGACCGGTGTGCTCGACAACCTGCTCGACGCTCATGTCGCCGAAACCTTCGATCTGCCAGTCGTATCGCGCGCGCTGGTTTCTCAGGAATCGCCGTATCGAATCGATGGGTGTTGAACAGCGGACCACGGCGTGCCCGTTGATGGTTTCCTGGGTGCGTATCTTGAACGGGTAGCTGCGACTCAGCGGAAAGCACAGGGCACAGCCGTTCTCGACGATGACCGGTTGTGGGTTGCCGAGCTGGCGATTGATCTCGGTGACCTCGGCCAGGGTCTTGCTGGTGGCGAGTATCAGCGGGATCGCGCGTTGCTCGACCTCGGCAAGCGCTGGTCCGGCAGCGTCGAAGCTGTAATCGCGATGATCGAGTAAGGTGCCGTCAAGGTCGGTGAAGATAATCGTGTCGCTGGCGCGCATGAGGTTGTGTGCGGTCGTGGTCGATCAGGGCTCAGGGAGTACGCTGACTAAACCAGAAGATGGCGTAGGGTTCCAGTTGCAGCACATCCTGGCTGATGACCGGGACGTTCAGTTCCAGTAGGTCTTCGCGTTGACCGAGGTCGTCCGGTAGCAGATGGGCATTGATGTTCACTGTTTGCGGCGACAGATTGGCGATCACCAGGATGCGTTGACTGTCGTCGAGTGCGATGCGTTCGAAACAGAACACCGCTTCGTCGACGATGTAGATGACCTGCTCGGCATCCGGATGAAACGCCGGCTGCTCGCGTCGGATCGGCAACAGACGTTGATAGAGGGCGAATACCTGGCTGGTCTCCGACTCGGCGTTGCCGATGAGAAACTCAAGTTCGCCTTTATCCCACTTGCGGCGGTTGACCGAGCGCGTCATGCCGGTGCGTTCGACGCCGAGCTTGTCGTTGGGCGTCGCCGTCAGGCAGTGGATGTAGACCGCAGGGATACCTTTGAACGACAGCGAGATGATCTGCGACACCATGAACATCGGGATGTGCCACTGATTGTCTCCGGCCGGATCGCGGAAGGCATCGAAGTAACTGATGTTGAGCTCGTAGGGACTCTCCGTACCGTCCTGGTTTGACTTGGTCGAGATATAGCCGCCGCGTTCACGCATCGCCTCGAGCATGTGCTGCACCTCTTCGGCGGGTACCAGGCCTTCGAGCGGACGCAGGCCGACCCCGTCATGCGATGCGGTGAAGTTGAGATAGGTACAGTTCGGCGGTTGGCCGAACTGCTCAAGGCCTTTGGCCCAGGCATTCAGGTAACTGCTCTTGCCGCTGAACAAGGCGTGCAGCAGCAAAGGCGGCAGGCTGAACTGGTAGATCACGTGCGCTTCGTCGCCGTCGCCGAAATACGAGATGTTCTCGGCATGCGGCACGTTGGTCTCGGTCATGATCAAGGCTGCCGGCTCGACGAGTTCAAGCACATCGCGAAACAGTTTGACCACCTGGTGAGTCTGCGCCAGGTGGATGCAGCTGGTGCCGATCTCTTTCCACAGGTAGGCCACGGCGTCGAGGCGGATCATGCGGGCGCCGCGTCGAATGTAGTACAGCAGGATGTCGATGAACTCGATCAACACGTCGGGATTGGCGTAGTTCAGATCGATCTGGTCGTTGCTGAACGTCGTCCATACGTGGCGCATACCGGTCTGCGTGCGTACACCGCTCAGTACCGGTGAACTGCGCGGTCGCGTGACCATCGACAGGTTGGTCGATGGATCCAGTTCGATGAAATAGTTGCACGCCGGTTCTTCGCCGAAGATGTAATCGACGAACCACAGGTTTTCGCGCGAACAGTGATTCAGCACCAGGTCCATCGTCACATCGATGTCTTCCGAGAGGCGCTTGATGTCCTGCCAGGTGCCCAGGTCCTGCTTCACTGCGCGGAAGTCGGTTACTGAGAAGCCGTCATCGGAACTCCATGGGAAGAACGGCAGGATATGCACCATGCTGAACGCGTCGGACAGGTAGTCCGAGATGAAATTGTGCAGCGTCTGCAGCGGGGGGTGGGTCGACGATTGCACCGAATCGCCGTAGGTGATCATGACCACGTCGCGCTGCGACCAGAACTCCCCCTGCACAACGCGCGTACGCAACTGGCGATGGGTCTTGAGCAGACGCTGTATGCGCCGGTCTATCTCCGCCGCTCGTTCGTCACCGTACAGAAAAGCCAGGCGCGCAACGATGCGTTGCTCGGCCGGCAGATCGGACGGGATGTCGGGGAACGGCAAATCCAGTTCGGCGGTGCTCATAGGGCGATTAGGTCGACGCAGCAGCAAACATCATCGCAACGCAGCAAAATCTACGCCACTGATACTGCCCAGTACAGCGGGCGACCGCTGCCACAAGCCTGCCCGACCGGGCAGCGGCGGCAATGCGGGCTGGAAAGCTGCTGGGCGGGCGTGCGGCGGAGATTCTGCTGCCCTGTCGCAACGTGGATGGGGGCTGGGCGACATCGTAAGGTATTCAGCGGTAAGCCGTTTCGCCGCCGACCTTCGGCCGGCTTCAGCTTGCCGGGAATCGGCATTGCGACCGCGCGACGACAAGGGGCGTGATCCAGCGCCGCCAGGCTTGTCGACCTGTTCGCAGTTCGGGCGTGCGGGACTTGCCCCATGGAGACCAACATTGTTGCCTATAGTTTGGTTCTCGACGCAATGTTTTGCACCAATTTGGATCGCGACCGCCAGTTCGTGGTTCAAGTGGGCAAAAAGTATCGAAAAATCTGGTGGTAGAAAGCGATCGTGCGGGTGCACAATATTAGAGAAGGCTGTCACAACACTGTGCTCCAGCGCTGGTCGACTTGATTTCATTGAGATGGCTCAATCCCAAATTTCGTCGAAACAATCTAGAATGCTAATAGGCGTTTGAATTGGCTGATTTTTTAGCCGTATTACGATCTGTGAGGAGGTCGAAATGAGAATCCGGGTTATTCGTCTTGCTGTACTGATGGCCGCCGCGCTTGGGGTATCGCAGGTTCAGGCTGGTTACTGGACCGATTCCAGTGGTGAGGTTTGGCGCAACAGTGCCGGCGAATGTTGGCGCACTGGCTCGTGGACGCCAGAAGACATCATCGTGGGCTGCGATGGAAAAGTGGCTGAGGTCGCCGAACCCGAACCTGCTGCTCCGGCTCCGGCTCCGGCTCCTGCTCCGGCAGCAGTCACCACTGAGGCTACCGTGACCTTTGGTTTCGACAGCGCTGACCTCGACCAAGAGGCCATGTCGTCGATCGATACCCTGGTCAACGATGCACAAGGCAAAGGCAAGATCCAGACGGTTCGTCTGACTGGCCATGCCGACCGTATCGGTACCGAGGAGTACAACCTTGATCTGTCGCTGCGCCGCGCGAGCGCCGTCAACGACTATCTGGTCAACAACAAAGGTATCGATCCGCAGGCCATCGAGATCTCCGGTAAGGGTGAATCGATGCCGGTCGTAGGTTGTGAAGGCGTCCGTGGTTCGGAAGCTATCACCTGCCTGCGCCCGAACCGCCGTGTAGAGGTCGATCTGGACCTGTTCTGATCGAACCGACAGGTTGCTCGGGGTAGCCGCCAGTCTACTCCGCGCAACTGACTATCGCTTGTCGGTCCCGGGCCATCCCGGGACCGCACAAAAAAAGCCGAGACCTCCGGTCCCGGCTCAAGAACGGTCTATAGGCGAACGCAGAATCGGCTGATTTCTGCGCAGCCAGCTTCCCTGCCAGCTTTCGCTAGCATTACTCCCCTGTGTGTCGTGAGCATGACGGAGCGCTGAACGCGTTGTGTCGATCTTATTTCGCCCTTGAGACGGCGAGTGGTGCGGGTATGCCGACGGCGGCGTTGCACGGCGGGGGGATGAAGGGACGGCAAGCGTGGCAGGCATTCCCCCGCGCGAGGGAACACCTGCCTGTGCAGCTTGGCGATCAGGCGCCTTCTTTCTCTTTCCAGCGCTCGTAGAAATAGTTGGTCGCTTTAACGAAGCCTTCGACGCTGCCGCAGTCGAAACGCTGGCCTTTGAAGCGATAGGCCAACACCATGTTCTTGGTCGCCTGCGTCTGTAACGCATCGGTGATCTGAATCTCACCATTGCGTCCGGGCGGGGTATCGCGAATCACATCGAACAGGTCGGGTGTCAGGATGTAACGACCGATGATCGCGAGGTTCGACGGCGCATCTTCGGGACTGGGTTTCTCCACCATGTCCGAGACCACGTAAACGCCGTCTTCGAGTTCGGAGCCGGCGATCACACCGTACTTGTAGACCTCTTCGTGCGGCACCTCTTCGATGGCGACGATGCTGCAGCGGTACTTGGCGTAGATGTTCGCCATCTGCATCAAAACGCTGTCGTTCTCACCGACACACAAGTCGTCGGCGAGGATGACGCCGAAAGGCTCGCGACCGATCAGATTCTCGCCAGTCAGAATGGCGTGGCCGAGGCCTTTCATTTCGGTCTGACGGGTGTACGAGAAGCTGCAGTTGTCGATGATGTTGCGGATGTCGGCCAGGTAACTCTCTTTCGACGTGCCGCTGATCTGGTGCTCGAGCTCATAGCTGACGTCGAAGTGGTCTTCGAGCGCGCGCTTGCCGCGACCGGTCACCATACCGATGTTGGTCATTCCGGCTTCCATCGCCTCTTCGACGCCGTACTGGATCAGCGGCTTGTTGACGATCGGCAGCATCTCTTTCGGCATCGCCTTGGTGGCGGGAAGAAAGCGGGTGCCGTAGCCGGCGGCAGGGAATAAACACTTCTTGATCATGGGGGAGGGTCCGTAGTTTCTTTATCGACGAAGCAGGCCCGTCGGGCACTGCGTGGAATCAATGATACGGTGGGTTTGCAACCAAGTCCGGGCGTCTTTCGCATCCTGCTCGAACCACGCCTGGGCCGAGCCTAAGCGAAAGCTGTAGCCCCAGGCGTCCATGTCGGCGAACAGGTGCGATCGGTCATAGTCGGGCAGCTTGTCGGCGACCAGTCCCTGCAGGTAGCACACGGCGTTCTCTTCGGGATCGTCGCCGCCGGCATCGGTATGCAACTGGGCACGCCGTGCGTCGTCCATGCAGATGTAGTGGCAGGCCTCGTGCAGCGCCGAGTGGAGCGGGGTGTCGTTGCGTACGAACAGGTGGTTGCCGATCAGCCCGGCTTCGGATTCGCCCCAGTAGGAACCGGGAATGGATTGACCGTCTGCGACCTTTTCTATGTGCAGTCCGTAGCGTTCCAGGATTGCGCCCAGCGCAAGCAGGTAGTGGGGTTCACACAGGGTGACAGCGGTCGACATGTAGCGGCAAACTGACCAACGATGCGGTCAGCGTACCATGCTTCAGCATTGCTCCCAAGGCAGTCCGTGGTAGCGCCAGCCACCGACTGTGCCGCGCTGATGGTTGTCGTCGAGTTCGCCTTCGAAGCCTTCGTCGATGTGGAAGACGTTCTTCAGACCCGCACCGATCAGGGCGCGTCCGGCTTCGGCTGAACGCTTGCCGCTGCGACAGATCAGGATCACCGGGGCGCAGCCTTCGTCGAGGTCGCACACCGCGCCGCCGAGCAGCAGCTTGCGGATCTCGGGGACGAAATGCGGATTGATGTCCCAGTCCGGTTCGTCGATCCAGGCGACGTGTACTGCGCCCTTCGGGTGCCCGACGAACAGGAATTCCATGGTCGAGCGGATGTCTACCAGCAGGGCGCGTGGGTCATCCTGCAACATCTGGAATGCCTGTTTGGGTGATAATTCGGACGGGTCCTTTTCGCTCATCGCTGGATCTCGCTACAAAACCAAGTTGTTTTTATAGACCAATAAGCCGTGTTTGTCCTCAACGAAAATCCAATCGTCGGTATTGCCGATCATGCGTGACCGATTACTGCGCGGCCTGATTCGCCTGATCGCCCGCTTGCCGCTTACCTGGGTCAGCAGCCTGGGTGCTGCGATCGGGCGTTTGCTGCACCGACTGGACACCCGCGAGGCGCGCACTGCACGCGTCAATATCGCATTGTGTTTCCCCGAGCTCACCGCGGAAGAACAGCGACAGTATGCGCGCAAGAGCGTCGTCGAGTCGGGGCGCAGCATGGCCGAGATGATCAAGATCTGGGCCGATGACCGCACCGATTGGTACGCCCTGGTCGAAGACGAGGGTTTCGCGCAGGCTGCGCAGTCCCGGTTGGCGAAGGGCAGGGGGCTGATCTTTGCCCTGCCGCATATCGGCAACTGGGAAATGATGGCCTATCCGCTGGCGAGAGTGACGTCGACTACGGCGCTATACCGACCGCCACGGGCGCAGTTCATGGACGACATCATGCGCAAGGGCCGCGCGCGGCCCGGGATCAAACCGGTGCCGACCGACCGTCAGGGGCTGAAGGCGCTGCATGCCGCTTTGCAGCGCGGCGAGGCGATCGTGATCCTGCCCGACCAGGTGCCGAAAGCCGAGGGTGCCTCGGGGGTGATTGCGCCGTTCTTCGGCCATCCGGCGATGACCATGACCCTGATCAGTCGCCTGGCCCGACGCCACGGCTCGCCGGTGATGTTCTGTTACTCGGTATTCGACCCGACGATCGGGCGTTACCGGGTGAGTTTCTTCGACGGCGACGCCGATATCGCCGCGGACTCCGCCGAGCTCGCGGCAACCGCGCTCAACCGCGATGTCGAGCGCTGCGCACGCGAGTTTCCGACCGCGTATCAATGGACCTACCGGCGTTTCGAGATACCCGGACAACGCCGGTCCAGCCCGTACAAGCAGCACAACCGCTGACGACGGCTTTTGCCGACGAATTTCAAGCACATAAGCGTGGCCGAAACCCTCGTTCAACATTAAAGCGCGGCCCCAGCCTGCCGTTACCCGGTGGAGGAACTCATTTCGTATCCAGGGGCAAGGTATGCGTTTTCCACCGGCGAATCGATACATCGGGCAGCTGCTGTTGCTTGCCGTGCTGCTCTGTTGTGCTGCACCTGGGTTCGCCGCGCCGCCGCAGCAGGCGGATGTCCGCGTGCTGATCGACATCTCCGGCAGCATGAAAAAGAACGACCCGAACAATCTGCGTCGCCCGGCGCTGCGCATGCTGAGCGGTCTGCTGCAGCCGGGTACACGTGCCGGGGTATGGACCTTCGCGCATCAGACCAACAACCTGGTGCCGGTCGCCGACGTCGACGATGCGTGGAAAAAAAGCACCAAGGCGCTTTCTCAGCGTATCTCGTCGCCTGGTCAGTTCACCAACATCGAAGATGTGCTCGACAAGGCGTCGGCCGACTGGAGCGGCGAGCCCGACAAGTTCGCGCGTCACCTGGTTTTGCTGACCGACGGCATGGTCGACGTCTCGAAGAAAGCCGAGGAGAGCGCGGCGTCGCGTGAACGCATCCTCGACACTTTGCTGCCGCGACTCAAAGCCGCCGGCGTCAAGGTGCACACGATCGCACTGTCCGAGCGCGCCGATCACGAACTGATGAAGGCGTTGGCGGGTGATACCGGCGGCTGGTATCAGCAGGTCGAGCATGCCGACGAGTTGCAGCGTGTGTTCTTGCACATGTTCGAGCAGGTCGGCAAACCGGATGCGGTACCGCTGCAAGACAACCGCTTCGTCGTCGACGGCAGCGTCAGCGAGGCCACCGTGCTGTTGTTCAGCAAGCCCGACGCCAAGCCGGCCGTGCTGCATTCGCCGAACGGCGAGTCGTACACCGACAGTGACCTGCCCGCGGGCGTGGCTTGGTTCCGCGATCAAGGCTATGACCTGATTACGATCGCCTCGCCGCAGAAAGGCGAGTGGCGCCTCGAGGCGGATGTCGACCCCGACAACCGCGTTATGGTGGTTACCGATCTCAAACTGCAGACGTCGGAGATACCGGCGCACATCGCTGCCGGCGAGACCACGCCGATCGAAGCGAGTCTGTCTAACCGCGGCAAGGTGGTGACGCGTCAAGCCTTCCTGCGTCTGCTGCAGGTACACGCCGCAGCCAATACCGGCGGCGAGACCTCGCCGCTGCCGCTCAATGACACCGGCGAAAGCGGCGATGAAAACGCGCAGGACGGTCGCTATTCGATGCAGTTCGGGGAAACCGATCCGCGCGAAGAGCTCGAGTTGGTGGTGGCGATTGATAGCCCGACCTTCATGCGCGAAAAACGTTTTCGTATGCAGGTGCACGCGCCGATGACCGCTGAGGTTGTCGATGCAGACGGTGCGGCGCAACTGAACGTCGCCTTGCAGACTGCGGTGATGCAGGGCAACAGCGCCGTCACTGCATGGCAACAGGCACCGGACGGCAGCAAGACACCGCTCGCCTTGTCGTCCAGCGGCGAAGACCGCTGGCAGGCGGTGGTCGCGGACCGCGCCTTGCCGACATACGTCCAATTGTCGGGACAAAGCCGCCTTGGCAACCTGGTCGAACGCACCTCGGGCCCGCTGATGGCGCCCGGTGTCGAGCCTCCGCCCGCGGAGCCGGAGCCGGTCGAACAGGAACCGGTCGAAGAGGTAGCGGCGCAAACCGAAGAGCCTGCGCCGGCCGAGCCGCAACCCGAACCTGAAGAGGTGTCGGATACCGATTGGATGGCCATTGGTTTGATTATCGGTGGCGTGAACCTGTTGTTGCTGATCGTCGGCGGTGTCTGGTTCTTCCTGCGCAAACGACGTGCCGCTGCTCCTGCGGATGACGGCGACATCGATGCCTTGGCCGATCTCGACGACGGCAACGTCGATGCTGAAGACGCGAAGGAGGACGCCGCATGAGCAGCACGACATGGATGATCATCGGCGCCCTGGTGGCCGAAGTAGTCCTGATCCTGATCGTATTGCTCGGTGCTTTCTGGTTTCGCACACAGGCGGCGAGACGGCGCGACGCCAAAGCGATCAAGACCTTGATCGAACGTGTGCAGGGCGCGCGCAAAGATCGCGGAGAGGCGATCGAGCAATATCTCTCGCAGAATGTCGGGTTCGAGGGCGACATGCTGGCCGCTGCCAAGGTCAACCTGTTGCGCGCGGAGCTTTCCTTATTGCAGCGGTTCGCCGCGATCTATCGCAATCGTGACGCTGCAGCCGCCGCGCAGTTCGATATCGATGTCATATCCGTAGTCGGTCTGTACCAGGAAATGGGCGGCCCGGGGGGCGAGGGCGGCGAGAACCATGGCGAGCTCGAGGCGCTGCGCGCCGAGAACGCCGGTTTGTCGGACGAACTGCGAATGACCATGGAAACCATGAGCCGTATGCTCAAGGACTATTCCCACATGTTCGCCAACGGGCCGGAGGGTGCAGAGGCGCCGCCCGAAGTGGCCGCCGCAGCCGCCGCGCTTGCCGGCGCCCAGGTTGCCGGCGACGAGCCGGTGGCGGACGCCGTAGCCGTAGAAGCGCCAGGCGAAGGTGCTGAGGAAGCGTCGGCAGCCACAGCCGCTGAGGATGCAGTCGGAGCGGAAGAACAGCTTGCCGACGACGCGGTCGCCGAGGTGGGTGGTGAAGATATCTCGTCCGACGATATCGATGATCTGTTCGAGGCGGCCGACGAGTCGGCGTCTGATGCAGACGATCTGTTTGAAGCGACTGATATCGATGGCGAGCCAGAGCCTGATACCGCGGCGCAGCCGTCCGACGGTGATCAGGCGGCGGCAGCCGAGACGGATCTGAGTGCGGTGGCCGACTTGTTGGAAGACATGCCCGAGCAGGCTGCCGACGAGGTGGCGTCCGACGAAGCTGCGGCACCCACGGCGTCTGCCGACGATACCGACCTCAGCGCGGTAGCCGACCTGCTGGAAGATATGCCCGAGGAAGTTGCCGATGCAGCGTCCGACAAAGCCGAGGCAACCACGGCACCGGCCGACGAAACCGACCTCAGTGCTGTCGCTGACTTGCTGGAAGAGGAAGCAGCAGAGCCGGCCGATGGTGGCGACGAGGCTGCGGGTGAAGACGATCTGAGTGCGGTAGCCGACCTGTTGGATGCAATGCCGGAAGCGGACAGCGCGCAAGAGGAAGATGCAGACAAAGCTGTGACCGCCGACGACATCGATGACCTGCTGGAGACGGCCGGTGCGGATGGGGTGACCGATGAATCGGCATCCGATGAAGCGACTGCCGATGCCGATAGTGTGTTCGTCGAGGAGAGTTCAGAGATCGTGGCGCAGGACGACGCCGATGACCTGTTCGGCGAGGACCCGTTTGACCTGGGGGCGTTCGATGACGTCGAAGAAGACACGGATAAAGACAAGGAAGCGACTGCCGGAAGCCAATAGACGATGGCAGTGGGTATGCGGTTCCAAAAAAAAGCCCGGCGATGCCGGGCTTTTTTCGTCAGGTCGGAAGACCCCTGTGCTTACTTACGTGCCGACGGACCGTTGAATTCGATGCCGTTGCTCATGTGAGACAGGAAGTATTCCAGGTTGCGGTACTCTTTGCCTTGCGGCTTGAACTTCTTCGCCCGCACCTGCTCGTTACAGCCGCCGAAGCGACGATGCAACGTGCCGAGCTCACCCCACTTCGAGCGGTAAACCGGCCAGCCTGAGGTGTGGCCCAGTGCCGGGCTCAGGATGTCGGTACGCACGTGCATACCGGCACTCTGCATATGGCAGTGTGCACACGAGAAGTTGAGCTGACCGCGACGTGCAAAGTAGAAGCTCTTGCCATCGTTGTAGGCTGCGAGGGCCTCTTTGTCGTTGGGAACTTCGACATTGATCTTCTGCCCGCGCGACTTGTACGCCATGAATGCGCCGAGATCGGCGATTGCACCCTTGTTGTACTTCAGCGGTTTCTCGCCATTTGCCTCGCGACAGTCGTTGATCGCCATCTCCATCGATACGACCATTTTGCGCTTGGCATCCCACATCGGGTAGTTCTTGCGTTGCGCAGGATCGTTGTTGAAGCAGCTGCCGTAGCCTTTACCGTTGGCGAAAGGCGTGTTCCACATGGTTTCGCCGGCTTCGATCATCGGTTCGTAAGGCGGGAATTCCTCGATTGCTTCCCAGCTGTCACGAGATACGCGGTCGATGGCGTATACGCCATTGCCGAACTCGTTGAGCGGAACGCCCGGAAAACGCTTTGCGAAGTAATCGCGGTAAGTCTTCAGATCTTCTGCCGGTGACGTTTCAGTTGCTTTTTTGTCTGCCATGACGACCGACGCGCTCAGGGCGCAGATCGCTGCCAAGGCCAGTGATGTCATTTTCATCTATGTTATCTCCTCCCCGATGGATATCCGATAAAAGCCCCGATTGCCGGGGCTTTCTTCGAAAACGCCGTTATTACTTGATCTGTGCCGTTTCCGAATCGGATCCACCCTGGTTGTCAGTCCAGCTGATCTTCACTTCGTCGCCTTTGGCGGCGCCGGTGAAGGCGAACGACAGGTAGGGGTTCTTCGAAATGCCGCCGCTCCAGTAGGCGGTCATCACTGTTTTACCGCCAGCCTCGGCAACCACTTCGTTGATGAAGTGAGCCGGGATTGCCTTGCCGGTTTTCTTGTCTTTGCGCAGACCGGTTTCCATCGGGTGCGTCATCAGACACTTGACGGTCGTCTCGTCGCCTTTGATTTTGGCGCGGATCTTGATGCTTTTAGCCATGAATATGTACCTCGAAATCTATCGCTGATGCTCGGTGATTCAGCCGTGGGCCGATCAACCGCCGCAGCCGCCGATGGTGACTTTGACGCTCTTGCGTGCCGACATCAGTTTGCCGCCAGCTTTTACAACAGCGATTACGTCGCCGGTTTTACCCATCTTGATACGGGTAGCGACATCGGGCACCGCACCGGCGCCGAGGTTGAAGGTCGCAACCAGCGGGGTGTTGTTGCCGTCCGCCAGCAGGGCGATCGACTCAACGCCGCTCATATCGGTGGCAACCGATACAGGAACGACGGCGCCGTTCTCAGCGATGTCGGGGGCTTTGATTTTGATCGAGTCGCTGGCGCTGTTCGAGGCGCTGCCCATGGCTGCGCTCAATGCGTCGTCAACGCTCTTTGCTTCGAATGCCGGTTTCGGCCAGGCAGCCAGTACTGCCTGGGGGGTCAGCAGGCCGGCACCAACGGCCACGCCGACGGTACCCGCAGCCAATGAGCCTTTCAGAAAGACTCGGCGTTTGATATTCGTGGTCATCAACATTCTCCTAACGTACGGAATGGTGTTTCAGTCGGGATTTAGAGGGTGTAGAGGTAATCGACGACAGCGTCAATTTCGGCTTCGCTCAATGCCTTGTACTTGCCGAACGGCGGCATCCTCGTGCTCGGGTTGTTGGCCGTAGGATCCCAGATCTGTGCGCGCAGCTTGGCACGGTCGGGGAAGCGCGCCTTCATGGCAATCAGGGGCGGGCCGATGTCGCCGGGGCTGACCCCGTCGTCCATCATGTGGCACGCGAGACAGTTACCCTTTTTACGGTCGTAAGCGACCTCTTTGCCCATCTTGACGGTAGCGGCGTCGGCCGCTGCTGCGGCCATCGGCAACATGCTCGCGCCGGCAACCAGGGCGGCCAGGGAGACGGCCGTTGTCGCGAATCTTGCGGTTTTCCGCATCGCCTTTCCTCCTATCACTATCTTCATACTGGTGAGAGTTATTCGTTGTAATGTAGTTGTGATGCGTTCCGATCTACATTGCGATCGATTGCTCAATCGCCGCACCTGCCGGAATCTATCGTTAACCCATATCAGGGCTGAGGGGCTAGCATAATGGATTGTATTGCTTTAGCAAGCGCCCGAACTGCCTAATAATCCCTAAAAAAAAACTGATGGAATAAACTACGGCGTTGCGCTTCGCTTGCGGTCTTCTTCGTCCTGCTCAGCCCTTAACTCTGCCAGTCTAGATTCGAGTTTCGACGATTCGTAAAAGTTCAGTTCGGGACGTTTGAGTGCAATTTCCAGTTGCAGGATGGCGCTTTCGAGGTCGCCGATCCAATAGTAGTACTCTGACAGATATTGGTGGCCCAAAGCCTGTTTGTCTTGGTCACCGGCGGCGCGTGCCAACAATTGATAGACACGCGGTTCCTCGTCACGGAAATCCAGGAAACTCTGTAGTTTTTGCGAGGCATTCGCGGGCTGGCCCTGGGCCAGGGCCGTTTCTGCATAGGCGATGTTCAGGGCGTAGCTTCCCGGATGCTTGTCGATGGCTGCGCTCAGGCGGCGCAGGGCATCGGCGCCCTTGCCGCGCCGTGCATCCACTTCTGAGCGGCTGACGATAAATTCGATGGTATTCGGATGGGATCTCATCAGTTCATCGAGCGCGGCCGCCGCGTCGTCGAACTGCTTGGCGCGCAGATGGGCGAGCGCGATCCCGTAATGCACGGCCGCTTCGCTGCGGTAGCGGCCGTCCTTGAGCATTGATTCAAATTCCTGAATCGCCTCCTGGGGAGTCGGCATCGCCTGCTGCTGCAGCGTGATCCGCGCAAGGTGATAGCGCAGGTCGTCGGCCGTCTGTTTATAGGAGTATTGCTCGGCGCGTCCCAGTGCATCGGCGGTGCGGTTCGTGGTGACCGGGTGGGTCATCAGGAACTCGGGCAGCTTGCTGGCATACACCCGGTTGGCCTTACCCATGCGCGAGAAGAACGACGGCATCGCACGTGGTTCATAGCCGGATTCGGCCAGGATGTCGATGCCGACGCGGTCGGCCTCCTGCTCGTTGGCGCGAGTGAAGTTGATCTGTTTCTGAATCAAGGCAGCCTGCCCGCCGACGGCCGCGGCTGCCGCGGCATCGCCGCCGACGGTCGCGCCGAGCACGATCGCGGCGAGCAGGATGGCGGCGCTGGGGATGCTCATTTGACTGGTCGATTCCCAGGCGCGCAACAGGTGTTGCTGGGTCACGTGGGCGATTTCGTGTGCCAGCACTGCGGCCAGTTCGCTCTCGGTTTCGGTGGTCAGCAGCAGCCCGGTATAGATACCGATGTAGCCCCCGGGGCCGGCGAAGGCGTTGATCTGCGGTTCATCGATCAGAAAAAACGAAAACGGCGTGCCTTTGGCAGAGCTGTTGTTGACCAGCTTCTGGCCGAGCGACTGCACGTAGTCGGTCAGCAGCGGATCTTCCATGACCTTTTCCGACCGTCTCACCGAGCGCATGAAGGCCTTGCCCAGATCGCGCTCGCGTTTCGGTGTGATCAATGCGCCGGCCGAATTGCCGAGATCGGGCAGGTCGGTGACATCCGGCGAGCCGATGTTTTCCGGTAGCTCGGTATCGAGCGACCAGGCCGAAGGCAGGGGGGCTGCGAAGAGCAGAAAGCTCAGGACCAGACGGGACAGCAGGGAGCCGGTTTGCGTATTGTTCATGCGCCTCAATCATCGATCGGCGCTTGTGTCGCACCGGATCAGTTCAGTTGTATCCGTTGACCCCAGGGGACGGTTTCTTTCCCCTTGACCAACCAGATAACGGGATAGTTCGGTTCGTGTTCCGGGAACTGGCCTTGTGCATCGGTGAAATACACCAGCAGTTCCGGGTGCGAACCCTGTTCATCCAGCCATTTGAACACCGGGCGGAAATCGGTGCCACCGCCACCGGCGATTTGCGTCGGGCAGGTGAACTCTTCCCAGGGTTCGAATATCCACGGTGAACCCTCAGCCAGATTGGTGTCGCAGGCCAGCAGTGTCACCCTGGCGCGCATCTGCCCTTTGAGCGCCGAGACTTCCGACAAAAACTCGTCCATCTCGTTGCCGCGGATCGAGCCGCTGGTATCGATGGCGACCACGATCTCGACCTGCGAGCTCTTCAGCGACGGCAGAATCGCATCGCCTTCGCGTCGCGACGGCCGCATGTAACTGAAGTCGTCGCGCGCCATCGCCGTCATGTAGCGCGCCAGCAGCATGCGCCACGGCAACTGTGGTTGCAGCAGATGATCGACCAGGCGCGCCATGGTACCGCCCATCTTGCCGGCCTGCATCGCCTGCTGGGCTGCGCCGGCGAGACGTTGCTGCCACTGCACCTCGAGTGTCTGGCGCTCTTCGTTGCTCAGCGGTGGGGGTGTGGGCTCGCCGCGGCCGCTCTCATCGCCGTCGCGTTGCTGCTGATCGGTCTGCTGATTGTCGGCCTCGAGCGGTTTGGCGCCCTGGCCTTGGCGTTGCTCGCTCTTCTGATCGAGCGGCGTCTCGCCGCCACTGTCGCGGTCGTCCTCACGCTGGCTGTTGTCGCCGCCTTTTCCTGAACTCTGTTGTTCTTTCTCCGGCTTGTCGGGCGCCTTGCCCTGCTGGCCGCCGCCGGACTGGTTGTCCTGGTCGAACAGGTGCTGGTCGACGGTTTCGGTCTGGTCGTTCTCGTCGATCAGCGGATAGATCTCTTCGGCGGTCATGCCGAGATACTGCGGCATCACGTTGCAGTTGGGCGGCGGCGTCAGGCCGTCGTCGAGCAGCAGCGGATTGATCGCGTAGTCGCAGGCCAGATCCCAGCGGTGCTGGATGCGGTGTTGGCGGCGGGCAAAATGCGACAAGGCGCAGTGCAGCGCCTCATGGGCCAGCATGAACTGGGTCTGCGACATCGACAGCGAGTCGATGTATTCGGGGTTGTAGTAGAACTTGCGCGCATCGGTGGCGGTCGTCGCACACCAGTTCGGATCGGCCGCGGCCATCGGCAGGCGCAGCACCAGGGCGCCGAGAAAGGGTTTGTCGAGAATCAGCTTGGCGCGTGCTGCGGTCAGCTTGGTCTCGATCGCGTCGATGTCCATCTGCGCGTGCGGACTGCTCACTCGTACAGCATCACGTCGGCGATCGCGTTGGCCCAGGTGGCGAACTCCGGCACCTGGAACAGGCTCTCGCCGATCGCCCGGTGCAGGTCCGAAACCAACATGACGCCCATCTCGCGCTGCGGGAAGCTGCCCGCATAGCGCAGGATGTTGCCGGTAGTCGTCAGCGCCTGGTCGCTGCCCTGGGCGCGGATCGCGCGGCCGACGAGCGCGGCGGCGACGGCATACTGCAGATCGATCTCGTCGGGCACCGGTACCTCTTTGCCGGCCACGATATCGTCGAGGTCGGGCATCTTGTCGAGGCTGTTGACGAACGCGGTCAGCTCGATGCCGGCGGCCGGGCCGACACAGGCCTGCAGTGCGCCCTGCAGCAGCTCGGTGCTGTCGCCGAATTTCTGCAGGCTGCGATGGGCGAACTCCCACGAGCGCGGCGACGGAAAGGCCACCGGGTTGTGCGCCGGGTCGAAATCGAACAGCAGCTCGGGGCGGAAGCGCAGGAAGGCGATCACCCGCTCGTCGATACGGTGCTGGTAGGCCCAGGCGACCCAGTCGTCGAGGTGGGTGTCGACGTCGAAATGCGAGAAGCGGTTGGCCAGCGGGGCGGGCATCGTGTAGGTGACCCCGCGGTCGCCCTGGCGGTTGCCGGCGGCAAAAATGGCCCATCCCTCAGGCACCTCGTACTCACCGAGTCGGCGATCGAGTATCAACTGATAGGCCGCGGCCGACACGCTCGGCGGCGCCGAGGTGATCTCGTCGAGAAACAGGATGCCGTGCTCACCGTGGCGCTCGCGGTCGGGCAGGATCGCGGGCGCGGCCCATTCGACGAACTCTCCCTTGCGAAACGGGATGCCGCGCAGGTCGCTGGGCTCCATCTGCGACAGCCGGATGTCGATTACCGGGGCTGCATGGCGTGCGCCGGTCTGGCGGATCATGTCGGATTTGCCGACGCCGGGTGGTCCCCAGAGCATGACCGGGGTGTGGTGTCCCTCGCGGGTACTGGTGAATTCTCGGTCGAGGACGGTTAGCAACTGCGCCGGACGCATTCTCACTCCTTACGCTAAAGCAGTGCGCAAGCATGAAAACGCGAGGCGGCGAGGTCAACCCCCGCCCCCCTGGGGATTCGTCGTTTCCGGCCATCCCCCGGCAAAGCCAATACTCAGGATCAAAAAGTGACTTGTCAGCCTTTAGAAAAGCAGAGTATTCTAATGCCCCTTTTAGAAGCCGCCGTGCCGGAAAATATAACCCGGCAGCAGCCTGTTCCCCGGGCAGATGCCTTAAGGACTAAAAGCCCACGGGTATTGAAAAAGGGACAGGCCTACGAGGGGCAAGAAGTTGGCAAATTTCGGAGACCGGACATGAACCAGTTCTACTACGACGCCGTTACCAAGATGGAAGAAATGGGTGTCGACGAAGAGTACATCCAGGGTTGGCAGGCAGGTTTCCTGCAGAACCCGCAGCGTGAAGAACAGCGTGTGACCGAGGCTTACGAGGCTGGTTACGGCGACGGTGAAGAAAAAAGCACCGACAATTTTGGTAACTGGGTTAAGAGCTGATCGCTTTTCCGGTAATCAATGAAAAAAGGCGGGTGATCCCCGCCTTTTTTCTTGCCTGACTGTTTCGCACCACATCGGTGCGTTCATTCAAACAGGTTTGACACGGCCCGTTTGATCTCGCGGTCGATATCCACGCCGTCCTTGTCCATCACCTGGTCGATCACCCAGCGGTTTTCCTGCGACTCCCCCATGATCTGCTGGATCTCGTAGCCGAGGTGGCGCATGAACGGGTAGGAGGGGCCGTCGTCGGTGTAATTGAACTCGGCGTATTCCGCGCCGCGTTGGTTCATGCGGGCGATGAAGGGTCCGACATAGTCGCCCGGGCCGAAGATGTCCATGCTGTTGTCGTTCAGGTGCCCTGCCTGGTGCTTGGCCACGGTGATGACCAGTTTCTGCCGGTCGTCATCGCTCAGCTGCAGGCGGGTGGCCGCCAGCCGGTCGACAATCTGCAACTGAAAGATCAGGTACTCCTGGATCACCGCGAACCGCTGCTCGTCGGTCTCGTAGACATAATCCTCGCCGTGCAGATTGATCGCCTTGTCTTTGGCGATGCGCCAGCTGATGAAGGCCAGCGCGCCGGCGATCTCTTCGAGTGAGCGCTCGGCATCGTCGTCATGCCAGCGACTTTTGATTCTCAACGCCACAACCCAATTCTCCTGCCATGTTGTGCGGTTTTGGCGATTGGCTCGCCCGCAATAGTCGAGTATTTTACTTGGAAATGCCGTTTCGGCCACCGTTGTCAGGAGGACGCATGCAAGCCCTCATCGAGTCCGTACAACGCAACTGCGACATCGCCGACGCCCGTCATGGCGCAGACTATGGCATGTGCACCTACCTGCTGAAGATGCGCGAGCTGTATCGCTGGGAACACGGCCTGCCGCTCGGTGTGCCGCTCGGCAAGGACGCGGTAGGCGATTGGTTGACCGAGCGTGAGGCTCATCTCGAAGGTCTCGAAGAGGCCGATTTCGCCGACATGGTCATCGATGGCGAAGCGATCGACCCGTTCGACGCCGAAGCGGTCAATCGGGCAATCGATGGTCAGGGCCTCGTCTACAGCGCGGGCCTGGTCTACGGGGCGCGTCCGCAGTTCTTTCTGGCCGAACTCGAAGGCGAGCAGCGTGCCGACAATGGCTTCGTGCTGCGCGTCAGCGGTCGCGAGTTGGCGCGCTGCCTCAATGCCCCACCGGCGATGACGCGCGGTTCGACGATCTTTCTGCGACGCGAAGCGTTGCGCCGCTACCTATGGGAACGCTACGAATCCTGGCTGTGGAGCCGGCCGAACAACGCGATGGCCAAAGTCGCTGCGTTTTATCCGTTTGAGACGGCGTTGGAACATGCGCTGGATGCGATGACATCGGCCGAGATGGCGGTGGTTGCGGCACATGAACGCGGCGAGTACCAGGCGGGCCTGTGGCTCGGTGACGAGTGGGACAGCATGCTGCTCGAGCTTAGCCTGACACCCGCCGAACTGATGGCGCGCGCCGTGCGCGATCACCTGGCCGACTGCACACAGACCTTGCCATTGCTGCTTGAAAGCGGACGCGAGGCCTCGTTGCATTTCTTCATCGCCAATCTCGGCGCGATGCGCAAGCAGCTGTTCCCGTCGCTGGTTGAAGCCTACCGTCGGTGGGATGAAAGCGGCAATAAACAGCCGCTGGCAGATCTGGTAGCACGCGGCGTCGATCATTGGAGTCAGTTGGCCGAGCAGATGGTGCAGTTGTACCGGCGCGATCCGCAGCAAGTCGCCGGCGCTGTCGCTGAGGCCGTCGAACAAGCCTACCTGTGAGCTTGCGGCGCCCGGCGCCGTTTTGCGTCACTGATCGGCAAGTCGGATAATCAAGGTTCAACGCCTTCAACCGCAGTCTTAATCCGCTATGTCCAGTAACCCCTTTCCGATCGAGCGTACGGTCAAGCCGCTCGCCACTTTCCGCGAGGTCCAACCCGGCAGTTTCATCTTCGAGCGGCCGAACACGATCCCGGCGGAATGGTGTGAAGAGATGATCCGGCGCTTCGAGGCCAATCCCGAACAGCAGAATGCCGGGCGCATCGGCCAGACACAGGGTCTGGACACCGAGATCAAGCGCACGATGGATCTGGTGGTTAGCGGACGTGAGGAATGGAAGGATATCGATCAGGTGTTCTTCCGTTGCGTCGGCGCGGCCCTGGCCGAACTGCGCGAGACCTTTCCGTTCTTCAAAGGTCCGTTCAAAGACATGGGTTACCAGATCCAGCGCTATCTGCCCGGAGAGTTCTATCACTGGCATATCGATGGCGGCAGCCACGAGTTCAGTCAGCGCCAGCTCGTCGTGATCTGGTATCTCAACGACGTGCCCGGTCCGGGCGGCGAGACCGAGTTTCTGTACCAGGACGTCAAGGTAAAACCGGAGCAGGGCAAGATGGTGGTGTTTCCGCCGTTCTGGACGCACGAACACCGCGCCGCCGAGCTGCACGCCGGGGTCAAGTACATTGCAACCACCTGGGTGGTGTTCCGCTGACATGCCGTCGCTGTTGTCGATCATCGAGTTGGGCGGCTATCCCAATCTGATGCCGCTTTACCAGCGGCTGGGGTTCGATGTCGAGGTGGTCAATTCGCAGCGCAAGGCGCGCAGCCTGTTGAAAAAGAACGTGCCGGACGTGATCGTCGCCGAGTACATCTTTCAGTCGGACTTTCGCGACCGTACCTCCAACCTCGAAACCCTGATGGCGATCCTGCAACGCCATCCCGAGGTCAAGGTGATCGTCTTCTACCTGCCCGAACAGCGCGAGAAACTGGCGCTGCTGGAATCGCGTTTTCCGATCTTCGCCAAGGTCGACTTTCCGATCACGCTGGAGAAGGTCGAAAGCGCACTCAACGCGGCGCTGACCGCCGTGTAGCCGGTCGTCGCCGTCGCTGCACGCCAAGCGATTGTGTCTAAACATTTATTTCATTCAAACGTCACCTAGGTGACATCCGCGCCATCGACACTGCGCCCGTCGACAACCAAACGACAGGTGACTATCGATGCAAAATATCAGTCGATTGCGCCCGCGCAGGGTGCGTACGGTCTGGATCTCGGATGTGCACTTGGGCTTTCGCGGTTGCAGCGCCGATATGCTGCTCGACTTTCTGCATTCGACCGAATGCGAAACCCTGTACCTGGTTGGCGATATCGTCGACGTATGGAATATGAAGCGCGGGCTGTACTGGCCGCAGGCGCACAACAACGTGATTCGTACGATTCTCGGCAAGGCCAAGCACGGCACCCGCGTAGTCTTCGTGCCGGGGAACCACGACGAGGTGTTTCGCGACCATGTCGGCACACAGTTCGGCAACGTCGAGATCGCCGAGAGCGCGATCCACGAAACCCGCGATGGGCGGCGCTTGCTGATCGTTCACGGTGACGAATTCGACAGTGTCGTGACCTGCCATCCCTGGTTGGCCAAGCTCGGCAATCATGCCTACGACTGGCTGCTGGCCAGTAACCGCTGGCTGAACATCGTGCGCCGTCGTCTGGGCATGGGTTACTGGTCGTTGGCCGGATTCCTCAAACACAAGGTGAAGAACGCCGTGAATTACATCGGCGGCTTCGAAGAGGCGGTCGCTCGCGAGGCACGCCGCCAAGCGGTCGACGGCGTGGTCTGCGGCCACATCCATCGTGCCGAGATTCGCGACATCGAAGGCATCGCCTATCACAACTGCGGCGACTGGGTGGAGAGCAATACCGCCTTGGTCGAACGCTTCGACGGCAACATCGAACTGCTGCATTGGACCCAGACAGCCGAACTTCAATCGGTGGGCGCGGAAGCAGCGCTACGCAAGACGGGCTAGTTACTGGCCGTTAACAGAGGCTGATGACGTTGCAGCCACCCGGGATGAGCCTGACCGCTGCCGGGCGACAAATCGATTTGGGATGCCGGTCACAGCTCGGCCCCGGCTGACTATACTCTATTGTGGAACAGTTGTTCATATAACAACAATCAATCGTTCATTCGCTGTTGCCCCAAAAGGAGACGCCATGTCCACCCGACCGACGCCGACGCAGGTCGACCTTCCCGCGTTCGATCAAACACTCGACGTACGCCCGCTGAACTGTCCGCTTCCGATCTTGAGGACCAAGGCCATGTTCGCCGGCATGCAGCCTGGCGACGTACTCAAGGTTCTCTATCAACAGAAAGAATATGTGCGTGAACTCGAGATGTTCACGCGACAGACCGGCAACGAAGTCATCCATACGGAAGATCTCGGTGATCATCACGCGGCATGGCTGCGCAAGGTCTGAGCTGTCTACATTTTCTGCCCCGATTATCTTTTTAGCGCGACAAATCTGGGTGCCAACACCAAAGCTGTCGACACTTTAAGGAGTTCGTCTTGAATGATGCGCTGTCTTTGATGCGTTCACGTGCCTTCATCGACGGTGCCTGGGTGACCGCCGACGATGGTGACGAGTTCGATGTAACCAATCCGGCAGACGGCAGTGTGCTTGCACGTGTGCCCGACCTGTCGGCGGTCGAGACGCGTGCTGCGATCGAGGCCGCGCATGCTGCAATGCCTTCGTGGTCGGCAAAGCCGGCTAAATCGAGGGCGGCGATTTTGCGCCAATGGTTCGAGTTGATCATCACCCATCAAGACGAGCTGGCAACCTTGATGACCCTCGAGCAAGGCAAGCCGTTGAACGAGGCGCGCAACGAAGTGGTGTACGGCGCCGCGTTTGTCGAATGGTTTTCCGAAGAGGCGAAGCGTCTGTATGGCGACGTGATTCCAGCGCCGACGCGCGACCGGCGTTTTGTCGTTATGAAGCAGCCGGTGGGGGTGGTTGCGGCCATCACGCCGTGGAACTTTCCACTGGCGATGATCACACGCAAGGTGGCGCCGGCGCTCGCGGCAGGCTGCACGGTGGTCGTCAAGCCCTCTGAGTTGACGCCCTTATCCGCATTGGCGTTGGCCACGCTGGCCCAACGTGCGGGCTTGCCGCGCGGTGTGTTCAACGTGATCACGACGCGCGACGCTGAGCGCGTGGGCGACGAACTCACGTCGAACCCGATGGTGCGCAAGCTGTCGTTCACCGGTTCGACCGAGGTCGGCAAACTGTTGAGCCACAAGTGCGCCGATACGGTAAAGCGGGTTTCGCTGGAGTTGGGCGGCAATGCGCCCTTCATCGTGTTTGACGATGCCGACCTCGACGAGGCGGTCGCCGGCGCGTTGGCCTCCAAGTACCGCAACAGCGGTCAGACCTGCGTATGTGCGAACCGTATCCTGGTGCAGCAGGGTGTTTACGATGCTTTCGCTGCGAAACTGCGTGATGCGGTCGAGCAACTACACGTAGGGCGTGGCATGGAGGAGGGGGTAACCCAAGGTCCGTTGATCGACATGCATGCCGTGCGCAAGGTGGAGGAACACATCGCCGATGCGGTGCAGAAAGGAGCATCAATCGTCTGTGGTGGCAAGCGCCACAATCTCGGGGGCACCTTTTTCGAACCAACCGTGCTGCGCGACGTGACGTCGTCGATGCGTATCGCCAGCGAAGAAACGTTTGGACCGGTCGCACCTTTGTTCTGCTTCAAGACCGAAGATGAAGCGATCGCGATGGCCAACGATACGTCTTCCGGTCTGGCGGCCTATTTCTATTGCCGCGATGTCGCCCGGGTCATCCGTGTATCCGAGGCATTGGAGTACGGCATGGTGGGTGTGAACGAAGGCGTGATCTCCACCGAAGTCGCGCCGTTCGGTGGGGTAAAGGAATCGGGCGTTGGTCGCGAGGGCTCGCGCTATGGGATCGACGAGTACATCGAACTCAAGTATGTCTGCATCGGCGGATTGACCAACGCCTGAGCTTGCCGCGCGTTCACTGCGAGCCGAGTTGCACGATGCTGCCTTCGGCGCGCGCTGCAATGCACTTCTGGTATAGCGACAGCATGCGCTCGGTGGTCGATGGGGCGCTCCATTCCAGGGCCTTTGCGACCGCCTGATCCTGCAGCTCGCCGCGCAGGCGGGCATCGGTAAACAGGCGCTCGACCTTGGCGGCGAAATCGCCGATGTCTTCTTCGGCCACCAGCCCGCCACGTCGGTCACGCATCACCTCTGCAGTGCCCATGACCGCGGTCGAAACCACAGGTGTGCCGGCCTGCATGGCCTCGAGCAGCACCAAGCCCTGCGTCTCGGTGCGCGAAGCGAACGTGAACGCGTCGCCGGCCGCATAGCAATCGGGCAGATCGGTATCGCGCGCCAGGTAGCCGACGAAGCGCACATGATCGCGTAGACCGAGTGCGTCACGCATTTTGTGCAGGTGCTTGGTTGCGGGGCCTTCGCCGGCGATCACCAACAGCGCTTTCGGGATTGTCTTGCGCACCCGGTCGACGACACGCAACAGAAAGTCGAGGTTCTTCTCGTGCGCCACCCGGCCGACGTACAGCATGACCTTGCGATCGGCCTCGATCTGGTGGCGTGAGCGGAACCGGCTGCCGTCACCATTGCTGAATGCTCCGGCCGGGATGCCGGTCGGTATGACCTCGGCGGGGGTGTCGATGCCGTATCCGCGCAGTACGTCGAGCATGGGTTGCGTCGGCACGACCATCGAATCGACATCGGCGCACTGGCTGCGCGAGAAACGTCGCGCGGCATAGCGCAGTGCCTTGCGCGGCAGCCACGGCAGGTACTTGTCGAGGTATTCCTCGAAATAGGTGTGATAGGTCTCGACCACCGGCAGGCCGAGTTTCTTCCCCAGCCAGATGCCCTCGTAGTGAGCGGCGAACGGTGTGTGGACATGGATGACGTCGAACTTGCGCGCCCGCAGCTCGGCCATCCGGCGGCGTAGCGGGCCGCGTCGCATCAGGCGGTCTTCCGGGTCGACGAACAGGTAGCGCGACGGCACGCGCAGGATCTCGAACTCGTCCTCCAACTCGCTCGGGTACTGCGGCGCGATCAGGGTCACGCTGTGTCCCTGGTGCTGCAATTCGTGGGCGAAGGTTCGGATCGATGTGGAAACGCCATTGACGCGCGGAAAGTACACGTCGGAGATTTTCAGGATTCGCATAGGTCGGGTATTGCAGCTTTGTCACAAGACAAAACGATGACCGCTACGTGACCGTTGTGCGTCCGGCCCGCCGCCCCGCCTATCGCCGTGGGGGTTGCGCATCTTCCGGTCGCCGACGCGTGCTCACGGCGTATCCCGAAGGCAGGATCTCAAGCTGTCGCGAATCAGGGCTTGGGTGTGGCCCCGAGTTTGCGCGCGATATCGATGATCTGGGCGCGCGGCGGATACGCCTCGGCATGCGACTGCAGGTATTGCTGCCAGGCAGTGAAGTCAGCCTGCAGATGGGGATCGGTATTGTGGCAGCCGAGCACGCGCAGGCGGTGTTCGCCGACGCGCCACGGGCCTTCGCCTTTGAGCTCACCGCGAACCAGGTGGGCCGCCTCTGCCGGCGTCGACCGATGCCAGTACAGATCCAGGTAGAGCAGACCGTCGGGATGGGTGAAGCCGGCGGCAATAAGCTGTTCGCGTCCGTCCGGGTGGCGCAGCACCAGCGGTGCGGTCATGCTGTCGATGCTCGCCATGATCCTGCTGTGCGTCAGCCGCACAGCGCGTCGAAGCGCGCCTTGAAGGCGTGCTCACGCATTGCCTCGGCTTGCGCTTTGTCGGCGATGGCCGGCGAGTCTTCCCAGCTGTCTTTGGCATGGTTGTATACCGAGAAGCGGTACTGCTTGCCGACCTTGAAGACCTTGCTGACGTCTTTGGCCGCCTGCGCCATGGCCTGCATTTTGTTGAGGCCTTGCGGAATGCCGGGGTGAGCAATCTCCGCCGAGGACGGCGGCGCGTCATCCGTGGCCGCCTGCTCGATATTGATGCGATGGTCGCGTGTCTCGCCGGCGGGGTTCAGCTCGACGCTTTCGACGTTGGGGATGCGCGAGACGATATAGCCGGCCATCAATCGGCCGAGCTTGTGGTCTTCGTTCTCCAGCGCGGTAAACAGTTTGTTGGCCGCTATCTGTGCACGCAGCATCGTGTCGGGCTTTTCGATCCATTCGCGATCGACCTGCCAGCCCTGATCCATGTCGGCATCCATCTTGGCGAAGAAGTCGTGTGCCTGTTCGATGAACGCTTCGGGCACATTGAGCTCCAGTAGCTGGTCATCGATAACCACGTTCAAAATCATCGTGTGTTTCCGTGTCTTGTATACCTGAGGCGTTATTTTACGGAGTGACGGCGGTGCAATACCCGGTCGGCGCATGCGGAATTGCGGCCTGCGCTCAGAAATCGCCGATCCGTTGAGCCCGGTCAGTAACTCGGGACGCCACTGGCGAGCGTCGTGCGTTGCGTCGACCCTGGCCGTCTGAAATCATGCCAGATCGAAAATGACAACCCATGGTCCCTTACCCATGCTGATTGAGATTCCCGAGCTGTTGAACAGTGCCCAGGTAGAGAAGATTCACGAATTGCTCGCCGGGGCATCGTTCGTCGACGGCAAACTGACGGCCGGCATGGCTGCGGCCAAGGTCAAGAACAATGAAGAGCTGGCGATGCAGCCGGACCTGCTGCAGCGCCTGTATCGCGTGGTGATGGCCAGCGTGGGACATAACGCGACCTTCCGCAACGCCGCACTGCCGGCCAAGGTGGCCGATTTCATCTTTGCGCGGTATCAACCGGGTATGCACTATGGTGACCACGTCGACGATCCGATCATGGGGCAGGGGCCGAAGTTTCGTACCGACGTGTCGATGACCATTTTTTTGAACGACCCGGCGAGCTACGATGGTGGCGAGTTGGTAATCCGTACGCCGTTCGGCGATCAGCAGGTCAAGCTGCCCGCGGGGCATGCCGTGGTCTATCCTTCCGCCAGCGTGCACCGCGTGGCCGACGTCACGCGCGGCGAACGCCTGGTGGCGTTGACCTGGATCCAGAGTTTCGTGCGCGATGCCGCCAAGCGTGAGTTGCTGTACGAGCTCAATGAATCGCGAGAGCATTTGCTACGCGCCGACCCGGAAAGCGACGTGACCAAGAATGTCGACCGTTCCTACGTGAATCTGCTGCGGATGTGGGCCGACGTTTAGCCGGCCTGTCTTGCCGGGCCTGCCCGGCACCTGTCTGACGCGAACCGATTAAAGCGAGAAATCGCGGGTCTTTTGCCACCCGCCGGCGGCGTATCATGGAAAGCCGCCTGAATGGTCGTTCGAGGCTTTTAGTGATGCAGTATCAGCACAAATCGCATGCGCCAATCTATGTCAGCGACATGCGCGCGCTTAGCGAGGCGGTCGGTTTGCCGCACAACATCAGCGCGGATGTGCAACAGCCGGTCATGAACGGCCGTTGGACTTACCAGAGCCACACCGGTGGTTTGTCGGCGCATTGCGTGCAGGTCACTGAGCTTTGCGATCTGAGCAACGCGTCAGAACTGCCCGCTGGAGTCAGCTTCAACCTGGTTTTCGATGGCGAAGTCGATTTCTCGTTGAGTGGTCGCCGTCACCGTATGACGGCCTCGGGTCAATCGGGTGCTTGCTGCTCGGCCATCGTATTGGCTCGGCCCGAAATCCTGACGCGCTACCTGCGAACCGGTCAGCATGTACACAAGATCAATCTCTTCGTGACCCGCGAATGGCTGGAGGCCCGTTGCGCGACAGGCCAGGCCGTGGATGATCTGGCCTCGCTGTTCCGCAGCCATGGTCGTGTTGTCGCCTGGCAACCGCCAACGTCGCTGCTGCGCATGGCAGCGCAGTTCGCACGGGAACGGCCGGATGCGGAACGCTTGGCATCCTCGCTCACATTCGAACAGGCGGCTATCTCTCTGTTGAGTGCCTTCCTCGATGAACTTCAAGGACAGTTGGGGCAGGCGGCATCGCAGGCACCCGCCATGCGGGTGGCCGATGCGGGGGCGAGCCGCCTCAAGCAGCGTATCGATGATTGCCTGTCGCAATGCCATACCCTGCAAGAGATTGCGGCATCGTTGGGCATGAGCAGCAGCACGCTGCAACGCCGCTTCAAGGGGTCATACGGGACCACCGTGATCGACTACATCCGTCAACGGCGGCTGGAGATCGCACGTTACGCCCTGGCTGTTCAAGGTGTCAGCATTGGCGAGGCGGCGTACCTGGCCGGCTACAAGCATCCGTCGAACTTCGTCACCGCATTCAAAAAGCACTTCGCCGTTACCCCGGCACAGTTGGTCAAGTCGCATCGCCAGCCGTGAAGCGATCAACGTTTGCCCGCGGCGCTGAAGGCGAGTGCCGTTGCCGGGTAGCGTAATCGCAGCAGCAGGCAGCTCAGCGCCACGACCACCAATACGGTCGACGCAATGACGAAGGCCGGCGGGTAGCCCAAATTGCTGACCAACGGCTGCGTTGCGAGCGGTGCGATGAACTGGCCGAGAAAGTAACTGGTGGTGACCTTGCCCATCACGCGACCGCGCTCGGCCGGCGGCGTTATACCGATGATGAAGTTCGCCAGGTTGGGTCGCATGATACCAAGGCCGCTGCCGACGACCGCGAGGGCGATCACCAGGGTCGCGGTCGTCTGTGTCGTTACCGCTGATCCGATGCCCACGGCGAGCAGCAGCAGGCCGGCCGCCTGCAGTGCGAACGGATCGGCGAGGCGACGTAGCCGGGCGTAGACGCTGGCGACCAGTGCCATCGCCAACAGCATGATCGCGATGTAGCTGCCGACTTCGCTGGCACCGCCGCCGATCTGGCCGACCGACTGGCCCTGCAGGTAGAACGGGAGATGCAGCGGCACCATGTACAGGGCGACGATCTCAACGATGGCCATCAGGTACACGGCGTAAAACCATCTTCTGTTGGTCGTCGGTGGATTGTCCCGCTGCGGTAGGTTGCCCGGACTTTGCCCATGCGGTTCATCGACGTAACGCCACAGACCCGGCACCAACAATATGGCAGCGAAGTACAGCAAGAACGCAAAGGTCCATTCGATATCGGCGAGCACGCCGCCGAGAAACATGAATAGCACGCCACCGAAACCGGTGAATGCCGCCTTCAGGCCGAGATAGCGGGCGCGCTGTTCGGGGGCGTAGTGGTCGGCGATCAGGGTCATGCTCGCCACCGCGATGCCGGCCACTGCGATGCCCAGGCCGACCCGCCCGATCAGGATGGCTCCGAGGCTGTCTTCGAGAAAATAACCTGAGCCGCCGCACAGGCCGTAGAGCAGGGTGGCACCGAGCAGCACGGTCGCTTTGCGCACCCGCTTGAACAGGTAGCCGATCAGCGGTGCCGTCATGGCGACGACGAGCCCGGGTAGACCGACCACCGATTTGACCAGCAACTCGGCATGCGGCACATCGGCGAACGCCTTGTGCATCTCGGGCAAGGCGGGCGCCATGGTGGCGCCGGCCATGACCGTCAGGGTGCTGGCCAGCAGGATATAGCTGATGCGCATCTGCGCGGCGGAGTCGGTCGTTTGAGTCATGATGCTTCGGGCCCGCTGAGACCTCGTGAAGGTGGGTACGGTGTCTAGCAGCCCAGCGTGGCGCCGCCGTCGACGATGATGTTTTCCAGGGTGATGTGGGCAGCGCTGTCGGAGAGCAAAAACACGACAAGGTCGGCTATCTGCGCCGGTTGCGCGATGCGGCGTAACGGAATGCCCAGGCGATGGTTTTCCAATGAGCCCTTGATGACCTGTTCGGCGCCCGAGCCGTCACGCCATAGCTGGCGCTGCATCTCGGTGTCGGTCGAACCCGGTGCGACGACATTGCAGCGAACATTGAACTCGGCCACTTCGAGACCGAGGCACTTCATCATCTGCGTCATCGCCGCCTTTGATGCCGCATAGCTGCCCATCGCGATGCGGGGAACGTTTGCCGCGTTCGAGCCGACGGCGACCATCGCGCCTTGTCGCCGCTTACGCATTCTGCGCCCGACTTCGCGGGCGAGGTTGAACGTGCCGGTGGCGTTGACCGCCAGCGTTGTCAGCCAGTCTTCGGCCGGCGCGTCGAGCAGTGGCCCCATCCGCAGGATGCCGGCAGAGCTGACCAGGTAATCGATCGGCCCGAGGCGTGCTTCAATCGTGCCGATAGCCTGCGTTACCGCGCCGGCATCGGCGACATCGACGGCGAAGCGTTCCGCATCGGGGGTGTCGTCGAACCGGATATCCAGCTCGGCAACACGTGCCCCAAACTGTTGAAGGCGTTGCACGACCGCTTTGCCGATGCCCTGGGCAGCGCCGCTGACCACGGCGGTCTTGTTGTTGAATTCCTGATACATCGAAACGCTCGCAACGGCTCAGGCCGACTCCTGCTGTGTGACGGTGCGAGCTGCAGCAGGCTTGATCCACTCTTGTTGTGTCGCATGGTGCAGGTAGTTGGCGAAAGTCTTGCGCTCAACGCTCGGCATCGGCAGGTCAGTGGCATCGACCAGGCGTTCAAGCGCGGCGTTGGCGACGCCGCTCAAGGCGGCGCTGCCTGCCAAGGCGGCGCGTTGCTCGAAGAACGCCACCAGTGCCTGATGATCGGGGTCGTCGGCGTTGCGCAACAGGGCAAGCCACGCCGACAGGGGGGCAGAACGCAAGGGATAACCGAGTTCGCGCAGCCAGGCGAACATCTGCTGCAAGGTGAGGCGCTGCGACGGCACGCAGTTGAACACACCGGAGTTGGTGGTTTGCCGGGCCAGCGAGACCATCGCCAACGCTACCTGATCGACCGGCGTCCAGGGTTCGGCGAAGTCGAACTCGGGCGCGCAGCCGTGATGGATGGCTGCCTGCAGGATCCGCCATGCCAGATCGCCACGGTTGAAATAACCCGAAATGCTGTGGCCGCTGACACGACCGAGTCGGTAGATTGCGACCGGTTGACCCTGTTCGGCTGCCTGCGCCAGTAGTCGCTCGGATGCCCATTTGCTTTGTTGATAACCGTCTTGTAGTCCAGCGTGCCAGGCAACGAAATCTTCCGGCAATACATAACCGGGTGCCGCATTCATCGCACCGACGGCAATCGTCGAGACATAGTGCATTGGCACTCTTCGTGGCATCGCGATCTCGAGCAGTACGCGGGTCGAATCCAGATTGGCGGCACGCAATGAGCGGTAACTACGCATCACGCTGGTGACAGCTGCGTTGTGCCAGATGGCATCGACCGTATCGCTTAGCCGTTGACGGGCAGGTTCGGACAATCCCAGGTCAGTCCGTTCGAGGTTGGCGACGACGACCTCGATACGGTCTGCGTACCGGTCATAGGGCAGGTTTGCGGCGTGCAACGCGTCGCGCAGCTTCTGTCGAGCATGATGTTCGTCGCTACCGCGCAACAGGCAGACAACACGTGCGCTGGTTTGCTCGAGCAACTGGTAGAGCAATTGGGTGCCGACAAAGCCGTTCGCCCCGGTCAGCAAAACCGTGGCGACGTTGTCACTCAACAGGCCGTTGGCTGGCGGGGTGTCGTATTGCGCAACGACCGGGGTGTCGAGTCGACTGTCGTGTTCGACCTGTCGGCGAATATCGTCGTGGACAGTTCCCTGCCGGTCTTCCAACGCCGCGGCGAGTTGTCGCACGGTAGGGTGCTCGAACAACAAGGTCACCGGGATGTCGTCGTTGAGCGCCGCGCTCAGGCGGTTGGCAACCTGTATCGTCTGCAGTGATTGTCCACCGAGCAGGAAGAAATCGTCGTCGGCCGAGATCGTGCGTTGTCCCAATACCTGTTGCCAGGTGTCGATGATCAGTCGCTCGTGGTTGCTCAGGCTCGCGGCAGCAATGGTTGTGCTGTATGCCGAGCTTTCGCCGCACATCTCGACCAGTCGGCGTCGATCGACTTTGCCGGCGGTATTTTTCGGCAGGCTTTCGACGGTCGCCAGGCTGGTCGGCAGCATCGCTGCAGGCAAATGCGGCGCAAGCTGCCGGCGAAGTTGTACCAGCGACCACGCTTTGTTCGATACGACGAAGGCGGCAAGGAACTTGCTGCCATCCGCCTGGCCGACCGCGACGAGCGCGGCTTGGTCGACATCCGGCAAGCGCAGTATCGCCGCTTCGATTTCAAGTGGGTTGATTCGGTGGCCACTGATCTTGATCTCGTCGTCGATCCGGCCGCGATAGTCGATATCGCCGCCGGGTGTCAGGCAGACACGGTCTCCGGTGTGGTACACGCGCTGCGGCGCGTTGAGAAACGGCAGGTGCAACGTTCTGAAAGGCTGGTGTGAGAACGTCTCACCGTTCAGGTAACCATTGGCCAGTCCTGCGCCGGCGAGTACCAGTTCACCGGCGACGCCGGTGGGGCAAAGATGGCCATGCTCATCGAGCACGAATACGTCACGCCCGGGTAGCGGTGTGCCGATCGAAAGTGGCGACTGCGCATTCAGCTGCGCGCAGGTGGCGACCACCGTGGCTTCGCTCGGCCCATAGGTGTTCAACAGGCGGGCGTTGTTCGGATTGACGGCATGCCATTGCGCCAGGCGCTCGGCCTGTGCCGCCTCACCGCCGATGATGACGCAGCGTAGTCGCGTGGGTAGCATCAGCCCGGCGCTGGCACAGTAGTAGACCAACTCGTGCCAGTACGCCGTGGGCAGGTCGAGCACACTGATCCGCCAGCGGTCGCACTGTTCGATGAAGCCGGGAACGGAAGCGATCATGTCGTCGTCGCGCACGACCAGGCAGGCGCCGCTGCACAGGGTGACGAAAATCTCTTCGACGCTGGCGTCGAAGTGCAGCGGTGCGAATTGCAGCACGCGATCGTTCGCCGCGATGCCGTAGGTCTGTTGCGCGCCGACAACAAACTCCGCCAATGCCTGGTGGCTGACGACTACGCCCTTGGGTTTGCCGGTGGAGCCGGAGGTGTAGATCACATAGGCGGCCGAACGGTCGCTGGTGGAAGCCGGTGCGAACGGTTCAACGACGCCGTCAAGTGCAGGGTTGTCGGCGACCAGTTCGACAAAGGCGATCGCCGGTATATCGGTACCGGCCGGCGGAGGTTGGTCGGCGTAGACCAGCATACGCGGCTGTGCATCGTCGAGAATCGTGCGGTTACGCAGTTCCGGGCCGTGGGGATCAATGAACACATAAGCCGCGCCGATCATCAATAGCGCGAGACTGGCAGTAACGGCTTCTTTGCCGCGTGGTAGGGCCAGGGCGACCAGATCGCCTTCCTCTACATCCAGCGCCTTGAGGCGTTGTGCAAGCTGTTCGCAGGCAGCGTGCAGGCGCGCGTAGCTCAATTCGCTATGACCGTCGACCAACGCCGTTGCTTGCGGGCGCTGCCGCGCCTGCTCGGCGAACAGGGTCGTCACCGGGCGTACCGGTGTGTCGAACGCCGGGCCTTGCAGATACGACAGCTTGTCGAGGTCGGCGCGTAGCGGAGCGTCCGGTTCTGCGATCAACTGATCGATCTGATCCAACGTCTGCGCTTGCAGGTATTCGATGTCGCGCTGGGTGTAGCGCAAGGGGTTGGCGTCGAGATCGAAACGCAGGCTGCCATCGGCGTCGACGATGAAGTTGAACGAGATGTCTTCGACCGGGCCGGCCGATAGCGTTCTACTGCGGCAGGTCGTGCCCGCAAAGTGCATGGCACGGTCGAACGGCATGACGTTGACCACCGGGCCGAACAGGCGACGTTCACCGCCGACGGCCTGTAGATCGCGGCGCAGGTGTTCGTAGCGGTAGCGTTGGTGAGGCGCCGTCGCACGCATGGCGCCGGCCACTTGATCGAGTAATTCGGAGAATACGCCGCTGCGATCGAGGCGAATACGCAACGGGATGATGTTCATGACCATCGCCGGCACGCGCAGGCTGACCGAGCCCATGCGGCCCATGACCGGGATGCCCAGTGTTAGTTCGCCGGCGGCGCGTTGTCGGTACAGGAGGTAGGCGACCAGGCTCATAAAAAAGTTTGGCCAGCCGACGCCTCGCTGCTGGCACAGGCGTTTGATGGCCTGCATCCGCTCAGGCGGGATTAGTGCCGGCGAGTGTATCGCCCGATCGCTGATCGCTGATGGCGTGTCGTTGAACGACACCGGCTGGACGAGGCCTTGCATGTACTGCTGCCAAAAGCGTCGGTCGGCGTCGTGGTGTTGTGACGCATGATACTGGCGATCTTCGTTGACGACGTTTGCCAGCGTTCTGAATGAGCGCGCGTCGCTGGTCTCGTCAGGCGTCTGCGTGCCCCGCGCGAAGGCATGGTTGTAGCGTTCGATGACGCGTTGCGCGATCAGGTTGAAGGCATAGCCATCGGCTGCGATGTGGTGCACCTGTTGGTACCACTGATAGCGCTCGTCCCCGAGTTTGAACAACACCTGGCGGAACAACGGACCGCGCGCCAGATCGGCGGTCTGTGCCAACAGTTCACGCATCATTTCGTCGGCACGTTGCTGCGGGTCGCTGGCATTGCTGAGATCGACGATATCGATCTCGGGTTCGGTGATCGTTACAGCTTGTTGCAGATTGTCGCCGTCCTGCCGGTAGACGGTATGCAGCGCATCGCATTCCAGCAGCGTTCGGCGCAACGCAGTAACGAACTGGTCGACGTGGAACACGCCGCCGATATCGACGACCTCGGCCGCGTTGTACATGGGACTGTCGGGATTGAGCGATTGTCCGAGCCAGATGCCCTTCTGTGCCTCGCTCAGCGGTAAGACAGGCTGTGCCACAGGGTTATGCACGGCGTCGTACTTCGCCAGCGGGTGCGTCGGTTGCAAGGCGCTGTTCGATCAGCGCCCACCAGATGCCTACACTGGTCGATTCGGCGAGTTCCGTGAAGCTGACATCGGCGCCCATCTCTCGCCAGGTCTCGAGCAGGCTCATCAGGCGAATCGAGTCCAGTCCCAGGTACATCAGGTTTTCGTCGTCGCCCACTTCATCGACGGAGATGCCCAGGCTGTCGGCAATCTGCAGTTTCATCGTCGCGAGATTCAGCGGCAGTTTCGATGGGTCCGACGTGGGGGTGTGAGCGGCGTTGCGCAACATCGCAATGGCATTGTCCAACAACGCCACGACGCCGCAACGCTGAGCGACGTAGTTCAGCGCCATGCTTTGCTCTGCGGCGCTGAAATCGGCGACCGCATCGCCGACAACGAAGGTTTGGATGTCGCTCATGAAGGCTTCGAGACTGGTGGCCAGGATGCCGATGTGTGCGTACACGCCGCAGACGATCAACTGGTCGCGTCCTTCTTCGTGCATGAAGTCGTGCAGCGGTGTGCGCTGGAACGCGCTGTAGCGCCACTTGGTGTATTGCCGATCGTCGCCGTCGGGTTGTACGCCGGCATCGATAGCCTGCGCATGGGCATCATCGGCCAAGCCCGTTCCCCAGAAGTCGGTCAGCAGGGCGCGATCGCGTGGCGATTGATTGCCGGGTTGTGCCGTGTAGACCACCGGCACGCCGACCTCCTTGCACACGTCGCGCAACCGCCGAATGTTCGGCAGCAGCTCGGTGATGGGTTCGCGGTCGCGATCGTAGAAGTCGAGGAAGTAGTTCTGCATGTCGTGCACAAGCAACACGGCTCGCGCAGGGTCGAGTTGCCAATCTGCGCGGTTGACCGGCGTCGTCTCGACATCGGCGAGGGCATAGGGTTGGATCTTGGGTATGACCATGGGTGTATCTCGTTGCGGTTGGTCGGCTTGTGCGTGATCAGCCGTTCACGGTGGCGGGTGGCTCGTCGGCCAAGAGGATGCGCAGCGCCTGCTTGTTGATCTTGCCGAAGCTTGTCTTGGGTAACTCTGTGTGGAACTCGAAACGGTCGGGGATCTTGTAATCGGCAAGGCCGCGTTCACTGAGAAAACGGCGCAGCACGGAGGCTTTCGCCGGCGTTGTGCCCTCGGGCTTCGGCACGACGAAAGCGCAGGTTTTTTCGCCGAGATAGGCGTCGGGCATGGCGACGACGGCGACGTCATGCACCTGGTGATGCGCCATAAGCTGGTTTTCGACTTCTTCGGCAGCGACTTTTTCGCCACCACGATTGATCTGGTCTTTGACGCGCCCTTCGACGATCAGGTAGCCGTGCTCATCGAGACGCACAACGTCGCCGGTACGGTAAAAGCCATCATGAGTGAACGCGCGGCGGTTATGCTCGTCGGCGCGGAAGTAGCCGCGGATCGTGTAGGGGCCCCGCGTCAGCAACTCACCGGTCTGGCCGGGCGTCACCTCGTTGTCGTCGGCGTCGACGACACGGATCTCGTCGGCCGGCGAGATGGGGCGCCCCTGGGTATGCAAGACGATCTCATCGGGATCGTCGAGGCGGGTGTAGTTGACCAGGCCCTCGGCCATGCCGAATACCTGTTGCAGCTTGCAACCGAAGGCGGCGACCAGTCGGCGTGCGGGTTCCGAGCCGAACTTGGCGCCACCGACCTGAAGCACTTCCAGGCTTGAAAGATCGTGTGCGGCATTCGTGGCGGCGTTCATCCATACCAGCGCCAGCGGCGGTACCAGCGCGGTGATGGTCACGCGATGCTTGGCGATCAGTTCGAACGCCGTGTCGGGGGCAGCAGTTTCCGCCATCACGACGCAGCCGCCTGCGTACAGGGTGCCGAGTATGCCGGGTGAACTGTGAGGAAAGTTGTGCGCGGCGGGCAGGGCGGCAAGATAGACCGACTGTGGATGCAGGCCGCAGATGTGGGCGCTCTCACGCACGCTGTAGTAATAGTCGTCGTGGGTGCGTGGGATCAGTTTGGGGATGTTCGTCGTGCCGCCCGACAGTTGCAGCAATGCAATCGAGGACGCATCGACGCGAGGTTGTTCGATCGGTTCGCGATACAGACTGTCGAGCGCGACCAGGTTGTTCGCTTCGCCGTCGATGATGGCGTATTGCAGGGGAGTATCTGCCAACAACCGGCGCGCCAGATCTCGGTAGTCGACCTGACCAGCTTTGTCGGTCGTGATATAGGCCTTGGCGCCACTGATCGTGCAGAAATGCGCGAGTTCGAGTAAACGGTGCGCGGGCAGGGCGTATACCGGCACCGCGCCGATGCGGAACAGGGCGAAGATCACTTCGACCAACGATCCGCGGTTCGGCAACTGCACCACGACCTTGTCCTGGTGGCCGATACCCAGTGCAGCGAAGCCAGCGGCCAGACGGTCGACGCGGCGGTCGAGTTGTGCGTAGGTCCAGCAGCGCTCGTTGTCGACGAGCGCGGTGTTGTCTGGAAAGTGCTCGAGCCCGCGCCGCAGGATCCGGTCGAGCGGTTCGCCCGTCCAGTAGCCGGCGCTGCGGTAGCGCGCAGCGTTCTCTTCATCCCACGGGGTGAAGTCGGGCCCGTTCACGAGGTGGTCAGCGGCAATCGGTTCGGAGGATGACATCAGATGCCGAGCGCCTGACGCATGGTGTTGAACTTGGCCTCGGTTTCGTGAAACTCCTTATGTGGATCCGAACCGTCGACAATGCCGGCACCGGCATACAGACGGATCGCCCGATCGCTGACCTCGGCACAACGAATGGTGACCACCCACTCGCCGTCGCCGCGGGCATCGCACCAGCCGACCATGCCGGTGAACAGGTCGCGGGCATGCGGCTCGATCTCGGCGATGGCGCGCGATGCGGCCGGTGTGGGATAGCCGCACACGGCAGGTGTCGGGTGCATCGCCAGCGCCAGTTCCAACGAGCTGGGCAGGTTGTCGTTCAGTTCGCCTTCGATGCGGGTCGACAGGTGCCACATGGTGCGCGTGGTGATCAGCGAAGGTTCGGCCGGCACGTCCAAGGTCTTGCAGAATGGACGCAAGGCCTGTTCGATCGCCCGGATGACCAGCGCGTGTTCGTGGCGGTCTTTTTCCGAGGCGAGCAATTGCTCGGCGTGCCGGCGGTCGATTGCGGGATCGTCGCTACGCGGTTCCGAGCCGGCCAGCGGATTGGCGATGATCTTGTTGCCACGGCGCGATATCAGCAGTTCAGGGCTGGCGCCGATCAGGGCGCGGAACGATTGACCGGCGTCTTGCTGAAGATCGATGGCAAAGGTGTAGCCGTGTTTGTTCGCGGCTTCGAGGTTGCGCACCAGCGTGGCCAGGTCTGGGGTTTTCTCACAATCGACATGCAGGGTGCGCGATAGCACCACCTTGTCGAGTTCGCCGCGGGCGAAACGTTGCAGCGCCTGTTTGACGCCACCCAGGTAGGCTGCCTGCTCAGGAAAGCTCGATACCGAAAACCGGCCCAGTTCGACGGCATGCCGATCGGCCTGCGATGCGCGGTCAACCGATTGGGTTTTGACGTTGGTACTGACCCGCAGGTAGTTCTTCTGGGCGATATCGAACGGGATGGCGCCGACCACGATGGCGTCTTCAAAGCCCAGCTCGCTGGCCAGGCGGAGGGATTCGCTCACTTGCTGCGACAGGTCTTTCATGCCGGCCACGAGCAGCGATGCAAACGGTGGCTGGGCTAGCAGTGCCTGGCTGGACGATGAAAAGAACACCGATGCGCCGCCCTGGTACTCGTCGACCAGACGTGCGGGTGCTCGGAAAATGTCATTGGCAACAAGTGTTTCGCGCATTGATTCAGTCCTCTGCAAACGCGGCATGTGCCGTGGGTGTTGCTGATCTGAAGAGCACGGCACCCGGCGGTGACCATTGCTTGCTTCGGTAATACAAATCGAAATCATTCGTATTTACAGAATGGATTTAAGCAAACGGGGCGAGGGCTGTATAGGGAAAAACAGTTTGCCAAACAGGCAAAACGTTATGCGGAATCGCCACCCGACCACGACCCGCGTCGGTCACCCGGCCGAGGCTTAGCTCATGAGTCGACGGGGAAATACTTGAACGACGGGGTATCGGCGGCGCTACAACGGACGGCGACGCTGAGCAGGTGCGACTCGCTCAATTGTCGGTGGCGGAAGTGCCAGAGTTGGGGATGTGGTTCGATGTCGTGAGGCGCCGATAGCGAGGCAACATCGCCTTCTTCTGCGGCAAAGATCAACGCGTGCGTCGGAAAGCCAATGCCGATGCCGCGCGCCTTGACGTAGGCTTCACGCAGCGTCCAGCCGATGTAAAAGGCTTGCAGGTGTTGCGTCCCGTCGAGTGTTTCCAACGCCGCAGTCTCGGCCGGCGAAAACATGCGGGCCGCGACCCCTTCGATATTGCGTTTGGCTTCGAGACGTTCGGCATCCACTCCGCAATCCATGGCCCGCGTCACCACGCAGGCGGCGAAGCCGCGCGTATGGGTGAGATTGAAGCGCAGGTTCGGAACTGCGGCGTTGTCGATCTCGGGGCGCCCTTTTTCGGCGATTCGAAATAGCCATTCGTGCGGCTGTAATGCGGCGTATTTTGACAGTGTTGCGCGCAACAGCAGATGTGATTCGAGGTAGAGGAAACGGTCACGCTCGAAACGAAACCGCGAGTAGCGCGCCTGCTCGTCGGCCGACAGGGTCGCCAGCCTGTCCGGGCCGACAGGCGTTTGCGCGGGCGCGGGAATCTCGCGGTACCAGATGTGGGCCTCGTTGTCGGCCAGTTCAAGCGGCATGACAAAGGTGGGTATGTTTCAGGCGCAGCGGCATGCCGTCAGTCTGACATATCCGCCGGGCATTCTGCTGACCGGTGCCGCAAAGAAAAAGGCAGCCCGTGGGCTGCCTTTTTGCAACGTTCCCGTCGGGAACGCGTGCGCTGCTCGGCGACTCAGTAACCGCCTTTGCGCGCAACGTAGGGCAGGCCGGCGATGCGGTTGCCCTGTTTGCTGGGTGCGCCGGGGAACAGGTTGTAGAGGTCTTTGCTGCTGACCTTCTTGCCCCAGACCTTGCCCATGTCTTTGTTGATCTGGCGTTCCATCGGCTGGTTGCCGTTATTGTCGAAGAATTCTTCGCGCAGGTATTTCAGGACATCCCAGTGTTCCTGGGTCAGTTCGCCCATGGTGTCGTCGGCTGCGGCGAGCGCCTTCGCCACGTCTTCGTCCCATGCGTTCGGGTCGACGAGGTTGCCGTTGCCATCGAGTTCGACCGATTTACCGTTCACGTCCAAAGCCATGTTGTCTGCTCCTCTTTGAAATGACGAGTGTTGTTTGCATGTCTGCCCAAAGCTCGTTCCGGCAAGCCCTCAGCCACGCAAGTCGACCTCATCATGTGTCCAGCGTTGGCGGGGAGTCTCCGTGGCGGCGGATGCCACTGGGGAGATTCGCCGGGCGGCTTGGCGAGCCCTCTCATCGACTGTCAGCGTTGCCGCGATCTATGCCGGGCCGCTGAAATCTGGCGGGCGATTGTATTTGAATATCAGGATTTGTTAAACCACCGGCATTTTGGCGTCTGTTTGCAGTTCGCGGTTCAGCTGTCGTCTTCGGCCTTTTTTACCGCCTCAATGCCCTTGTGCGGGATCACGATGCCGCACCCCATCCGGCGCAAGGGGCCGATGCCTTCTTCCTGCAATTGCACCGAATCGTCGGCGCTCAGGTCGGCGATCATGATGCTGCGCGTCTGGATCGGGCCTTCGGGACCGGCCATTTCCGCGGTCTTGCCACACAGGGCCTTTTTAACCCGAATACCGCGGTCGGCCAGGTGCGAGACGATGCGTTGCAGGAAGGCGTTTTCGTCGTCTTCCTCGCCCGGTTCGAGCGCGACGTGACGTGCGAACACCGTGCTCTGGCTCGACAGCTTCTTCTGCTTTGCCTTGCCGATGGTCATCTCGCAACCGGCCACGTCGATCTGTGCGCCTTCCAGTGCTTGTTCGACGGCAGCGATGTGTTCACGCGGCACGCGCAGCGTCAACTTGGTGCGGCGCGACAGGATCAGTTTCTGTCCCAATTTCGGATCAGGGCGCTCCCAGCCGTTTTGCGATCCGGCGAGATGGATCGTGTGGATGCCGAAACGATCGTCGTCGATCGCCGGCAAATGCGCCTGGATGGCGGCAGACAGATCGTGTGCGTGATCGACCGGCAGTTCGCGGCAACGGATGTCGAATACCAGGTCGACGATGTCTTCCGGCACATCCAGTTTTTTCGGTTTGTCGTCTTCTTGCCAGAACATGGGGCCTCCCGCGCGGCAGCGTGCCGTGCGCTTTCAATCAGTTCGACGGAATCTGCGCCTGCAGTGCGTCACGATCGAACCACCATTGATCCTGCACCAGCACGTCGACCACGTTGCGCAGGCGTACCAGGAACTTGTCGGGATCGTTGAGCTCGAGCTTCTCGACCCACAGGTCGAACTGGTCCTGGGTTTCGACCTCGCTGTGACGACGCGCCACTTTGCCGAGCAGTTGCTGGGCAAAGAAGCCGAGCCGTTCCTTTTCCGGGCCTTCATCGGCGCGCACGTCGGCCAGGAAACAGGCGGTGGCCGCAGCCACGGCGGCGCCATCGGAATCGTCCGGCGTGTCGTCGACCACGTGGCTCAGCAGGTTGACCGAAACTTCCGGGTCGATCGGAAAGGTCACACCCAGCCAGATGCCGTGGCCGAGGGCGATCAGGGAATCATCCTGGTCGCACTCATACAGTATGTTGCAGGCATCGGCTGCCGCCTCCCATTCCTGCTCTTGCAGTAGGATGCCCAGCGCGGTGTAAGCGATCGGCCAGGCCTCGTCGCCGCGTTCGAGAATCTGCAACGCGCGGCCGATCTCCAGTTGCAGGCCGGCACGCTGCATGGCCGAGGCGTTTTCCGGCAGTCGCGCGAGCTGCTCGCGCAATTCAACCAGTTCGCCTTCGAGCTGGGCCTGCTGGCCGAGCTGTTTGCGCAGCGAGTCGGCCGCGGTGTCTTCGAGTTCGTCGGGCTTGAAGAATTCGACCATCGTCTCAGTACCTGCTGTTGAACGTGGCTTCCAGCTGGTCTTCCCAGTCGGACGGCGTGTCGGGGAAGGGCGGTTTGACATCGAAGCGCAAAAACATCTCGCCCTGACGGGCAAATTCTTTGACCGCATCCTTGAGTTCGTCGAAGTTCTGGAGTTCCTGATTGGCGATCAGGATCTTGCTCAGGTACAGCATGTCGTTCATTTCTCCCGCGGTACCGGCAGGCGCTGGTAATAGCGCGCCCGGTACATCAGTCTTTTCGAGCCGGCGCCGGGTTCGTCGCGGAAACCGTCGCGGCGGTGCAGCACATTGTTGCTGATGATGCCTTCGCCGGCGTTCAGGCGATAACGGAAGATGTGGTCATCCCCTCGCTTAAACAAGTCCAGCAAAAAAGCGGCGGCTTCACGGGTGGGTGCATCGTCTTTCCAGATGACGTTGCGCTGGCGCGCCGAATAGCGCATGTGCAGGCTGCCGTCGATCGGCGACACCGAGAACACCGGTCCGCTGTGGTCGGGGCGGATCTCTTCGCCCTGTTCCGTGTTGCTGGGGATGGTAAAGGCATCGGGCGCCATCAATGCCTCGATCCATTCCGGGTTTTCGTCGCGCAGGCGGATATACGCGATCTCGTGATCCATGATCTCGTTGGCGCCGCCCTCCGCTGCGGGCTGGGCGCAAAACAGCAGCCAGGCGCGCACCTGGTGTTGGCCGGCGTTGTAGTAGCCGTCGGTGTGCCATCCGAGCGGGCGGTTGGTGTAGGGGATATAGATATGATCGGTGTCGGTGGGCTTGACCGTGATGGCGGTCAGGCCGCTGTCTTCGGCACACAGGTTTTGATCGAGATCGAGCAGGCCGAAGCGTCGGCCGAGCGCACGCAGCGCAGATTCGGTCTGGCCGAGCGCCTCTTTGATACGAAAGAACGCAAAATTGCGCCGCTCGCAGGTCGACAGCAGTGTCTGCTGTTCTACGCCTTGCAGATCACCCGGGTCATTGATCTCGACCACGGCCGGCAGACCGGTTTCGGCCAGTTTCTGCTCACGCCAACGCTGATACGCATCGTCGTCGTTTAGCGCAAATGGCGATGAGTCTGCGGGGATGGCGTACATGCTGGTATTCATAGTCAAACTCGCGTGTCGGCTCACGCGCCCGGTCCGAGGAGTAATTAGTAGTTTAGAATACTCTAAATCAGCGCTGGCAGTACCGCAGGTCAAAAGAATCCGCGAATCAGATGCCTGCATCGGATTCGTTGATGCGGGCTTAAAACCCGCATATCCCCAAAGGGATAGATGCTTATTCCCTCTATCCCCCAATGGTGGAGTATGGGAAAGGGCAATGGTCCCCTAATATTAGCCACCGTTGATAGGGGGCATGTCTATCGGGCATCTGCACGGGTCCTGCACACGGTTTGCCCTCTTCGGAACAGTGACCCCAGGATCACGTCGTTCGGTCGATGCAATCGGCTCGGCGACAGCGGGATTCCGCCAAATACGAACGATTAGTCAGGAGAAACAGCGACATGGCAATCGACCAGTATCCAACACCTATGCTCGACCAGCTCGAGGAAGGTCCGTGGCCGAGCTTCATCAGCGGCATCAAACGCCTGCGTGACCAGCACCCGGAACAGCGTATCAATGAGGTGACCAATTCTCTGCTCGGTCAGCTCGAACACTCTTATGAAACCCGCAAAGGGTACTGGAAGGGTGGCACCGTTTCCGTCTATGGATACGGTGGCGGCATCATCCCGCGTTTCTCCGAGGTCGGTAAGGCCTTCCCCGAATCGAAAGAATTCCACACGCTGCGCGTTCAGCCGCCGGCGGGTAACCACTACAGCACCGGCATGCTGCGCCAGCTCGCAGACAGCTGGGAGAAGTGGGGCTCTGGTCTGGTGACCTTCCACGGTCAGACCGGCAACATCATGTTCATCGGTACCAACACCGCGAACACCCAGCACTTCTTCGACGAAATCAACGACTACGGATGGGACCTCGGCGGCGCCGGCCCGTGCGTACGTACCGCGATGTCCTGCGTCGGTGCGGCACGTTGTGAAATGTCTTGCACCAACGAGCAGAAGGCACACCGTCTGCTGGTCAACAACTTCACCGACGACGTGCACCGTCCGGCTCTGCCGTACAAGTTCAAGTTCAAGGTCTCGGGTTGCCCGAACGACTGCCAGAACGCCATCGAGCGCGCTGACTTCGCAGTCATCGGTACCTGGCGCGACGACATGAAAGTCAACCAGGACGAGTGGAAGGCGTATGTTGGTCGCAAGGGTCGTCAGCACACCATCGACAACATCATCAGCCGCTGCCCGACCAACGCGCTGTCGCTGAAAGACGACGACTCGCTGGAAGTCAACAACAAGGACTGCGTGCGCTGCATGCACTGTCTGAACGTTGTGCCGAAGGCGCTGCACCCTGGCGACGACCGTGGCGTGACCATCCTGATCGGTGGTAAGCGTACGCTGAAGATCGGCGACCTGATGGGTACCGTAGTCGTTCCGTTCAAAAAGCTCGACACCGAGGAAGACTGGGAATCGCTGGTCGAACTCGCCGAAGAGATCATCGATTTCTGGGCAGAGAACGCCCTGGAACACGAGCGTTGCGGTGAGATGATCGAGCGTATCGGTCTGGTCAACTTCCTGGAAGGTGTCGGCGTCGAAGTCGATCCGAACATGGTCAACCACCCGCGCGAATGTTCTTACATCCGTATGGATGGTTGGGACGACGAGGCAGTCAAGTGGTTCGATCGTCAGGCCGAAGCGTCCTGATCCAGATCTAGACCGTTTGGTTAAGAGAAATCTACCCCGCGGGCGGCCGTAACAAACGGTCGCTTCGCAGGGAAAGCTTTACGCGAATAGCCCCGCTTTTTGGAGGGAAAAATGGCGAAAGAAATGCGCGAGCCGATCGAGACAGGTTGTCCTGATCCGTTCCAGTACATGCACCCCGTGATGCGTCGCAACTTCGGTTTGTGGGCGTACCACGAGCATCCCCGTCCCGGCGTTCTGCTGCACGTTGCCAAAAACGGCGACAAAGTCTGGACCATCCGTGTAGGTACCCAGCGTATCCTCGACGTGTTCACCCTGCGCACCCTGTGCGACATCGGCGACACCTACGGCGAAGGCTACGTTCACTTCACCATCCGTTCGAACATCGAATACATGGTTACCGACGAAGCCAAAGTCGATCCGCTGATCAAAGCGATCGAAGACGCCGGCTTCATCGTTGGTGGTACGCAGAACTCCGTCACCATGATCTCGCACACCCAGGGCTGGTTGCACTGCGACATCCCGGGCACCGACGCATCGGGCGTGGTCAAGTCGATGATGGATGAGCTGATCGACGAGTTTAAACAGGCGAACATGCCGAACCGTGTGCATATCACCACCTCTTGCTGCCAGATCAACTGTGGTGGTCAGGGCGATATCGCCATCAACGTTCAGCACACCAAGCCGCCGAAGATCAACCACGATCTGGTTGCCAACGTGTGTGAGCGTCCGTCGGTTGTTGCACGTTGCCCGGTAGCGGCTATTCGTCCTGCCATGGTTAACGGCAAGCCGTCGCTTGAAGTCGACGAGAAGAAGTGCATCTGCTGTGGTGCCTGCTTCCCGCCGTGCCCGCCGATGCAGATCAACGACGCCGAGCACACCAAGCTGGCCATCTGGGTTGGTGGTAACCACTCGAACGCACGTGGCAAGCCGACCTTCCAGAAGCTGGTTGCAGCGGGCATCCCGAACAACCCGCCGCGTTGGCCGGAAGCAACCGCCATCGTCAAGCGCATCCTGAAGGCCTACAAAGAAGGCGCTCGTGATTGGGAGCGTATTAACGAGTGGATCGAGCGTATCGGTTGGCCGCGCTTCTTCGAGGAAGTCGAGCTGCCGTTCACCAAGTACCACATCGACAACTGGCGTGGTGCTCGTAAGAGCTTGAACTCTTCCGCTTACATCCGCTTCTGATAGCGGATCGACAGACGAGGTCATACGAAGCTATGAAATTGGCAGTACAGGTAAACGAGGGTCCCTACCAGCATCAGGCGACCGACTCGGCATACCACTTCACCAAGGCAGCTCTGGAAAAGGGCCACGAAGTATTTCGCGTGTTCTTCTATCACGATGGCGTGCTCAACGGCACCCGTCTGACCACGCCCCCGCAGGACGATCGCAACATCGTCAATCGTTGGGTGGAGTTGGCAGAGAAGTATGACCTCGATCTGGTCCTCTGCGTCGCCGCGGCCCAGCGCCGCGGCCTCGTGGACGACGGCGAAGCCGAGCGTAACGGTAAGGACGCGACCAACATCGCGCCGAAGTTCCGAATCTCGGGTCTGGGTCAGCTGATCGAAGCCGCCATCCAAAGTGACCGTTTGGTCGTGTTTGGTGATTAAGGGAGTCCGCCACGATGTCTGATATCAAGAAGTTCATGTATCTGAACCGTCGCGCTCCTTACGGCACCATCTACGCCTGGGAGTCGCTCGAAGTTGTCCTGATCGCTGCTGCATTCGACCAGCAAGTCAGCCTGATGTTTATGGACGACGGTGTGTTTCAGCTGGTCAAGGGCAGCAACACGTCGGAGTCGGACATGAAAAACTTCATGCCGACCTACCGCACGCTGGGTGATTACGGTGTTCGCCACATGTTCGTCGACAAGGCCTCGCTCGAAGCTCGCGGTCTGACCCAGGACGACCTGATCGAGGTTGCGTGGGAAGACTTCGAGACCGAAGAAGAGGTCGACAACATTGTCGAAGTTGTAGATACGGAGCAGGCCACCAAGCTGATGGCCGAGTCCGAAGTCGTATTCAGTTTCTGAGGTAATCCGATGGCTGATTTGCTCACTGTTAACAAATCCCCGTTCGAGAAGAACTCGCTGGAAACGGCGATCAGATATTCGACAGCGGGTTCAGCGATTCTGCTCATCGAAGACGGCGTCTACGGCGCAATGAAGGGCAGCAGGGCCGAGAGCATGGTCAAAGATGCGATGGCGGACAAAAAAGTCTACGCCCTCAAATCCGACCTGATGGCACGCGCAATTAAAGATGACCGCATTATCGATGGTATCGAGGTGGTCGACTACGCAGGATTCGTCGATCTGGTGGAAGCCAACGACAAGGTACAGGCTTGGCTGTAAACGCCGGGCTGTAATTGCAAACTCTTTCGGAGAGGAGATAGATATGCCTATCGAAGTAAATGGTAAGTCGTTTGAAACCGACGAAGAAGGTTACTTGGCGAACATCAACGAGTGGGAGCCCGGCGTTGCCGAGGTGATGGCGAAGGAAGATGAACTGGAGCTCACCGATGAGCACTGGGACATCATCAACTTCCTGCGTGAGTACTATGAAGAGTACCAGATCGCTCCGGCTGTTCGCGTTCTGACCAAAGCCGTTGGTAAGAAAATGGGTAAGGATAAAGGTAACAGCAAGTACCTGTACGGCCTTTTCCCGTACGGCCCAGGCAAGCAGGCTTGCCGTTACGCTGGCCTTCCGAAGCCGACCGGCTGCGTCTGATCGCAGACTGATCTTCCGGGCGGGCCTCGGGGCCCGTCCGGCCTATCTAACGAAGAGAGGTTTTCGGAAACATGTCGTTTCTGACGATCGCATTTGCCGCACTGTTTTATGCCGCTACCTTGTTGCTGGTGGTGGGTTTGGTTCGTCGCATCATGCTGTACTGGAAGACTCCAGCGCCGCTGAAGATCCCGACGACCCCGGCGCCCGTCACCCAGAGTGGCGTGGTCATGCGGATGTTCCGAGAAGTGGTTTTTTTCGAAAGCCTTTTCAAATCGACCAAGTGGACCTGGCTGTTCGGCTGGGTGTTTCACATGGCGCTGTTCGCCGTGCTGTTCCGCCACTTGCGTTACTTCACCGATATTCAATGGCTGATGGCGATCGTCGCGTTCGTCAGCCCGCTGTTCAAGTATCTCGCATTCGCGATGATCATCGGCCTGCTGGGCTTGTTGGGTCGCCGCCTGTTTGTTGATCGCGTGCGCTACATTTCTGCGCCGTCCGACTATCTGATGCTGCTTTTGTTGCTGTTGATCGGTATCAGCGGCGCGATGACAACGTTCGTCGCCCATACCGACGTGGTCGTGGTTAAACAGTTCTTCCGCAGCCTGATGTACTTCAATTTCGGTGATATGCCGAACCTGCCGACCGACCCGTTCATCCTGGTGCACCTGTTCCTGGTTGCCCTGCTGATGATCATCTTTCCGGTCAGCAAACTCCTGCACGCCCCGGGTGTGTTCTTCAGCCCGACCCGCAACCAGGTCGATAACCCCCGCGAGCAGCGCCACGTCGCCGATTGGGCGCGCAAGCTGGAACAGTAAGACGGAGCAAGGTCAGCGAGCATGGCAAAAGCAGATTTTGAAATCCCTGAGCTGAAAGAATATCCGGAAGTGCCCAAGGTCGTGCCCGGCACGATGGCGCACAGCCAGCCTTTCATCGCAAAACCGGAGTTTCAGGAGCCGCTGGGCTTCCCGGGCGAATTGCCCGAGGATTGGCACGACAAGGCCATCAGCGCGATGGGCGATCTGCTCGGAAAGTACCGCTCACTGCAGGTGTATCTCGATTCCTGCGTGAAATGCGGCGCTTGTACCGATAAGTGTCATTACTATCTCGGTACCAAAGATCCCAAGAACATGCCGGTCGGTCGTCAGGACCTGCTGCGCAAGGTCTACCGTCGCTACTTTACGTTTGCCGGCAAGTATTTCCCGAAGCTGGTGGGTGCTGAGGATCTGACCAAAGAAGTCCTCGACGATTGGTACAGCTACTTCCACCAGTGCTCGCAGTGTCGTCGCTGCTCGGTATTCTGCCCTTACGGCATCGATACCGCCGAGATCTCGATGGCTGCCCGCGAGATCATGGACCGCATCGGTGTCGGTCAGAAGTACTGCAACGAAATCATCGGCAAGGTCTACAAGATCGGTAACAATCTCGGCCTGCCCGAGGCAGCTCTGGCGGATACGCTCGAGGGTCTCGAAGAAGACGTCGAGGAAGATACCGGTGTCGCCGTCAAGTACCCGCTCGACGTCAAAGGCGCCGACATTCTGTTGGTTACGCCGTCGGCCGATTTCTTCGCCGAACCGCACGTCGATGGCCTGATCGGTTACGGCAAGGTCTTTCACGAAGCGGGCGTATCCTGGACTCTGAGTTCGAAGGCATCGGAAGCGGCCAACTTCGGCATGTTCATCGGTTCATACGAGAACATGCGCCGCGTGTCGATGCGTATTCGCGAGGCTGCACTCGAGCTGGGCGTCAAGCGCATCATCTTCGGTGAGTGTGGCCACGCCTGGCGTGTTGCCTACAGCTTCCTCAACACCCTGGCCGGCCCGTTCGATTTCCTCGATCCGAAGTACCCGGTGCCGCAGCATATCCTCGAGTTCACATGGAATGAGATCCAGAAAGGCACGCTGAACATCGATAAATCCGCCAACGACGACATGGTCCTGACGTTCCACGATTCGTGCAACGTTGCGCGTGCGTCGCGCATGGGTCCGGAGCCAGGCGGTCAGTTCAAGATTCCGCGTAACGTCATCAAGGCTGTTTGCAACAACTTCTACGACATGGCGCCGGAAACGATCCACGAGAAGACGTTCTGCTGCGGCGGGGGCGGTGGTCTGCTGACCGACGACCTCATGGAGCTGCGCGTGAAAGGCGCCAAGCCTCGCATGGAGGCACTTAAGAACGTCATTGAAGAACACGGTGTGACCAATATGGCGGCGATCTGTGCGATCTGTAAGTCGCAGTTCACCAAGGTTCTGCCGTATTACGGACTCGACATGGACATGATTGTCAGCGTCCACCAACTGGTTTCGAACGCCATTATCTTGACTGGGCAGACCAGCGAAGACGATGACGATGAATCGGCAGACGACGCAGCATAAGCACTGCGCCTCTGTTCAAAAATACAACCGATCCCACGGGATCATCTGGGCATGAAAGTAAGGAGAGTTTTAGATGGCAACTCCTAGCGATGAGATGAACACCAAACTCACTTGGCGCCGTTTCGAAGATGGCGAGAACAAATGGGATTCTTTCACGGATAAGATCTTCAACGAAGATACGTCTCACAAGTGCCCAACCTACGTGCACAAAACGCCACCCTGCCAGGGTAGCTGCCCGTCGGGTGAAGATATCCGCGGCTGGCTTGCCGTTGTGCGCGGCCAAGAAAAGCCGGTCGGCGATATGGCGATGGGCGAGTACGCTTTCCGCCGTTCGACCGAGGCCAACCCGTTCCCGTCGATGATGGGTCGTGTATGCCCGGCGCCTTGTCAGGACGGATGTAACCGCAACGAGGTCGAAGACTTCGTTGGCATCAATGCGGTCGAGCAGTGGATCGGCGACAACGCATTGTCGAATGGCTACAAGTTTGAAGTGGGTCCGACCAGCGGTAAGAAGGTCGCTATCATCGGTGGCGGTCCGGCCGGTATGGCAGCGGCCTATCAGCTGCGTCGCAAAGGTCACGCTTCGACCGTCTTCGAGTCGCAGGCTGAACTCGGCGGCATGATGCGTTACGGCATCCCCAACTACCGTATTCCGCGCGACAAACTCGCCGGCGAAATCCAGCGCATTCTGGACATGGGCGACATCGACGTGCGCACCAATACCCGCGTTGGTAAGGATGTGACGGTCGAGCAACTCGAGAAAGACTTCGATGCCATCCTGTGGGCTGTCGGCTGCTGGACTGGTCGTGGCCTGCCCGTGCCGGGCTGGGAAAACACGCCGAACTGTGTGTCGGGTGTTGCGTTCCTCAAGGCATTCAACGAAGGCCGCATGAAGGTCACCGCGTCCAAAGTCGTGTGTGTCGGTGGTGGTGATACCTCGATCGACGTCGTTTCGGTTGCGCGTCGCCTCGGTCATATCGAGCAGACCAACCCGACTGATCGTCCTGAGTTGGTGGTCAACGATGGTTTTGTCGCGCATGACACGGCGGTCACCGCGGCTGCGCAAGGCGCCGAGGTCACGCTGACCTCGTTGTTCCCGAAGAGCAACATGACGGCCGCCGAGCACGAAGTTCACGACGCGCTGCACGAAGGTGTAACCATCCTTGATGAGGTTATGCCGGTTGAAGTGATCCTCGGCGACGACGGACGTGCCACCGGTCTGAAGATTGCCCAGTGCCAGATGGTCGACGGTCGCCCGACGCCGGTTGAAGGTACCGAACAGGTGCTGGAAGCTGACCTCATCGTGTCGGCGATCGGCCAGGGTGGCGACCTTGGCGGTCTCGAGGTTCTCGACAATGGTCGTGGCCTGATCAACGCGGATAGCTTCTACCAGGTCCCGGACCGTGAGAAGCACTTCGTCGCTGGCGACATCATTCGTCCGCACCTGCTGACCACGGCGATCGGCCAGGCATCGGTTGCCTCGGATTCGATCGACGAATACCTGCAGCACAAAGAGCACAAGAAGCGTCCGAAGGTTGATGTCCATCACTTCGACCTCGACAAGAAGCTGGAAGAGGCCGGATTGGCCCCCGACCACTTCGACGCGATTGAGCGCGGCGACATGCGCGGTACTTCGAGTGGCAACTGGGCAGTGCACAACTACGAGGATCGCTCGTTTGCAGAAGTCATTCCGCACGATGAGCTGTTCTTGGGTCACTTCGCCTACACGCCACGCATCGCGCGTAAAGAAGAAGTGCCGTCGGCTGACGATGTGCTGGGCCACTTCCACGAGCGCCTGATCGGCCTCGACGAAACGCAGGCCGCAGAAGAAGCCAAGCGCTGCATGAGCTGCGGTATGTGCTTCGAGTGTGACAACTGCGTGATCTTCTGTCCGCAGGATGCCGTGTACCGCGTCAACAAGAAGGAAGCGACCACAGGTCGTTACGTCGCGACCGACTACGCGCGTTGCATCGGCTGCCACATCTGTTCGGATGTCTGCCCGACCGGCTACATCAAAATGGGTCTTGGCGAGTAAACCAAACCAGCAGGGGCCGCAGTGGCTATGAAAGGTAAGTTTGGCTTGGGTCTGGTCATGGCATTGTGCCTGACCCTGTTCGCAGGGTTCGGCGCTGCGCATGCCGGTGAAGGTATCGAAGGCAGCTCTAAAGCGGCCAAACTGGATGCCTGTGTTGAGCCCACCGACTATATGCGTCGCAATCATTTCGAGTTGATCAAGCATCAACGCGATATCACGGTGCATGAGGGTGTGCGTGCCACGGATTACAGCCTGGCCGGTTGTGTCGACTGCCATGTGCGCAAAGATGCACAAGGTCAGCACGTCCCGGTCAACGCGCCCGGTGAGTTCTGTTCGGGGTGTCATCAATACACCGGTGCCACGCTGGACTGCTTTACCTGTCATGCCACCAAGCCTACGGGGAATGGACAATGAGTCAGCAGACTGACCATTTGGCCGACAAGGCGCGCCGCCAATTTCTGACCAAGGCAACCGGCGTCGCTGCGGCGACCGTGGTTGCGCCCGGCGTATTTCTGCACTCGGTTGGCAATGCCGCACCGCGTGAAGAGCCGGTAAACGATAGTGTTCGATGGGGCATGTTGATCGACACCAGCAAGTGTGCAGACGGTTGCAATGACTGTGTTGCCGCATGCGACAAAGAAAATGGTCTCGATCAGCTGATCAAGCCGGAGGGGGCTAGTGAAGAGCAGTGGGATATGCAGCGTCCGCGCTGGATCCGCTCGGTCAAACTGAAAAATAATCTGACCGGCCGAGTCACTACACTGCCGATGATGTGTCAGCACTGCGAACATCCGCCGTGCGTGGATGTCTGTCCGACGGGCGCTTCGTTCCGTCGGGCAGACGGCATCGTCATGGTTGACCGTCATACTTGTATCGGATGCCGCTATTGCATGATGGCCTGTCCGTACAACGCGCGTTCTTTTATCCACGAGAACGTGCAACTCAAGCCGACGGCGACGCCGCGCGGCAAAGGTTGTGTCGAGAGCTGCAATCTGTGCGTCCATCGCCTGGACAACGGGCTCAACACAACGGCTTGCCAAGAAGCTTGTGACAAGGGCGCCATCGTATTCGGTGATCTCAGGGATCCCGAAAGTGCTGTTTCGCAGGCGTTGGCCAAGTACCCGGCAGTGCAGATTCGCGCTGACCTGAAGCTGAACACTGGCGTTCGTTATACCGACGTCTGATCGTTTTCCGGAGAGTTATTCGGCAATGAAGAAGATTCACTACCGCGAATGGGGCATCGACAGTCCGCGTTATTGGGGACTGCTGGCGGTATTGGCTGCGATCGTGGCGATTGGCGGTTTTGCGACCTTGTTCATGGAGCACGAAGGTCACTGGGTAACCGGCATGACCAACCAGATCGTCTGGGGCACGCCGCACGTGTTCGCGATCTTTCTGATTGTCGCTGCATCCGGTGCATTGAACGTTGCGTCGATCGGCTCCGTGTTCGGACAGAAGATGTACAAACCGTTGGCGCGGTTGTCGGGGCTGATGGCGATTACCTTGCTGGTGGGCGGGCTGATCGTGCTCGTGCTCGATCTTGGCCAGCCGAGCCGTCTGATCGTGGCAATGACGACGTACAACTTCAAATCGATCTTCGCCTGGAACATCTATCTGTATGTCGGTTTTATCGCAATTGTCGCGGTGTACCTGTTTACGATGATGGAACGTAAGGCCAACGATTACAGTAAAGGCGTGGGTGTGCTGGCTTTCGTCTGGCGTCTTGCGTTGACCACTGGTACGGGTTCTATCTTTGGCTTCCTCGTCGCCCGTCAGGGTTACGATGCCGCGATCATGGCGCCGATGTTCATCATCATGTCGTTCGCCTACGGCCTGGCGCTGTACCTGCTGGTGCTGATGTTCACGTTCAATACGGATTCGCGCCCGCTTGGCGACAAGCTGATCCGTCGCCTGAAAAACCTGCTCGGTGTGTTCGTTGCAGCGATCTTCTATTTCACCGTGGTTTACCACCTGACCAATCTCTACGGCACCGAAAACCACGCCTACGAGGCATTCATCCTGCGCGACGGTGGTGTGTATACCTGGACATTCTGGATCGGTTGGGTGCTGCTCGGCATGATCGCTCCGATGGGTATCCTGTTCCATCCGGCACTCGGCATGCAGCGCGGCGCGATCACGATTGCGGCGCTGTTGGTGGTCCTCGGTGGTCTGTCGGCGATCTACGTCATTGTTATCGGTGGTCAGGCATTCCCGATGAGCATGTTCCCCGGCTACACGGTTGTCGAATCGGGCTACTACGACGGCGTCAACGGCATGGCCCGGCATTACTCGCCGTCGCTGCCGGAGTTCCTGCTTGGGCTGGGTGGGTTTGCCTTGGCTTTGCTGGTGACTTTTATCGGCGTGCGCATCATGCAGTTCCTGCCGTCGTCCCTGTCGGACGATGTTACCGACCCGCACCATGCAAGCTGATCGACTGAACTTCTAATGAATGAAGGCGGGGCGGCTGATACAGTCGCCCCGTTTTCGTTTGTGGGCCGCCCATGAAGCACCTCTACCTCTCTGCAGCACACAAGTCGTCGGGCAAGACGACGCTCAGTATCGGTCTGTGCGCTGCACTGCGCGAAGCGGGTGACGTCGTCCAGCCTTTCAAGAAAGGGCCCGACTATATCGACCCCTTGTGGCTCGAGCAGGCGGCGGGGCGCGCTTGCTACAACCTCGATTTCTATACGATGGAGCGCGAAGAGATCAATGAATTGTTCGCGGCCAAGATGCAGGGTGCCGATTTCGGGTTGATCGAAGGCAACAAAGGCCTCTATGACGGCCTGGCGCTGGACGGAAGCAACAGCAACGCCGCGTTGGCGGCACAACTGGATTCGCCGATCATTCTGGTGCTCGACAGCCAGGGCATGACACGTGGCATCGCGCCGTTGATTCTCGGCTACCAGGCGTTCGATCCGTCGATCCACATCGTCGGTGTGATCCTCAACAAAGTCGGTGGCAGCAGGCACGAGGCAAAGCTGCGCGCGGTAATTGAGCATTACACCGATGTCCGGGTGGTGGGGGCGGTGCAGCGCAGCGATGAACTCGTCATCAACGAGCGTCATCTCGGTCTGGTGCCGAGCAACGAACTGCAAAGCAGTCAGGCGCACATTGGGCGGATGGCGCAGATCATTCGCGACCAGGTCGACCTCGATGCGGTGCGCGGCCTGGCGGGTGAGTCCGAACTCGCTATGCCATCATCGCCGGCGGTCGATCAGCCGCCCGGCCGTGATCCGGTGCGGATCGCCTTTGCGAAAGACTCCGCGTTCGGTTTCTACTATGCGGGCGATCTGGATGCGCTGCGTGCCGCAGGTGCCGAGCTGATTCCCTTCAGCCCACTGTCGGACTCGCAATTGCCCGACGCTGATGGCCTGTTTTTGGGTGGTGGATTCCCGGAAACACACATGAACGCACTGCAGGAGAACGCCTCCATGCGCAACGCGGTCGCGGCGTTCATCGAACGCGACGGCCCGGTATACGCAGAATGTGGAGGGTTGATGTATCTGTGCGACCGCCTGACCTGGGACGGAAACACGCGTAAAATGGTCGGCGTGATTCCGGCATCGATCACGATGCACCCTAAGCCGCAAGGGCGCGGCTATGTCAGATTGCGCGAGACGGGCGCCCACCCATGGCCGCTGTCTGTCGACGGGCGCGAAGCGATATCGGCGCATGAGTTTCATTATTCCGCGTTGGATCGCGTACCCGAAGGGATGCAGTTTGCGTACAAGGTCGAGCGTGGGTACGGGCTCGACGGCGTACATGATGGGATCGTGTACCGGAATCTGTTGGCGAGTTATGCGCACCTTCGCGATACCCGTTCGCACCCCTGGGCGGATCGCTTCGTCTCGTTCGTGCGCGAACGTCGGAACACCGCCTGAACGGCGCTGTATCCGACGCACAGGAGAGGTAATAAGAGATGTTCAAGGTAACTCCACAGGCCGCCGAGCAGGTCAAATCAGCCGCAGAGCAGGGCGGTACTGCCGGTATGGCGTTGCGTTTGGCAGCCCAGCAGCGACCCGATGGCAGCATCGACTACCGCATGGGATTCGATGAGGTTACCGAAGACGATATCCGATTCACCTCAGAGGGCGTACAGATCGTGATTGCGCCCGAATATGTCCCCCTGCTCGACAGCGCCACGCTGGATTTCGTCGAGCTCGAGCCGGGGGAATCGCAGTTCATATTTCTCAACCCGCAAGACCCCACCTACGTTCCGCCTGAACGGGGCTGAACACAGCGCCGTCGTCGCACGGCTTCGTGATCATGGAACTCTCGTCTCAAGACACGCTGCGTTTGAACGTGTTGCTGGCCAATGCGCCGCAGGCGATACGCATCAACGAATCCACGATGACGGTGTATGGGCTGTCGGAGAAGGGTGAGGCGCAGATCCAATTGAACCCGACCGGACGCGAGGAACAGTACCTCAAGCGGGTGAAGGAAATGTTGTCCGGACACGTGCTGGGTTCCCCCGGCGGCTATCCCGTGTATCTGCAGCGTTGGACCCGCATGGGCCAAATGCGCGACGACAGTCTCGAGCAACTGCTGCTGCTCGGCGAGCCGGAAGCGGTGGTCGCCGCCGTGTGTGCGCCCGGTCTCACCGACGAACTGGCGCGCCGTGCCTGGTGGGCGATGGAAGACGCGAGCAATGCGCGCCATATGTTGCGCAAGCAGGCGGTGGTCGACGGTGGCATGGGACCGGTGCTGGCGGCGTATCTGGTCGAGCACCTGCCGTTTGAGACAGAGGCCGAACAGCAGATCGAGACGGTCTTCCTGGTATTGCAGCCGGGACTGCTCGATCACGAGCAGATCGATGGCCTGTGGCGCAAGGCGCAGCGCAAACCCGCCTATTACGTTGGCTTCCTCGCTGCGCGCCCGCGCAACCTGCCGTTGGAAACCCGGGCGCATCCGCTGCACGCCCAGGTGACCGACCGGCTGGCGCAACTGGCCGCATCGGGCAACTCGGTTGCAGCACTCCTGGATTTTGTTTTGTCGGCCGCCGGGCAGGCGTTTGTCGAGACGGTCTTCAAGATCTTCGACAAGCCCTCCAACCAGGACGTGGTGAATCTCACCCTGGACACGATCGCGGTCAATTTTGCCGGCGCCAGACCGGAAGGTCGCATCGACGCTACGCTCGAACAACTGCAGGCAGAAGCCACAGGCTGGGGCGAGGCCGATCCGGCTGCCGGCGCGCTGTTGCAGGTGCCGGAGGTCGATGCGGAGGTGGTGCGCGCGCTGCGGATATTGTCAGGTTTGAGCTACGGCGTGGTGCGCCCGGTGTTCGGCGACAGCACGGCGATCGGCAGCCTGATGCGGCGCAAAATCCAACCGGTTATCGCCCCGCTTCTAGAAGAATTTGGCAGATTACGGGCCAAAAATACCCCCTAATCGATTGAATACTGACCACAAAATAACTTAGCTTTTTACTCTGGTTTGAAGCGGCTATACTTCTTTCGAGATATCCCATTTGGGGGGTATTCAATCCGGAGGAGCTATGGACCGTTTGTTGAGTCTCTCGCAAGCCGCACGCATGGTCGGTGTACCGCGGCGGTTGTTGCAGCAACACATCCAAGAGGGGCGCATCAATGCGTTCGAGGGCCACATCCGCATGTCCGAGCTGCATAAGGCCTATCCGGATGCGGACTCGGACCGGTCGGGGATGGTGGAGAAGGTCAAACGCATCCAGGAGGCGGCCGTTTTCAAGGCGACCCGGGACGGCGGGCGGGCCAATGTCGACCACCTGGCCAGCGAACTGCAGCGGGCACGGGTGGAGATCGCCCGGCTTCAGGACGAGGTGGACAGCTACCGCCAGTTTGCCGCCGAGGCCGAAGAGCGTCTGCTGAGCCTGCAGGAACAGTGCGACGCACGCCAACAGATGATGCTCGGAACCTTGGTCGGTTGGTTCATGAACCAGACCAAGCAACGCGAAAAGCACTGATATTCCGCGTTGCCTGACTGTTCGCGCTTGGCGTCTGGCCGTGCCGGCGCTACAGTCGTGCACGCATGTCCAGCAGAATCCTCGTCAGACCCTCGGGCCACGCTTTCGAGGCCGAACCCAGCGAAACGCTTCTTCAGGCAGGCCTGCGTGCCGGCCTGAACCTCGACCACAGTTGCGCCAACGGTAGCTGTGGCGAATGTAAGGCGCGCCTGATCGAAGGCCGGATCGAGCCCGCCTGCCACCATGATTTCCACCTGACCGAAGCCGAAAAGCAGGCCGGCGTTTTCCTGTTGTGCAGCAACCGCGCCGACGGCGATGTCGAGATCGAGGCGCACGAGGCGGGAACGGCGGCAGAGATCGCCGAACAGCACGTCAGAGCCAAGGTCAGCAAGGTGGAACAGTTGCAGGACGACGTCGTGCAACTGACGGTGCGAGCGCCGCGCAGTGGCGGCATGAGTTTTCTCGCGGGGCAAGGCGTCTTGCTGCGTTTCGACGGCATGAAACCGCAACTGCTGTCGATCGCCAGTTGCCCCTGCGATGCGATCCAGCTTCGGTTTCATCTGCGCCGGCACGCCGGCGATGCCTTCAGCGATTTCGTATTCAACCGACTGCGTAAGGGGCGCGAGGTGATTCTGCAGGGTCCGGTCGGGGGCTTCACCTTGGATGAAGACTCGACGCGGCCGATGGTGATGGTGGCTTGGGAGTCCGGATTTGCGCCGATCAGCAGCCTGGTAGACCACGCGATACAGAAAGACGAAAACCGCTCGATCGATCTGTATTGGCTATCGTCGATACCGCGCGGCCACTACCTTTCAAACTATTGTCGCGCGTGGCGTGATGCCCTCGATGATTTTCGCTATCACTCGATTGACCTCGAGCCGGCCGGCGACGACCGGATGGAGCACGTAGTGCAGCGTCTCGTGCGGCAACACGCACAGGGCGCATCACACGATTTCTATCTGGCAATGCCGGGTGCTAGCCTGCGCAACATTCATGCTGCACTGACTGAGGCCGGGGTGCCGGGCGCGCAAATTCACTGTCAGGCGCAGGAAAAGCCCTGATCTCAACATCGAATGCGATGGCGGTGCCGACGATCCTCAACCGACGCGGTTCAGCACCCGACGCCGGAAGCGCACCCCAAGCCGTTCACAGCGTTGTTCGCACGCAGCGATGTCGACGCCATCGAGCCCGTCGATTGCGGTGGCGGTGACATCGTTGATATACCGCGGCGCCAAGGCGGTGAAATCGAGTACGTCCTGATAAGAGCCCTTCAGCTGCGGCCGACAATGACGGTCGTATACCGCTTCGTTTTGTGCATTCAGGGAGATCGACAGTGCGTCGATGTACCGGCTCAGTTCGGGCAGCACGTTGCGCTTGTGCACGCGGTTGGCGAGACCGTCGGTGTTGACGCGCACCCGGCCACCGCGCGATTTGATATACCGCGCCGTTTCCAGAAGTATTTTTAAGCGCAACGTGGGTTCGCCGAAGCCGCAGAACACCACTTGCTCGTAGCGGCGGGGATCGTCGATCGACGCGATGATCTCGTCGAGGTTGGGCCGATGGTCGAGCGCAAGATCATAGTCGTGCACCTGGTGTGAGCCATTGAACTTCGGGCAGAAGGCGCAGCGCAGTGTGCAGCGGTCGGTGATATTGAGATACAGGCTGTCGCCGATCGTGTAGCTAAGTGTTTGTTCGGTCATTGCGCGGGTACAGCAGCGATCTCTGCAATGTAACCGTTTCGTCGCGGCATCGCTTGATGGCGATCAACCGGCATGCCGGGCGAGGGTGCGAAAAGGCGGGGCAGGAGCCAGCCGTCGGCGTTGAACCGCCGACGGCTGAAACCTTGATCAGAGGGTGGCCAGCCAGTTGGCGATGGCTTCGATTTCCTCATCGCTGACGGCCGCCATGATGCCTTTCATCGCAGCGGTCTGACCGTTGTTGCGCGCGCCGCTCTTGATGTCTTTCATCTGCTGGATCAGGTAAGCCGCATTTTGGCCGCCGATCTTCGGATACATCGGGGTAATCGGGGCTTCACCGTTTGCGCCGTGGCACGACATGCAGGTTTTGCTCTGGTACAGCTGTGCACCGTCGGCCGCCATTGCGCTGCCGGCGCCGAACACCAAACCTACTGCCACTAGGGCACCGAAAAGCGATTTTTTCTTCATCATTCGAGATTTCTCCATA